>OMGJ01000627.1_pt1 | contig 19885 bp, 23 predicted proteins | sample 1645811 | NCBI WGS metagenome assembly OMGJ01 (sample SAMN05578589, study PRJEB25193) | human gut metagenome | biome: Human Microbiome; feature: human-associated habitat; material: feces | host: Homo sapiens | place: USA:Birmingham | reverse complement strand
AACAGGTCAACCAGTTGTTTACGACTTGGATGACAAGTTGAACATTGTAAACAAAGAAAAGCTTTAAGATAGATTTTCTTTATGATATAGACCACTCTCATTTTGAGGGTGGTTTTTTTGTTGTGTAATTAAAGAGAAGAGAAAAAATCACTGAAGATTAACGTTTAAGAAAACATAATCTTCAGTGATTTTTATTATTATTGCAACGGTTTAATTTAACTTAGTCTTCGTAATTAGAAAGCATTGCTTGGAGTGTTTCTTTCATTTGTTGACGGAATTCAGGTGGGTTGACGATAGTAACCATATCTTTTTGGCTTAAAAACCACATTAATGCTCCAGTATCGTAGGTAGTCACTTCAAGTAAAAATGTATGATCATCAATTTTCTTAATAGTTCGTGAGATAGGGAACTTATCCAAAGCAGCTTCAACAATTCCGGTGTATTCAAATTGAATGGTAATCATTTTACCAGGATACATAAGTTGAAATTTTTTCTTTTCATCTCCTAAATCAAAAGGTAGTCGTTCATTTAAAGGAATCTTGTGAGCAGCATATTTCCAATTTAAAATTCGATCTAGGCGATAGATGGTGTTCTTTTTAAATTGGTGATTATAAGAAACGACATAGAAATAGTAGTCTGAAAAGGTCAAAGCTATTGGGGCGATAGTTCGCGTTACAAACTTATGTCTTTGGGTAGTGTATTCAATTGTAATAGTTTCGCGTTGCAAGATTATCTTGGAAAAAGTATAAATTGCAGCTAAAAGTTGCTTGTCCTTGAGATTTCGTAATTCTACGTAACTATCAAGTTCACTTTGTATGATAGGCTTGATGTCTTTTTGATCTTGTTTGGTAAGTAAAGCAAGTAAGGAGCTAATTAAAGGATCTAATTCCTTACGTGATAAACTTCGACTGGCTAATAAGACCTTGATTAAGACCAAGCACTGTGACTTACTTAAACCTAAACGATTGCTTTTTAAGTAATAAGTATGATCTTTGGTATCATATTCTAATTCATACTCATTCAAATATTCACTCATAAAATTACGAATACTGGCAAAATCTCTTTGAACAGTGCGAGCATCTACTGAGAATTTACGTTGGATATCTTTTTTAGATAAATGTGCACCTGAGGCTAAAAGCTGATATATGTAAAGTTGTCTAGTGGCGGAAGTTGTTGCGATTGTCATCAGGTCCTTTCGTTGTAAATTTATTATTATTTTAAAACCTGAAACTAATGATTGTCTACTAGATTTAAAGTTGGAAAATTTTAAAGGAAGATGGATTTTTCACTGGTAGTCAAATAATGTCTATGTCTTTTGCAATAATATAGTAAGTGAGATTGAATTTAACAATTCTTAGGCAAAACTATTATAAAAACTATCATAAATGCCTATATCAATGTCAATAGATAAGTTTTTAGCATTAGAGTAAATTTTATTGTAGAGAATAAAGAGGGGAGGGATCAAAGATGTACGAATATAATAAAGTTTATCAAGAATTAGCCGATATTTTAAATGATAAAGACGTTGAAAAAATTTACAGGAATTTTAGGGGGATGCAAGTTAATTTTCCGATGCGCCTTTACTCTAGGGACTCAGTAAAAAAAGAAATTGCCAAACAAAAAGGAATTATAAATATTAAAGATTTAGCGGTTCAAACAGGGTATAGCGTTTATACTATTCGTCGCATTATTAACGAACTAAAAGCTGATAACATTATGAATTAATACATAAATTATTTGGTGTAAAAATTTATTTCAAGGTAAAAAAGGAGATGGTTACTATAGGACTATTGAATTTACCTATAGTTTATGTTGTTTATTATTTTCTAGCTAAGAATGTGAGTTGGGGTAAAAAAATGAGGACAGATAGTTAATATCTTTAAAAATGATAGAAACCAATTAAAAATCAGTAGGGAGGAATAATCATGGGAGAAAAATTCTGTGAAAATTGTGGAAGTCAATTAAACGAAGGGGCAAAATTCTGTTCTAGTTGTGGTAGTGTAGTTTCGACAAATACTTCAGAAACAACTACAAATCTAGGAGAGGAAAAGAAGGTTTGTACAAATTGTGGGAGCCAGTTATACGATGGAGAAAAATTCTGTTCTAATTGTGGTAGTAGTGTAGTTTCAACAAATACTTCAGAAACAACTACAAATCAAGAAGAGAAAAAGAAATTTTGTACAAATTGTGGAAGTCAGTTATACGATGGAGTAAAATTCTGTTCTAATTGTGGTAGTAGTGTAGATTTATCTAATAAGCCAGGATCAAGAACTATAGGTGGTCAAAGAAAAGTTGGTTCTAATAATAGTAATCCATTTAATCAAATTCAGGATTATTATGAACAAACTAAAAAACAATATGGTAATTTGACAGATCAAGAATTAGGGTTTGTAGGTAGTGTCAAATATGCATTAGTACATTGGATTGATTTCAAGGGTGTAGAATCTAGGAAGTCAGTATATTGGTGGTTAGTTCTTGGTATGACAGTTATCAGTATTGGTGTTCTAATTTTGGAATCAATATTAACAGCACTTTTTAGTAATGTTCCTGGTTTGGATGTTATTGGTAATTTTATTATATCTGTCGCATGTATAGCTTTTCTTGGGATAATGGTAATTTCTTTTCTTTCTGCAATAGTTCGCAGAATGAGATATTTAAATGTTCAGAATATTGCTATATGGATGATACTTAGTGTAGTTGTACCAGTTATATCCTTATATACATGTTTCTACTTAATGTTAATTGATAAGCCCTTAAATCAAAGTTAGAGGAGTAGTTGAGTATGAAAAAAAGTAACTCAATTTTGATGATTATTGTAATAGTTATAATAGCTTCTTTAATTGTTTGGAAGATAGGCATACCTAATTTAAGCGGTAAAAACAAAGAAATTTCATCTGAAAAGGTAGCTAAAAAAGTAAAGAAAGAATCAAAAAAAATAAAAAAGAAGGAAACTAGTGAGTCTAAATCATCTTCTAGTACTGAAACAAGCAGTAGTGTGGAAAGTGAGTCAAGTAGTGAAAGTTCTAGTGAATCTACAAGTAGTGTTCAGCCTAGTGTAAAATATCCAGCGTTACAAAAATATGCTGGAAAAACTTATTATGCAGTAGATAGAGATAGTGCAGAAGTTCCTGATATGTTTCCAACTTCTTTTACTATTACTTCTGATACCGAAGCAATTACTGTTGATGGAAAACAAGAATTAATAAGAAATGTTACAAGTGATAGTGGTTTTATTGCATTGACTGGAGAAATGGGGCATAGCATGGGTACCGGTCTTAGTTTTGAATTTAGACCTTTAGGAGGCAGTGATAGTGATGCAGTAGAGGTGCTTAATCAAGGTCAACGTTTAGCTTATAGTACTACCATGCCTGAGTAAGGAGTGATATTTTATGAAAAAAGTTAGCTCAATTATAACTATTTTTGTGATAGTCATAATCGCTTCTTTAATTGTTTGGAAAGTAGGTACACCAAATTTAATCAATAAAAATAAGGAAAATACAACTGAGAAGGTATCTAAGAAAGTAGAAAAAGAATCAAAGAAAACAAAAAAGAAAGAAACTAGTAAGGCTAAATCATCTTCTAGTACTGAAACAAGCAGTAGTGTGGAAAGTGAGTCAAGTAGTGAAAGTTCTAGTGAATCTACAAGTAGTGCATCTAGTTATAGATCCGATGTAAAATTTCCAGCATTACAAAACTATGCCGGAAAAACTTATTATGCGGTAGATAGGGATAGTGCAGAGTATCCCCAAATGTTTCCAACCTCTTTTACTATCACTTCTGACGGTGAAGCAATTATCATTAGTGGAAGACAGGAGCCGATAGAATATGTTAGAACTGGAAAGTTTGGTTCCGTTCAGTTGGGTGGAGGACCAGTTTTTGTTTTTGAATTTAAGCCTCTAGGTAGTAGTGATGAAGTAGAAGTAGTAAACCAAGGTCAATATTTGACTTACAGTACTACTATGCCTGAGTAAGAGGTGATGTTTTTATGAAAAAAAGTGGATCAATCATAACGATAATAGCTATTGTTATATTGGCTGGTGTAATCGTTGGGGTATTTGGAATGCCTTATATTCAGCAGCATAAGTCAAGTTCTAGCAGTAGCAATGTGAAAGTAGAGAAAAAAGAATCTGTTAAAAAAAGTAGTTCAAGTTTATCACATGAAGAAAGTATTTCAAGTTCTACGTCAAATTCAGTTGAAAGGTCAAGTTCTACTGTTGCGAGAAGAGATTCGGAACCTATTATAGAATCATTTAACCAAAAAAGAAATCAAGAAGATGTTGATTTAGCCAATATGACAGTTCCTCAATGTTTGTTGTGGGCATTAAGTGAACGTTATAGTTATCAAAATGCAGATGAACAAAATTGGGAAGAGTTAAAGGACTCTATAGATGGTGCAAAGCTAATTCCAGCCGCTAAAAGTAGCGATGGATATGTACATATTTATTTTAAATATGGTTTTCAGGATTGCAATTACTATATTGATGGTAATTATGATTTATGCGATGAAGAAGGATATGTTGTTAGTCGATACCCAACAGAATTTGAAAATGAAAAAGCAAATAACTATTTATTGAGCAGATATGAATAAATTGATGCAATAGAGAAATTAAGGATAATTAATATTATCCTTAGTTTCTCTATTTTATTTTATAGTAGTATAATTAAGAAAATAAATCATAATTAAAAGATAGAAAAGGGGAATAGACGATGAAGAAGTGTAGTAAATGTGGGACAGAAAATTCTAAGGATGCGCTTTTTTGCGAGAATTGTGGGAATAAATTATCAGAAGATAAAAAGATAGTATGTCCAAATTGTGGTTTTTCAAACTCAGTAGAGGCTTCTTTTTGCGAGAATTGTGGAAGTAAATTATTAGAAGTGCAATCAAATGATACTGTATCTAATAATAGGGACAATACATATGGAGATTTACCAGAAGAAAATTCAGATAGTACAAATAGAAACCAAAAAGATAACCCAGAAATGAATTCTAAAAATATAAGAAGATCTCAAGGAATTTCTGAATATAATAATCTAAGAAATATTATCGCTGTAGCAGCAATAATCATTGTAGTTGTTATTGGAGTATTTAGTTTGAGATATTTCAAGACTAATAGACAAACTGAAAATTCAAGGGATAGCAATTCAGCTGTTTTGCAAAAAGATAAATCTAGTAGTGAAAAGAGTTCAAGAGCAAAAAAACATTCTGAAACTTCTTCTAGTTCAGAAAAAGAGATGTCAGATAATTCAGAAAAATTATCAGTGGCAACTTTGACTAATAAGCAAAATGCAGCTTCGATCTTGGTATATGGAGCTTTAAAAGCAAACGCTCCTTTATTTAAAGGTAATTATGATCTTGCTTTAAAGAATTCGCAGTTATATGTTAGTTTAGTTAAACTAGATAGTGATGAAACTGAAGCTGACGAAACACCAATCCTTTATGAATTGGCACCAGGACAAATCGATAGTTCTTGTGGATACAAATTAGGAAGAAATAGAGAAGTTTATTTCTATTCTCAAGTTAAAAATACACCTGGTTTTAGTAGAATAAGTGAAACTACTCAAGATGAAATTGTAGATTATATCAATAGTCATCATCTTGTAAATAAAGTAAATGAATTAGCAAATGAAACAATTGTTGATGGAGAATAATCATAACATCTTCAAATGTCTATTAAAATAGCAATCTTTCTCTATTATAGCGAACTAATAATGCTTAGAATGCGACAAATGGCGTTATCTGTTTGTTGTCTAAGTGGTAATATAAAGTGTATATTATATAACGTTAGAATATAAATTGAGAAAGAGGGGGTATGCTACTTTGAAAATGGTAGCTGAAGAATTTAATAACATTCGTAAACATAAGATTTTAACGGCAACAATTATTGCTATTATGATTATTCCCTTCCTATATAGTTTATTCTTCTTAAAATCAGTATGGGATCCTTACGGCAATACTAAATATTTACCTGTCGCAGTGGTAAATAATGATAAGCCGGTTAAGTATCAAGGAAAGACATTTAAAGTCGGTGAAGACTTAGAAAAAGAATTAAGAGAGAATAAAGATTTAGGTTGGCATTTTGTTAACGCAAAAGAAGCTAAGTATGGATTAAGCCATAAGAAGTACTATATGGTAATTACAATCCCTAAGAACTTCTCTAAAAATGCAACGACTGTGTTAGACAAGCATCCTAAGAAGATGCAACTAACATATAACACTAATGATGCGTTGAACTACATTGGTAAAGTTATCGGAGAAGAAGGAGCTAAGCAAGTAAATTCTTCTGTTCGTGATTCTGTTTCCGAAGCTTATGCCACAACAATGTTTGACACAGTGAAGAAAGTTGGTAAAGGTTTCAACAAAGCTGCTAAAGGTGCTACACAACTTTCAGATGGAGCATATACATTATCTGATGGTTTGAAGGTTTACACAGCAGGCGTTGACCAAGTTAACGATGGTGTTATCCAACTTAAGAACGGTGTTGCTCCATTGAGTGCTGGTGTGTTGAAGTTAACAACTGGTGCTAGTGTGTTGGCAGATGGTTCTAATCAACTAGCTAGTGGTGTAAAACAATATACAGATGGTGCTGGACAATTAAATGCTGGTATCCAAAAGCTTAATGGTAGTGTTAATGGTGAAGGAAAGAATAATTTAAATGAAAACATTTCATTACTTGTGGCTGGTGGAAAAAGTATAAATGAAGGTATTAATACTTTGAATAAAGAGGTACAAGCAATTAATGTTCCAGATACTAATAGCCTCAAATCTCTTGCGAAAGCTAAGAAAGATCTGGATGATGTTGATTTAACAAGTTTAAATGATGTTAATACGACAATTAACGGGGTAGTTCAACAATTAAATTCAGTACAAGAACAACTCAAACCTTTAGGAGATTCAATAAGTCAAAATCTTACTACTGCAGGCACTGATTCAGGTGTTGCTGCACAAGAAGTAGCTGCTGTATTACAAGCAAATCAAGATAAATTATCAGATACTGATAAAGCTAAATTACAAGATGCAATTGGTAAGAATCAAGATGCAGTAGCTAAAATTACTGCTACAGGAAATGATGCAAAAACACTTATGACTCAACTGGGAGGCTTTAACGAAAAAGTAGAGCAAATTAAACGTGAAATAGCCCCATTAATGACTAAGGCTAATGGTCTAAGTTCTGATTTAAATGCTTTGAAAAATATGCAATTAGACACAACTAGTTTAGAACAGTTGAATAAATTGCCAGAGTTAAAAGCAGGTGTCCAGAAGTTAGCAAATGGCTCTGCACAATTATCAGCAGGTCTTAACGAATTAGGTTCTCAAACACCTGCATTAACGAGTGGTGTTAGTCAATTAGCTTCAGGTGGAAGTAAGTTGGCAGCAAGTTCAGGAGAACTAAATAGTGGTGCAAGTCAAGTTTCAAGTGGTGCCGGACAATTAGCTGGTGGTCTTGGACAAATGAACGCTCAAGTACCAACATTAACAAATGGTGTAAACCAATTAGCAAGTGGTACTCAACAATTAGCTGCTAACTCCGGTCAATTAATTGATGGTGCAAACAAAATTAGTGAAGGTAACGGAACTTTAGCTAAGAGCTTAAGTGCTGGTGCTAAGGAAGTTAATAGTCAAAACTTGAATAGTGCAAATGCTAATATGTTCGCTGCACCTACAACATTGAAACATAAGAACTACTCCTATGTTCCTAACTATGGTTATGCATTAGCTCCATACATGTTATCAGTTGCTTTATATGTTGGTGCATTGGTATTTAACTTAGTTTACCCAATTCGTCGACTATCAACACCTGATGGCTCTGCAACAGAATGGTTCTTCAGTAAAGTAAGTATCGGTGCTGTTGTAGCGATAGGAAATGCTATTGTTGAAGTAGGATTGATGATGTTAGCTGGATTACATCCAGACCATCCATTTGCTACATTTATGAACGCTATTTCCTTCTCACTGGCGGCAATGTTCATAATTATGGTATTAGCGATGTTGTTCAGTAACCCTGGACGATTCATTGGTATGATTTTCTTAGTAATTCAATTAGGTGCCTGTGGTGGTTCCTTCCCAATTCAAATTACTAAGGGTATGAATGGTTTCTTCCAAGCAATTAACCCATACTTACCAATGACTTACTCTGTTTACGGATTCCGTGAATCATTATCCAGTGGTTTAGGAAGCAGCCAAATGACAATTTCATTAACAGTTCAATTAATCTTTATCGTAGCAAGCTTATTGCTATTATGGATTTCTATGAGTTACTTACGTACAAGTGGAAAGGTAAGTTATTCAGAAGAACCAACAAGTATTGAAGATTAGAATAGAAAAGAGAGATTTTCAAAATTCGAAAATCTCTCTTTTTTCGTCTAGATATTAATTTCTAATACAATTGGAGTATGATCACGACGTTCGCCAGAATCTAACATTTCAGAACGAACAATTTTATCAGCAATACGATTACTTGCTAGCCAATAATCAATTCTCCAACCAGAGTTGTTAATCTTGCTTGTACGGCTTCTTTGAGCCCACCAAGAGTAAACATCCTTAACATCGCCATGAACATAGCGGAAGGTATCTGTAAATCCCTTATTAAGCAAGTTAGTAAAGCCAGCTCTTTCTTCATCAGTAAAACCAGCAGAATGATGATTATTACCAGGATGAGCTAAGTCGATTTCCTTATGAGCAACATTGAAATCACCGCTAGAAAGAAGTGGTTTATTTTGATCCAATGAAACTAGGTAGTCAGCGTATTTTTCATCCCAAACCTGACGTTCAGCTAAACGTCTCAAGCCATCGCCAGCATTAGGAGTATATACTTGAGTAACGTAAAAATTATCAAATTCAAGTGTGATGATTCTACCTTCAGAATCCATTGGTTCAGGTGCATCAATTTCAGGATAACTGACAGTAGGATTTAAATTGTTTTTATAAAGAAACATAGTACCGGCATAACCTTTACGAGCTGGTTCTTGTGAACTTCTCCAAGCAATTTCATAATCTGGAAATTGTTCAGCTAAAATAGTTTGATGTTTTTTAGTTGGACCTGTAGCTGATAATTTTGTTTCTTGAATTGCTATTATATCTGGATTTTCATCAATAATAGTTGCTAAGACTTCACGTGATTGTTTAGCACGAGCAGAATCACTAGTTAAAGCAGCATTCAAAGAATCGATATTCCATGAAATAAGTTTCATGATTTCACATCCTTAATTAATATATTTGACTCAATGTTACCACATTTTTCAAATTCTAAAAAAGGGGTATAATGAAAATAGGAAGTGATTAAAATGGCAAAAGCTGCTAACGAAGACAAAAATATAGAAGTTAGTGAAATTGGTAAAAAATTCGTTAAAGGTACACACGTTGAATTTAAGTTTCATCGTCATACTTTTACAGGTGTAGTCGATAAACAATTACATAATTCAGCGATGATAATTTTTGACGATGAGTATAATAAATCAATTACTTATCAAGACGCTAAGGGAAAAATTATTATTAGCTATAGTAAAATGCAGATAATCAAATAAATCTGATATTAATTTTTATTTTAAAGTTTAAATAATCATGTGTTATAATTGGATTGTGAGGACTTTATTCTTAAAATGGAGGCTTATTCGTGGAAAAAACAGAAGCACGTTGGGTAGAAGTATTCAAGGTGTCTCTACCATTATGCCTAAGTTATGTGCCAATCGGTTTAGCGTGTGGAATTTTATTACATGCTGCCGGTTTTAACCCGCTATTAACTTTATTGGTATCCGTATTAGTATTCTCAGGTGGAGCTCAGTTCTTGATAGCTTCTATGTTAACTACGAATACCCCAATGCAAACGATAGTTATTATGCTATTTTTCCTAGAGTTACGTTATGCGTTGTTGGGTTCAAGTTTGTCACAATATATTAAAGGAACAAGCAAGAAGTTTTTATATTTCTTTGCTGTTTCATTGAATGATGAAAATTATGCTGTAAACTACTTAAAATTCGCAACTGATAAAAGCTGGACGCCTAAAGATGCCTTAGCTGTAGAACACTGGTCCTTACTATTTTGGTCTGTAGCTAATTTTATTGGGAGTTTAGTTGGTAATTTAATACCAATGGAAAATTATCTAGATATTGTCGACTTTGCTTTAACTGCAATGTTTATTTATATGATTGTTATGCAAATTCGCAACAAACTAACAATTTTAGTTAGTTTTATTTCAGGGGTAATTGCAATTGTTGCGTTAGTTACTTTGAAGAGTACAATGGGACTAATAGTAGCTACATTGTTAGCTTCCTTTATCGGTTTTATGATTGAACATAATATCGTTAAAAAAGGTGAAGCCAAGGGCAATTTCTGGTTGAAGAAGATCAAGCCAAAGGCAAGTCGGAAAGTTATTAGTAAGTCAGGAGAAAAATGATGCAATATTCGTCAATGGACCATTTTATACTTATTATCTGTTCGATGATTGCGGCTTTCATTCCTCGATTTTTACCATTGAAATTCTTCTCAACTCGTAAGATTCCAGAATGGTTTAATGAATGGATGAAATACGTGCCAGTATCTTTGTTTACGGCACTCGTAGTCAGAGACCTTTTTGTTAATACAAAGACCTATACATTTGTAGGTTTAGAATATATGGCTAAGTTACTAGCAGCAATAATCGTTATTGTTGTGGCTTATCGCTCACGTTCCATGGGACTTTCAGTTCTTTTTGGATTGGTAGCAGTAGCAATTTTAGCCACATTTTTGACAGTTTAGAATATAAGGTTTATTAGCTATCTTAGGCATATTATCACTAAGGTGGCTTTTTGTTTTAAGGAGGATTTTATTATGCAAAAAATAACAGAAAAGATCACAGTTGCAGGTCATACAGCTGAATTAATGGGATATACAATTGAAAAGAAAAACGACTGGGGAGTACAAGATAAGCATGCTACAATTATCATTTGTCCTGGTGGAGGTTACCATTTTGTTTCAGATCGAGAAGCCGATCCAGTTGCTTTGAAATTAATAACTATGGGATATAATGCATTTGTATTAAACTATACTTGTCAAGTTAGATATCCTGTGGCCTTGGAACAATTAGCCCAAAGTGTAAAATTAGTTAGAGATAATGCTGATGAGTGGAATGTTCGTGAAGATAAGATTATTATTATGGGAATGTCAGCTGGTGGTCACTTAGCTGCTAGTTTAGGTGTTAAATGGAATAGCGATGAATTAAAACAAATGGGATATAAGCCAGAAGAAATTAAGCCAAATGGTTTAGTATTATCCTATCCTGTCATCACAACTAATAAAGATTTTTGGCATCAAGGTTCCTTTGAACAAATTTTAGGTAAAGATGGAATTGAAGATGAAAAAGCTTTAGCTAACCAATCACTTGAAAAGTTAGTTACTAAGGATGTACCACCAGTATTTATGTGGCATACATTTGAAGATAAGGCTGTTCCTATGGAAAATAGTTTATTATTTGCCTCAGCATTGAGAAAAGCTGGAGTATCAACAGAATATCATATCTTCCCACATGGTCCTCATGGTTTGGCATTAGCTAACGAAGAAACAGCTCGTGTAGGTCGTCCTGAAGATATTGAACCACAAGCTGCACAATGGGTAGATTTATTCCATAGTTGGATGCAAGCACTTCTTAAGTAGAATTGGTGAGTAAATGCTATACTAGACTAGAATAGAGAAATGGGGTGAGATGATGAAGCGGTGGATGTTTTGGTTAATAACAGCAATTGTAGTGGCACTTGTATTTGTTGGCTTTGGCTATACTAAAAAACGTGAAACACAAAAGCAGTTTGATAGTTTAATGTCTCAAGCAATAACTAATGCTCAAGCTGCAGAATATAAGAAAGCAGAACTTAATTTGCAAGATGCTCTACGTAAGAAACCAGATGATGTAGTAGCTAAACAACGATTAGAACAAGTTAAACTCTATCAAGAAGGCTTAGCTGAATTGAAACAAGATGATTATGAACAAGCACAGTTAACATTTAGATCAACTGCAAAAGTATCTCCGCCTTTATCAATTTTAACCCAAAGAGCTAAGAAGAAAGATAAGTTTCTAGAATCAGTACTAAAGCAACGTGAAAAGTATGATGATCTTTATAATGAAGCTGTAAGACTTACTGAAATGGGAGCTTATAGCCAATCGAATGAAAATCTAGTTCAGATTTTAGATGGAAAAAATATTGACGAAAAGTATTATTCACAAGTAAGAAAAGATGCACGTGAATTGCAAGAAAGAAATAATGGTATTTTGGAACAAATTAGAATTCAAAATCAACAAGCTGCAATAAGAAGACAACGTGAACAACAAAGACAAGAAGAAGCTAGAAAAGCACAACAAGCTGCTGCTAGTTCATCATCGTCAGCGGAAAATCAAAATGATGAGCCCAAGAAAAGTGACGATAAAAATGATGATAGAAATAGTGGTCAAGACAATGTAAAAAATAGTTCGGAATCTAAGCCAGAAACAAATAATTCTGCAGCTGAGCCACAACCTAATAATGAAAATAAGTAAAATAAAAGCAACACCTAGAGTGCTGCTTTTAATAATTATTAGGGTTAATCACTGATTCTACGCCAGATTATAAGTGAACTTTCCCATAAAAATAGGACTAATAAAACACTGGCAATAGTATCAGTAGGATAATGTACATGTAAATATACGCGCGTTAAGGCAATAATAAGAATCCAAAGGAAACCTAGGAAGGTTAGAATTCGTCTTAACGTAACATCCTTAATTTGAGGAACAATTAAAAATACTACGAAAAAGATAAATAAGGCAGTTCCAAAGGTATGTCCACTTGGAAAACTATAGCCACCAATTGCGACTAATTTATCACTAGGACGTGGACGTTGGATTAAATTTTTAGCTAGTACATTGATAAGATTTCCAATTACCAAGGTGCTGGCTGACCAAATTCCAGCCTTGAAGTTATGTCTAATGAACATATATAGACTAACGATAATTGAAAGAATTGCGGCAATTCTAGGGCCACCTAGATAAGTAATTTTTTCAACAATTCTTGTATTAGTAGGATTGGTAATGGGTAGAAGTAAGTTCTGTACAAATTTATCAAATGATGTAACGATTGTGCTGTTAGTTTTAACTAAGATTAATAAAATTAGAAATAAAGCTAAGTAAATAGATGCGATAAAAGGTCTATACTTATTTTGTGGAACAAACATCAAAAAACTCCTTAATAAATAATATCTACTAGATTATACCATTTAAATTATTTTTAAAGAAAGGAAACTGATTATGGGGAAAGATTCATCACAAGAAATGCGAAGAACACAAGCTGAAAAAATGTTAAAGCAACCCAAGAAACTTCGTGCTAAGTGGATAAGTCGGTTATTTACTTTAATCATGGTGGCTGCTTTAAGTGTCGCAACTATGGGACTTTTGATAAAGACTACGGTTTTGAACGCAGATTTTACTAGTAAGGAATTAGCTAAAGATGAAAATATTGGGAAATTATATACTGAAGCCAATCAAACATTAGCATCATCTGCTCAAATGTACCGAATTCCAGCAAGTTATGCGGATAGTTTAATTACTAAAAAGCAATTTAGACAAGATGTTGAGATTGCAATTAAAAGAATTTATGACGGACAAGTTACACAAATTGTGGATACTAATACTTTAAGCAGTCAAATTCAAACAAATGTGAATAAAGAAATTGCAAGCTCAGGAGTACCTGTTGACGCGTCTGTCTTTAGTGGAGTAGTGGAGTCACTGGCTTCTGTATTAAGCAATTACATCAGCCAACAAATTCCAAGTACACAGTTACAACAAGTATATGATGCAGCCAGCAATATCAGTGGTTATGTGACATTGATGATAACTGCAGGAAGTATCATCACAGTGGTAATGTTGATCTTAGTATTATTATTACAGAGAAGTTTATTTGGTTGGCTGCACTATACAGGGTTAGCATTTTTGATTACAGGGATAATCTTTTGCATCATTGGATATACTAGTGTGCCAGCAGAGATATTTCCAAGTTTAATTAATCAATCAGGAATTTTGGGAAGTATTGTTGAAAACTATGCCTACGCAATTTTAAGTCAGATTGTGAATATGGGAATAATTGAATCTGTAATTGGTATAGTGGCATTATTAGTAAGTTTCTTTAGAAAGGTTTAGCGATGAAATTTACGTGGAATAAAGAAAGTGACGAGAAAATGACACTCAAAAAATTTTTAAAGAATAAGGGTGTCAGTCATCGAACTTTAAGTAGTTTGAAAAAAGGAAATGGAAAAGTTTTAGTAGATGGCAAAAAAAGGTCATTATCTATTGAAGTTGGTAAAGGAAAAATAACTTTGATTTTACCACCAGAAAAATCAGATGAAAATGTCAAAATGAGTAAGGAACCGCTAGATATTATTTATGAGGATAGCAATTGGCTAGTGGTAGATAAACCACCTTTACTTTCAAGTGTTCCGGGTCCTAGTAATCGTACCGATACCTTAGTTAATCGGGTTAAATTTCATCTATGGCAACAAAAATCAAAAGACTTAGTTCCGCATGTAATTACTCGTTTAGATAGAGATACAAGTGGCTTAGTTCTTGTAGCTAAGCATCGTTTTGCTCAAGGATTGATTAACAAACAGGTTGAAGAACATAGTATAGATAAAAGATACTTGGCAGTGGTCGAAGGAATTATTACAGAAAAGCATGGCATAATAGATAAACCACTTGGACCTAGAGAAAATGGAATCGGACAAATGGTAACTGACACAGGAAAGATTGCCAAGACTGAGTACTGGGTTAGAGAATACTTAGGAGATAAAGCCACTTTAGTTGAATGTAAGCTACATACAGGTAGAACGCATCAAATAAGAGCTCACTTTAGTAGCATCAATCATGCTTTGATAGGCGATGAGCTATATGGTGGCAGATTAGATTGGGGACTAGAAAGACAAGCACTCCATGCATATCAGTTAGCTTATGTAGATCCATTTACTCAAGAAGAAAAGTTATTTAAGAGTGAGATGCCAAAAGATTTAGAAACTTTGATAGTTAGATTGAAAAATTAAGATTTATTTTTGGTAGACCAAAATTTAAATTACTATAGTGTTTGAAATCTGTTATAATTAGGTAGTAAACGTTTTACATTTATGAGTGACGAGTAATTTAAATTTGGAAAAAATAGAGGTGAGACAATGACACCTAAGAAAGAAGATTATTTAAAAATTATTTTTGAACTTGGTGGAACTAAGAAAAAGGTTTCTAACAAGCAAATAGCGATGAGTTTAAATGTTGCTGCTGGTTCTGTGACTGAAATGGTTAATAAATTAGTTAAAGAAGGTTTAGCTGCACATACGCCATATGCAGGAATTTCATTAACTGATGAAGGAATTGAAGTAGCTGAAAAATTAGTTCGCCGTCATCGTTTATGGGAGACTTTTTTAGTAGAAAAATTGGACTATCAATTATCAGAAGTTCATGATGAAGCTGAAGTTTTAGAACATGTAGCTAGTGATAAGTTAATGAAAAAGCTTGATCAATTTCTTAATAGCCCACGTGAATGCCCACATGGTGGAGTTATTCCAACAGAAGCTGGAGAATATGAAGAAGAAAGTCATGAATATTTAGCTGAAATTAAAGTTGGAGAAACGGTTGAAGTTGACAGATTTATTGATAACCATGAGTTGCTAACTTATTTAGATGATTTGGAACTTAAACTAGGGGACAAGATTGAAGTTTTAGAACATCTTCCATTTGAAGGACCAATTAAGGTTAAAAGGTTAGCTGATGGGGCTGAATTAAGTATTGGATATAAAGCTGCTCATTACATTTTCGTGAAATAATTTGGTTATTGCCAATAAGTATGTTATACTTAGAATTGTATTTTTGACTAGGTTTCATTTAGATTGTTTCAATGAAATTTCTCTATTATGTGCCACTCAGAATTACAGAATTATTATGTGCTTAGGCACAAGGAGGATTTTTCATTTATGGAACAAGGAACAGTTAAATGGTTTAACGCAGAAAAGGGCTTCGGTTTTATCACACGTGAAAATGGCGATGATGTATTTGTACATTTCACAGCTATTCAAGGTGAAGGTTACAAGACTTTAGAAGAAGGTCAACATGTAACATTTGACGTTGAAAGTAGCGATCGTGGTTTACAAGCTGCTAACGTTGTTAAAGACTAATAATTAAGTAGATAAATAATAGACTGGAAAGAAGAAATTCTTTTCAGTCTTTTTTTGCTTTAAATATCGTGATATGATTAGATAAATTTTGAAGACGGTGGGGGTTAGTTACAATGCAAGATACGCAAATGCAAGAATTAATAGATTCTGTCATGTTAGCTGGAAAAATTATGATTGAAAGTGGAGCTGATATGGCAAGAGTTGATGATACTTTAAAACGTATAGCTAGAAATGGTGGAATTAAAGAGCCAAAAATTTTTGAGACCACCACCGGAATCATGATGTCAGTTCCAGATTATAAATTGGCACAGGTAGAACCAATTCAAAAAAGAACAATTGATTTAGAAAAAGTATCAAGAGTTAATGATATCTCACGTGCTTTTCAATTGAAAAAAATCACAGTTGAAGAAATGAAGGTAAAATTGGAATTTATTGATAAAAAAGCGCCATTTTTTGCTTGGACATGGCAAGTATTGGCTGCAGCAATGATAAGTTGTACTCTGATGATAATGTACAACGGCCATTGGCAAGATTTTATCACAACTGCAGTTATTGGTGGATTAGGTTATGCTTGCTATTACTTTATCAATACAACATTTAAAATAAAGTTTGTAAGTGAATTTTTAGCTTCGTTAGTAATTGGTGTTTTATCTGTATTAGCTGTTAGAAACAACTTAGGAATATCAGTAGGTATGATAATTATTGGGAGTGTTATGCCGTTAGTACCAGGAGTACCAATTACCAATTCTGTAAGGGATGTTTTAGCTGGTCATTTATTAAGTGGATTAGCTAGGGGAACAGAAGCATTATTATCAGCTAGTGCAATTGCTTTAGGGATTGCGATGGTTCTAAGATTCATGTAAGGGGGAAGGTTAAGGTGAACTTATTAATCAATATCTTATTCAGCTATCTTGCATCTGTAGGCTTTGGAGTACTTTTAAATATTCCTAGAAGGGCCTTAAATGGTTGTGGAATTATTGGAGTATTAGGTTGGATGGTCTATTTATTTATTAAGCACCTTGATTTAGGTAATATGTTAGCTAATCTTTTAGCTGCATTTGCAATTGGAGTTACTGCGATTATTTTTGCACGTGTGAAAAAGATGCCTATGATTCTTTTTAATATTCCTAGCTTAGTACCATTAGTGCCAGGTGGACAATCTTATCGTGCTATTCGCTATTTTGCTTTAGGAAATAACTCTTTAGCAATTGAATATTTAGTACAAGTAGGGATGATAGCTGGAGCCATAGCGATGGGATTCTTTTTAGCTGAATTAGTAGGTCAGGTTTACTTTAAGATAAGGACTGTAAAAGAAAGTTAACGCTATTATTACACAAAAGTAACAAAATGAAAACTTGAGTTAATATTTTTTAAAGAATTAAATACGTTTTAATATAAGTGTTTGTTATCTAATAATTTTTTGGTAAACTGGCACTATGATTATTACATAATTTGAAAAAAATGATTCAAAGTATATTATTATAAGCGGATTGTTTTTTCGATAATTTTGGAGGAGAAAATGCCATCACGAAGAGATGATAATTATGTTGTTCAAAGTGATGAGAATGGTTATATAGATACAGAGCATATGACTCGTTCTCAACGCTATCATCAACGTAATAATAAACCGAAAAAAAAAGGACATAAATTACTATGGTCAGTTATAGTTATTGTAGTAGCAATTATTGGGGGATTTTATGCTTATAGAAAATATACTAATGCTAAACAAGCTGCTAATGCAATTTATAGTTCAACTCAAGTTACAAAGGCCAGAAATGTTAGTGACGCTTTGAAGAAGAAAAGACCTATCTCAATTTTGCTAATGGGTACTGATACTGGAGCTTTAGGACGTGATTTTAAAGGAAGAACAGATACAATGATACTTTGTGTCTTGAATCCTGAAGACAAGAAGATGACGTTAGTATCATTACCTCGTGATACTGAGGTAGCTGTTTATGGTTATGAAGATTACTTTCCAAGCAAGATAAATTCAGCATACGAATATGGTGGATCAGCAACAGCAGTTAAAACTGTGCAAAAATTCTTAAATGTGCCAATTGATTTCTATGCAACTATCAATATGGGTGGGTTAGAAAAATTAATTGACGCAGTTGGAGGAGTTAAAGTAGAACCAACCATTAGCTTTACCTATGATGGATATACTTTCAAAAAGGGTAAGGAAGTTAATATGGACGGGGAAAAAGCTTTGGCATATGTTCGTATGCGCCATGAAGATCCACGCGGAGATTATGGTAGGCAAGAACGTCAACGTCAAGTATTAACTAAACTTGCATTTAAGAGTTCAGGGTTAACAAGCTTAGTTAATCAAAAGTTCCTAAGTACTATTTCTAAGCAGATGAAGACAGACTTAACATTTGATGATTTATTAACACTAGGAACTAAGTATCGTGTTGCTACACATGATATGGATTCAGACTTCTTACAAGGAACTTCTGAAATGATTAATGGAGAATCTTTTGAAGTAGCATCAACAACTGAAAAACAACGTATTACTAATAAGCTTAGAGAAGCACTTGGTTTATCTAAGGCTAAAACAGGAAATACACTTTCCAGTGATAATGATGTGAATATCAGTTCAGAAGGCGAAGATACTAATTATAGTAATGATGATAACACTTATTATGGTGGATATTAGATGATTGAAGAGAACCGGTTTAGGCTGGTTCTTTTTTCTTTGCTGTAATGTGTTACAATATAAATTGAAGTTAAATTAAAACAAAGGAATGAATGATATATGTATAAATTAGTAGCGATTGATATGGATGAAACTTTATTGAATGATGACGCTGAAATTACGCCTAAAAATGTATCCGTTCTCAAAAAAGCGATTAAAGACGGAGTAAAGGTGGTTTTAAATACAGGTCGAAGCTATCTTTCTGTTCAAGAAAATTTGAAGACATTAGGAATTTACCAAACTAAAGATCAATATGTAGTTAGTTTTAATGGTGGAGCGATTGTTGAAAATAAAGATTTAAAGGTGGTACATGTTGAAGGATTGGCCTTTGATATTGTTAAACAATTGTTTGATATCAGTTTGAGATATTATCCTGAAAGCTGTATCCACGTTTATACTTTGGATGAATTGTACATGTGGAATGTTAATCAAGACGAAAAAGATTACTTGCAACCACGTGGAGTAGAGTGGACTGAATTGCAAGAACCTAATATTGATTTCTTAAAAGACACTCCTATTACTAAGATTATTATCAATATTAATGATATGGATAAGAGACTTGCCTTTAATGAGATTGCACGTAAAGAAATTGGCGATAAGTTCAAGACCACATATTCTTCAGGTCGTTATATTGAATTCAATAACATTTCAACGGATAAAGGTACAGGGATGTTGAAATTAGCTGAAATGTTAGGAATTAAGCCAGAAGAAACAATTGCAATTGGTGATAATAGTAATGACTTACCAATGATTGAAGCTGCCGGAGTAGGTGTAGCTGTTAGAAATGCTAATGAACAAGTTTTATCTAAAGCAGATTATATTTGCAAGCGAGATAATAATCATGATGCCGTTGCTGAAGCAGTGGATAAATTTATTTATAATAAAATAGATTAAGCAGTAATTTTGTGTATAACTCCGAGATAGTGGTAAGATAAAATTACTAAGTTATATGAAATGAGGGATTTAAATGGCTAAAAACATCACTCCCTCATTTCATATAACTTAGATCGGAAGAGCACACGTCTGAACTCCAGTCACGATCA
>OMGJ01000617.1_pt1 | contig 20146 bp, 14 predicted proteins | sample 1645811 | NCBI WGS metagenome assembly OMGJ01 (sample SAMN05578589, study PRJEB25193) | human gut metagenome | biome: Human Microbiome; feature: human-associated habitat; material: feces | host: Homo sapiens | place: USA:Birmingham | reverse complement strand
AAGAGCAAAACCAGCGTTTTGCTCTACAAGAATTGCTAAAGCAATTCTTGGCGATATCACGCTACATAACAGCAATTTTCTATCAACCAAAAACGTAAATGCGGCAAGGCAATTACTATAGTACTCTGATGGCAGAAATCGCTCTTTGGTGGCTGCAAAATGCTATATAGTCATTGACATAATAAGTAATATGTGGTTGTGGAGGATTTGAAGTGTGGGAAGTTTGAGCGAGTTATAAATGTGGATCTGATGAGGGATGAGTAAATGTCAGATCTTGTAGTACAAAATTGATAGAATGGAGTTTAAGTATGATCAAGAGAATGGATTTATCCGGCGATTGGGCATTTGCCTTGGATGCGGACAAAACAGGGATCGAGCAGGGAATTTTCCGTAGTCTGCCTACAGATACGATTACACTTCCCGGTACGACTTCGATCGCCAAAAAGGGAACTCCTTCTGACAAGAAAGAAATCGGTTTTCTGACTGATCCATACTTGTTTGAAGGTTACGCATGGTATGCAAAAGAAATTACCTTGGACAAAGATTCCAAAAACAAAAATATTTATTTACATTTGGAACGTACACGCCTGACTCGTGTTTGGGTTAATGATGTAGAGGTCGGATGCAGAGACAGCCTTACTACTCCACATCATTACGATCTGACTCCTTATATTAAGGACAACACGTTTCGTCTGACTATTTTAGTTTCTAATGTGGATTACCCGACCAAAGGTGGTCATCTGACCTCTCCGGATACCCAGACGAATTGGAATGGTATTATCGGCGAGATATCGCTTCACATATGTGATGAGATCATGATCGAACATATCAAAACCTACCCGGATACAGAGCACAAATCTGTCCATGTAGAGATTACCACCAACAATACAACGCAGACGCAACGCAATCTTTCTGTCTGTGCCAAAGCTGAATTAATGGACATTTCCGGCAAGACAGGCGTACAAGTACCTGCTGCATATTTTCAGGACATTTTCTTCCCGGTCGGCAAAGGAACGGCCGAATTTACTTATGAACTGGGAGAAGATGCTGTACTTTGGAGCGAATACAGTCCGGTCATCTACGAACTGCACTTGACAATTCCGGGTACCGACGAGGAGAGCGTGACAACATTCGGTCTGCGCGACTTTTCCACATCAGAGACTGAATTTTTGATCAATGGAACACCGACATTCCTGCGTGGCAAACACGATGGTTTGATCTTTCCAATGACCGGAGCGGTTCCTACTTCCGTAGAAGAATGGATCCGCGTTATGAGCATTTCCAAATCTTACGGTATCAATCATTACCGTTATCACACCTGCTGCCCTCCGGACGCTGCATTTGTAGCGGCTGATCTGTTGGGTATTTACATGGAACCTCAGCTTCCTTTCTGGGGAACCTTGACCGCACCGGGTGATGAAGGGCACAATGCCGAAGAGCAGGATTATCTGATCGAAGAAGGTTATCGCATGATGGCTGAATTTGGTAACCATGCTTCTTATTGTATGATGTCTCTTGGAAATGAGCTTTGGGGCAGCAAAGAGCGCATGGCAGAGATCATTACAAATTATCGCAATGTGGATGATCGTCATCTGTATACACAGGGTTCCAACAACTTCCAGCACACCCCGGTACTATTACCGGAAGACGATTTCTTTGTCGGAGTCCGTTTTAGTAAAAACCGTTTATTCCGTGGTTCCTATGGTATGTGTGATGCTCCTTTGGGACATATTCAGTGGGATGAACCTTCTGCTGATCATAACTACGACGAAGTGATCCATCCTACAAATGCAGCCGCCGATGCCGGCAACGATGCGGAAGAGATTGAAATCCAATATGGAACCGGTGTTAAGAAAGTAAAAGCTGCCGATAATGGGGGTGTTTTGATCCCACATATTCCGGTTGTCTCCCATGAGATCGGACAATTTGCGGTTTATCCAAACTTCCGTGAGATTGATAAATATACCGGCGTTCTCAAAGCAAGAAACTTCGAAGTATTCAGAGACCGTTTGAAAGAAAAGGGCATGTTAGATCAAGCCGATGACTTTTTCTACACCAGTGGTAAGCTGTCTGTTCAATGCTACAAGGAAGAACTGGAGGCTGCTGCTCGTACGAAACTGCTCGCCGGATATCAAATATTGGATATTCAAGACTTTTCCGGTCAGGGTACCGCTCTCGTTGGTATTTTGGATGCCTTTATGGACAGCAAAGGACATGTTACACCGGAGGAATGGGCAGGATACTGTTCCGATCACATTCTGTTAGCACAGTTTCCAAAATATGTCTATCAGGCAAGAGAAACCTTCCGTGCTAAGATGGCGATCCGCTACTACAATCCGGAGAAGTTGGAGAATAAAATTCTTCACTGGGAATTAAAACAGCAGAAAAAGATCATTCGAGAGGGATCCGTTGTGATTCCGGATGGTGCTTTTGACCTGGTAGAATTAGACGAGATAACCTTTGATTTTCCGGAGATCACGGAAGCTGCTACTTATCATTTGGATCTTAGTGTACCGGAAACCAATATGGCAAACACCTATGAGCTATACTGCTTTCCAACACTGTCAACGGAAATTCCGGCCTCCGGCATGACGATCGGTGAAGGTGCCAATGAAGTCCATGTGACGGCTGATTACGCAGAAGCCTGCGCATTGCTTCAAAATGGTCAAAAAGTATTGTATCTGCCAACCGAACTTGCCGACAAGATCGAAGGCTTTTATTGTACGGATTTTTGGTGTTATCCAATGTTCCGCGATATTTGCGAATGGATGAAGAAGCCGGTTGCTGTCGGTACAATGGGGCTGTTGATCCAAAAGGATCATCCGGCCTTAGCTTCTTTCCCGGCTCACAAATATTCCACACCACAGTGGTATAAGATCGTATCGCACTGTGACTGTGCTATCTTAGATGACGTGACCGATAAGAGCTACCGCCCGATCGTGCAGATGGTCGACAACTTTGAACGTAACCACAAACTGGGTATTTTGTTTGAAGGTAAAGTTGGCGAGGGTACCTTGATGGTATGTACCAGCCGTTTAAGTGAGGTTGCCGAATATCCTGAGATCAAATGCTTTGCAAGATCAATACTGGATTATGTGACCTCGGATGCTTTCGCACCTGAGCAGACATTGGATATGGAACTTCTTAAGCGTGTATTTTGCAAGGAGGACTAACCGTCACATCCGAATAAAACAATAAAAGATATAAACAAAAGCAAAGCCAGCGCTTGCTTTTGTCACGCTACACAACAGCAGTTTCCTATAAAGAAAAAAAGCCACCAAGACTTGATGAGTACCCTGTCACGACAGGACATATCAAATCTTGGTGGCTTTCAATTTTGATACTCTTATATGTGCTTTCAACCTAATGTGAAAGAACATACCTCATTATTGCAAACTCTAATTCTAAAGTGATAGGATAAACCGCATGAATGCATTCATACCTTCGTCTGTGTTTTTATAAACACCGGCATGTTCTAATACTTTCTTAAAAACAATACCAATCTCCGTCTGAAGAATTTCATCTACATTATCTTCTGTGATCGCATCGTATTTTGGTAAAAACTCGTCTACCCAGTCTGCATGTTTTGCAAGTTCCTCATCGGCTCGAATATCTTTTCCTGATATAATGTATTCGCCCAAACGCTGCATTTCTCCCTTTAATCTTGCCGGAAGGACTGCCAGACCCATAACTTCGATCAAGCCGATATTTTCTTTCTTAATATGGTGCAGTTCCTGATGTGGATGGTACACACCTAACGGATACTCCGGCGTTGTAATGTTATTGCGAAGTACCAGATCCAGTTCAAACTCCCCGTCCCGCATTCGCGCGATCGGTGTGATCGTATTGTGTGGTTCTCCATCCGTCTGCGCATAGATAAAAGCATCTTCATCCGTATATGCTCTCCATGCTGTCAAAATATGTGCAGCAAGCTTTACCAGGCGCTCAGCCTCTTTATGACGAATACGTACAACCGACATCGGCCAATTTACGATCCCAGCCTGTACATCCTCAAAACCCGGAATCGTCAACGTTTGCTTGATGTCCGCTCTTTCCATCGCAAATTCATAATGACCACCCTGGAAATGCTCATGTGCCAATATCGAGCCGCCTACAATTGGCAGATCGGCATTTGAACCTACAAAATAATGTGGGAACTGACGCACAAAATCCAACAGTTTACGAAAGGCAGATTCATCAATCTTCATCGGTGTATGATCACTATTAAATAGGATACAGTGCTCATTGTAATATACGTAAGGAGAATACTGCAATCCCCACTGACCGCCATCAATGGTTACCGGAATAACACGGTGATTCTGTCTTGCCGGATGATTCACTCTACCTGCATACCCCTCGTTTTCTTTACACAGCAAACATTTCGGATAAGCACTCTGTGGTGCATTTTTGGCAGCGGCGATCGCCTTAGGATCTTTCTCCGGCTTAGATAAATTGATCGTAATGTCTAATGTCCCATACTCTGTATCTGCGGTCCACTTTACATCACGCTTGATTCGATCACGGCGGATATAATTGGTATCACAACTTAATTTATAATAATAGTTTGTTGCCGCTTTGGGTGATTCTTCATACAACTCGCGAAACTTGCGGATCACGGTACTTGGCGCCGGAACAAGTGCTCCCATCAGTTTCGTATCAAATAAATCCTGATAAACAACGCTGTTCTCTGTCATAACACCACGGGAATACGCATTTTCCATAAGGTCCGCTAAAATCTCATGAACCGGTCGTACCGGCGTCTCCTGCTCTGGTGTCTGATATTCATCCAACTGCAAAATCTCCAACAAACGATTGATCACATACACACGATCTTCCGCTGCGACCAAACCATTTTTCTCCCCATAACGAACCAACTCATCAATCAACACACTGTTATCTGCCATGCTATTACCGTACCTTTCTATATGTAGTTGAGGGGCCCGCTAAGACCCCTCCCAATAAATAATATGAAATCTTTGATAGGCTTAGTGTACTTTTTCGCCCTTAATCTCGATCATGTGATTTACTGCATGCTCTAACGCATCAATGGAAGCACGAATAATATCTTCATCACTGCTTACGCCCCAATATAACTGCTTCTCATCCTGCGTAATTCCAACATAAGCCATCGCCTTAGAAGAAGATGTCTTCGACAATGCGTGCTCCTCATATACATCCAATACATAGCTGATACCTAAGAAATCCTTGATCGCATTGTTGACTGCATTCAAACGTCCATTTCCCTTTGCCTCGACAACTTCTTTTTTGCCATCCTGCTCAAAAGTAACCTGCGTTGTAATACCATCTTTCTGCTGGAAGTGTACTTCTGTAATAGCAAAACTGCGCTTTGGCTGGCTGTATGTCTCTTCGAATACGCGCAGCATATCTTCCGGACTGAGCTCTGCATGTGCATGATCGGAAACACCCTTCATCAGGTAACCGACTTCCTCACGCATACGGTCTGGAATCTCTAATCCGTAATTCTGTTTTAATACATACGCTACACCGCCCTTACCGGACTGGCTGTTGATACGGATAACATCCGAATCATATGTTCTTCCAACATCTTTCGGATCGATCGGCAGATATGGAACCGTCCAAAGATTTTCGTTACGCTCCTCGCGAAATGCCATACCTTTGGAGATAGCATCCTGATGAGAACCGGAAAATGCGGTAAATACAAGCTCACCTGCATATGGCTGACGCTTGGATACCTGCATTGCTGTCAAACGCTCATACGTATCTGCGATCTCCTGCATATTGTGGAAATCTAACTTGGAATCCACACCATGAGAATGCAGATTCATAGCAACAGTTACTAAGTCTAAATTACCGGTACGTTCACCGTTACCAAATAAAGTGCCTTCCAAACGGTCTGCTCCTGCCAATACACCAAGCTCCGCAGTTGCCACGCCGGTACCACGGTCATTGTGTGGATGCAGAGAAAGAACAACATTATCACGGTATTTCAGATGTTTACTGACATATTCAATCTGGCTTGCAAAAACATGCGGCATTGCATTCTCGACAGTGGCAGGGATATTAATGATCGCCGGTGCATCTGCCTGTGGCTGCCATACATCCAAAACGGCATTACATACTTCTACTGCATAATCTACTTCTGTTCCATGGAAACTCTCCGGGCTGTATTCAAAGCGGAAGTTACCATGTGCCTCTGCAGCAAGCTCTTTTAACAGTTTTGCTCCGTTTACTGCAATCTCCTTGATCTCTTCCTTGGATTTACGGAACACCTGCTCTCTTTGTGCTACAGATGTAGAATTATATACATGAACGATTGCATTTGGTGCACCATCCACTGCTTCAAATGTCTTGCGGATAATATGTTCTCTTGCCTGTGTAAGTACCTGAACCGTTACATCATCCGGAATGAGATGCTGATCGATCAGTGCTCTCAAAAAAGTAAACTCTGTCTCGGATGCTGCCGGAAAACCGACCTCGATCTCCTTAAATCCAATCTTAACCAGCATCTTAAAAAACTCTATTTTCTCGTCCAGGCTCATTGGCTCGATCAAAGCCTGATTGCCATCACGTAAATCAACACTGCACCAAACCGGCGGCTTATCAATTGCATCTTTCTTTACCCATTCATAGCAATCCTCCGGTGGCATAAAATAACTCTTCTGATACTTTTCAAATCCTTTCATAAATAACCTCACTTTCCAGACTCCCCTTTGAGTCCTTGTAATGCGTTGCGCATCTGTGTGCATTCTGTCAGAGTTTGTATAAGGATCAACGTGAAATTCTTTCGTAATGTAAAAAACGTCTCTATATAATATAGAGACGGATCATCCGCGTTACCACTCTTATTCATGAAAATCATGCGCTCACAGGTACATCAACAACTTGTCAATACCTTTCCCCTCTAACGGTGGGAATCCGTCCTGATCTACTAAAGTTCAACCGGCTGCTCCGAGACGAGTTCGCCATATCACTTCCACTGCTTCGCATCAACCAACAGCTTTCTGCATTCCATTCTATGGTTACTACTTCTCTTCTTCGCATTTCATCAAACATCATACCACATACATTCTAATTTGAAAACCCCCAATTTTTATCATTATATCTTCCAAGTATGGAATTTTTTAAGGGCAGTTTTCAAAGAAACTCCCAGACTGCATTTTTGATAACATAGCGTATTTTTGGTATTGGCATAATGTGGATTATGGGGATTGTGTTGTAAATAGAAATGTGCTAGTATAAATCCCGTCGAGCAAAACACAATATATAGTGTCACTATGACATTTTTTGAACATTATATAGTACTTCTAAAAATCCGAGAAAGTATGCATATCCACGCAGTCTGTATGCTTTCCTCGATTAGGAAGCAAGTCTGAATGGAGGAGGTTGCATTCATGAAAATCATGAAAAGAAGTGGCATTGAAGCCGATTTTGATGTCACAAAAATATCAGCAGCGATCAAAAAAGCAAACTGCGAGGTTGCCGCTGTTGATCAATTATCAGAAGAACAGATTGAGGAGATTTCTACTAATGTAGAGAAGATTTGTTCTGACATCGGTCGAACTCTCGGCGTCGAAGAAATTCAGGATCTTGTCGAGGATCAGATCATGAACAAACGTGCATTTGTGTTGGCACGCAAATACATTACTTACCGTTATACTCGCGCCTTAATCCGCAAATCCAACTCAACCGATAAGCAGATCTTAAGCCTGTTGGAATGTAATAATGAAGAGGCAAAGCAGGAAAATTCCAATAAGAATCCTACCGTAAATAGTGTACAACGCGATTACATGGCCGGTGAAGTCAGCAAAGACATTACTAAGCGTTTTTTGCTCCCAGAGGATATCGTAGCTGCACACGAACAAGGAATTATACATTTTCACGATTCCGATTATTTTGCACAGCATATGCACAACTGCTGTCTTGTCAATTTGGAGGATATGCTGCAAAACGGTACTGTGATCAGTGAAACCATGATCGAACGACCAAAGAGTTTTTCAACTGCCTGCAATATAGCAACGCAGAGCATTGCACAGATTGCCAGTTCCCAGTACGGCGGACAGAGCATTTCTTTGGCACACCTCGCCCCATTTGTGGATGTCAGCAGACAAAAATTCCGACTGCAGGTGCGTGATGAGTTCGAAAAAGCGAATATCGCTGCTTCCGAAGAACAGATCAATGATGTGGCGGAACAGCGTGTGCGCGACGAGATCAAGCGTGGCGTACAGATGATCCAGTATCAGGTGATCACCTTGATGACAACTAATGGACAAGCACCATTTGTTACGGTATTTATGTATTTGGATGAAGTTCCGGAAGGACGTCTGCGTGATGATCTTGCACTCGTAACGGAAGAGATCCTTCGCCAGCGTATTCAGGGCGTTAAGAATGAAAAAGGTGTATATATTACTCCTGCTTTTCCAAAGCTGATCTATGTATTGGAAGAAGATAATATTACCGAAGGCAGTAAATATTGGGAACTAACTAAACTGGCAGCAAAATGTACGGCAAAACGAATGGTTCCTGACTATATTTCTGAAAAGATCATGCGTAAATTAAAAGATGGCAACTGCTATCCTTGCATGGGCTGCCGTTCCTTCCTGACTGTTTATCATGACGAAAACGATAAGCCAAAGTTTTACGGTCGCTTTAATCAGGGCGTTGTCACGATCAACTTAGTGGATGTTGCCTGCTCTTCCGGCAAGGATATGGATAAATTCTGGCAGATTTTTGATGAACGTCTGGACTTGTGTTATCGTGCACTGATGTGCCGCCACAAGCGTTTATTAGATACGCCTTCCGACGTTGCTCCAATCCTTTGGCAGTACGGTGCTCTCGCGCGTCTGAAGAAAGGTGAGACGATCAATAAACTGCTATATAACGGATATTCTACGATTTCTTTGGGATACGCCGGATTATGCGAATGCACCAGATATATGACCGGACACAGTCATACTGATCCGGAATCCACTCCATTTGCATTGCAAGTCATGCAGCATATGAACGATGCCTGTGCAAAATGGCGCGAAGAAACCAACATCGACTTTAGCTTATATGGTACTCCGCTAGAGTCCACCACCTACAAATTTGCCAAATGTCTGCAAAAACGCTTTGGCATTATCGAAGGTGTGACCGACCGCGGCTATATCACTAACAGTTATCACGTACATGTAACTGAGGAGATCAATGCCTTTGATAAATTGAAATTTGAGGCGCAATTTCAAGAATTATCTCCGGGTGGTGCGATCAGTTATGTGGAAGTACCGAATATGGAAAATAATATCGAAGCCGTATTAAATGTTATGAAATATATTTATGATAATATTATGTATGCGGAATTAAATACCAAGAGTGATTATTGTCAATGCTGCGGTTATACCGGTCAGATTCAAATTGTCACTGATGAACATGGTAAGCTGATCTGGGAATGCCCAAATTGCGGCAACACCGACCAGAACAAAATGAACGTTGCAAGACGTACCTGTGGGTATATTGGGACGCAATTTTGGAATCAGGGACGTACCCAGGAGATCAAAGAACGCGTGCTGCATTTATAATATTTAAGATTCCGGGCGGGACTCCAGATCGCGGCTTAAAGCATCCAAATAATGAATGAATATTTGGTTTGATGTGCGTATCTGGTAATCCTGATCCAGTTCGTGACGCAAAAAGCTTTTGCGTCCCCCTTCTGCTGCACGATCCCAAAAGCGTTTTACATCGCGAAACGGTACATAATAATAGGCACCGGCTTCCTTAAAATAGACGATCAAAAACGCAATGCCATCTTGCCGCTCAAAGTCCTGCATATACTCCATCTGATGCTCATGGATATTTTGCAGGGCAAAACGCTCTCCGGCGCATTCTTTGGCATCAAAACAAATTGGCACACCCTGCACATTCCCGATATAATCTACGGTACTTTTTTGTTCAAAATATGCTAAGGTGATATGCCGATGCTCTTTGTCGATATTGATCGGCGTAATGGGCGTCGGTATTTTTTGTACTAATGCCAAATGCTCTTTGCGATATTGTTCATTTGTCATATTAAGGGCTTCCTCTAACATAGAGCCTCGAAGTCCTCTTGAATTCCAAGATGGCATAATTCTCTCAACTCCTTATGAATAGTGCAATATGATCATTTAATCTCCATCCCTAGTCTGCGCACTATCTCAGCCAAATACTGTTCTGTTTAGTTTCTATCCCTAGTCTGCGCAATACCTGTGCAAAATTGTCTGGGAGTTCCGCTTTCCAAACATATTCTTTTCCATGTGCCGTAAATATAAGCTGCCAAGCATGCAGCAATTGCACTCGCTGATGTAACTGCTCTCGATCGAAGGCAGACGCTCGTTTCGTACTGTATTTAACGTCCCCCACCAATGGATGACCAATGCTTGCCAAATGAGCACGAATTTGATGAGATTTACCTGTGATCAGATGCACCTGCAGCAGGGTAAAAGATTCCCCTTGATACATCCCCTGTTGAAGCGGCAGGTACTCCGTTGCAATCGGTACACTGTTAGGACCGGGCTGTTGTCTTACTGTCACTTTATTGGTTCGACTATCCTTCTCTAGGTAGCCTTTCAAATACTGCTTTTTTGACACACTTCCATGAACAACACATAAATAATATTTGCAGATTGTACGTTCCTTGAACCGCTTATTCATGTCCTGTAGCGCACGTACCGTCTTTCCTGCTACGATCAGGCCGGAAGTATTTCGGTCCAAACGATTGCAGATTCCCGGACGAAACGTGTCATCAGCAACATTATCTGCCAAATAATCTGTAATCTGTTCAACGATCGACCTGTCATTTCTGTCCGCTTTTTGGGACAGCACTCCAACCGGCTTATTAACCACCAAAAACTGAGCATCCTCATAGACAATTTGCAACGGCGGCAAGTTTCTGTCATAGTGCCCCTGCTGCAACTCTATTTTTCCTTGACGTGCACCCTTTTCCAGCCTCTTTGCCTGTGGCATCTGTCGTGCACCATTAGTCGGCCTCTTTGCCTGTGACAGGTGTTGTGCGCCCAAATCAACTTCTCGAGCTTTCTTCCCTGACCGAAAACCCTCAATTGTTTCATCCGCAAGAAACAATTTTATCTGATCGCCAGTCTGAATCCGCTCCGACCCAGACACTTTTTTCCCGTTTAACACAATGTTTTTCTTGCGCATCATCTTATAAAAAAAGCTTTTCGGAGCATCCGGCATATATTTTTCCAAATAGCGATCCAAACGCTGTCCTTCCTCGCGTTCAGAAATTATTACTTCTCGCATAATAGCTCTCTGCCCTTTCTCTCGGTTATACGATCAAAGATCGCAGGTAAGATTTCACATGTTCCAACTCTTCTTCCTGATCCTCCGTACATTCCGGAATGGAATCAATTCTTGCTAACTCCTGTAAAAACATCGCCTGCTTCTCCACGATCTGCACTTTATACTGCGTTCCCCAGTTAGCAACGCCCTTGGACAAATACTCTCTAACATAGGATAATTCCTGTTTTCCATTGCCCAATACGCCAATCACTCGTCCATTACCTACTGCCAAAAAATCTAAATGCATAATTTTTTCGGAAGAAGTGATCACCAGATCTGTCATCAGTTCCATCCTCTCCGGCAAAGCTTTTTGCACCTTTTGGTATTGTTCCTCGGTTACAGAATGATACGGAAATACCACAACAAAACCAACAATCTGTTTCACGATCGGCAGTACCCCTAACACTGCGATCACCGTAAATAAATTCTGTCTAGACATATGATTCAGCACCAATCCCAATACATAAATTCCAATAGAAATAGCACTATAAATAATTGCTATCGTAAGGGTTCTTTTCTTTCTATTGTTTATATAACCGAAATCTCCACGTTTCGCTTTCATCCGTTCCTCCAATCATATCTTGTAATTACTGCATGCGCCATCCTGCGTAATATTTGTTTTTTAGCATTCCATTCTGCATATATTTTCCCCAGCCTAATGCAAAACCATCTACACATACTAACACATAATTTTCCGTCTGCTTTAACATCCCCTCATTCAAAACAGTCACATCCTGCAGTGTCTCTCCTTTCAGATAACGGATCACATCCTGTTCTTCGGAAGATAAATTCGCATACGGAAGCTTGTCCTTATCGCAAATAGCAAGTGCAAGCTGTATGGACGGCTCAAATCGTTTCTCGGCACTACCTACGATCAATCCTGTCTGAATACAGCGAAGCCCTTTCCACGATACGGATCCTTCCATTTCCAATGTAAACTGTTTCTTGCCGGGAACCAAACGATACCTCTCTGCCCCGGGAGCCGAAAGACATCCTGTCCACCAAGCCGCCTTAGCCGCAAGATTGTTATCTCCATCCTTCATTCTGCGGTCTTTTTTCCCAGAGAGACGTTGTTGTCTCGTACCGGCACATTTTGATCTTCGTACTGCCCCGGAACCTTGGCGTTTTTTCTCTGTCATACGAAAACTATGGTCATGCGCTCTCTCGGCAAAGGTATTTTCCTGCTCTGCCGAATTGCTTTCCTGCTCTACAAAAGAATCTGTCTGCTCTGCAGCCGACGGATCCCCTTTCTGCAAAAGAACAGCGAAATGTCCCTCTCCTACTGCTTTATGCGGAAAAATTCGAACACAGCGGGATAACTGCTGCCGTTCCGTTTCTGTCAATGCAGCATCCGTGATTCCGCTGCAAAAGCCCTCTTTACGTGGGACTTCACAAACGTGCATATCCGGAAATTGCCGCAAAAACCACAATATATTTTTTTCATCTTCTTCCGGCGAAAAAGTACATGTGGAGTAGACCAAATATCCACCTTCCCGAAGCATTTGATAAGCCGCCTTCAAAATATCCCGTTGGATCGGAGCATAATATTGCGGTCCTTTTTCTTCCCAATCCTGTACCATATGGGGATCTCTGCGAAACATCCCCTCTCCGGAGCATGGTGCATCGATCAAAATACCATCAAAATACTGTAAAAAGGACTCTTGCAATCGTTCCGGCTTTTCTGCTGTAACGACTGCATTGACCGCACCGGCAATCTGCAAATTCTTCGCAAGTGCCATCGCCCTGGAAACACTAATATCATTTGCAACCAATTGACCGGTTCCCCGCAGCTTTGCAGCCAGCTCTGTCGCCTTGCCCCCCGGTGCTGCACAAACATCTAAGATTCGATCTCCTTCATGCACAGGCAGGATTGATGCCGGTATCATCGCACTGGGTTCTTGAATATAATACAAGCCCGCATAATAATAAGGATGTTTGGCAGGATTACATTGCTCATCGGTTGTCAAAAAGCCTTTCTCCGTCCACGGTACCGGCTTTGTCTTAAATGGACAGATTTCTGCCCATTGTTCCAAAGAAATCTTAGCCGTATTGATTCGTATGGCAGTCTGTGATCTCTGCTGCATACTTTCTATATATGCGGAATATTCCTCTCCAAGCAAGTCCTGCATGGCTTGTTGATATTTCTTTGGTAACGTCATTGTAACCGTATCCTTCCTTTCTACCGATACTGCAATCCCCTCATAACAACACCTGACTATCAGGCATTACAAGCTGGATTTTCCTTTCCAGCAACACTGCAATCTCTTATAACAGCATTGTAAATATTCACTGTGCCAAATACCATAGTATAGGATATGGATCCATACTTTGCTCTCTGCCATCCTTTGCAATATAGATTCCAAAGTGCAGATGTACCGCGAATTGACCACTGGTCCCTTCCGGTCCATACCCGGTATTACCCATTAACCCCAAATAATCGCCCGCCTTTACTTTGCTGCCTTTGCGCAGATCAGGTGCATATTGCTGTAAATGCGCATAATACACATAATATCCCTGTTTGGAACGAATACCTATACGGTATCCTCCCAATTTCAGCCAGCCAATTTGTTCGATCACACCATCACACACAGATTGAATCTGTAAGCACCCCGGCTGATCTTTGGAAGCCATGATATCTACACCCTCGTGACTTCTTTTGCCACCAAACGTTCTCGGTGCTCCATAGCCATCCTCAAAGTCCCAAGATACTTTACCTCGGCGATCCTTTCGCACCGGAAAGCATTCCATATCACGAAGCAACGCTCTGCTATGCGAAGATATATGGTTATGCTGCATTAACGTCTGATACTTCAGCAAGTTGTTCTGCCTGCTTTGCCAAGTCGCAATATACAGCCCCATATAGCCGATCAATAAAACATACACTGCAAAAACAAGCCATATCTTTCGTATACGGATCTTATTTTTGTTCATAGGAAATTATATGCTTTCTATGTCCGCATATGCTTTCCGGCTACACGATTATTCAAATGATTCCTTACATATTGCGGTTCTTCTCAGCGCAAGCATGCATTGCGTCCATGACGATTCCACGAAGCCCGCCTTCCTCTAACACACGTACCGCATCAATGGTTGTTCCCGCCGGTGAACATACCATATCCTTCAGTTCTCCCGGATGCATGCCTGTTTCCAGTACCATTTTTGCGCTTCCAAGTAAAGCCTGTGCAGCAAACTGATAAGCCTGTTTTCTTGGCATTCCCTGGGCTACCGCAGCATCTGCCATTGCTTCTATGAACATAAAAACATATGCAGGTGAACATCCGCTTACAGCACTTACTGCGTCCATCAGACGCTCCGGAACTACTTCTGTACGTCCAAAGCTGTCTGTGATCTCACAGATCTGAGCCAGTTCTTCTGCCGATACTTTCTCATTGGCACATACACCAGTCATACCCTCCCCAACCTGAGCAGGAGTATTCGGCATCATTCTTACCACTTTCAGAGGCTGTCCACATTTTTCTTCTAACCAGGCAAGAGTTTTCCCCGGCGCAATGCCTACAACTGTGTGTTCCGGTGTCAGTTCATCTTTTACTTCATTCAGCACTTCTTCATAAAACTGCGGTTTCACGGCCAGGAAAACCAGTTTTGTGTTTTTTACCACTTCATGGTTATCCAGGGTTGTAACCACTCCCAGCTTTTCTCTGCTTCGTTTGCTTCCTTCTTCTGTAAGATTGGAAACAATAATCTCATCTTTTTTATAAAGTCCTTTTTTCAGCATACCACTGATCATGGCAGAAGCCATATTTCCGCATCCGATAAATCCGATTTTCATAAATCTGCTCCTCTCTTGCAATTCCTGTTGTTTTCTGATAATTTATAACTGCTTTTTTCATATCTTTTTCTTGTTATAGATAATGATAATCATCCAGCAATCTGCCGTAAAATACTGAACAGTTACAGATAATTATAATTCATTACTGTCCAATATGACTGTAAAGGGACCGTCATTCACAAGCTCCACTTTCATATCTGCCCCAAATTCTCCCTGCTCGACAATATCAATGTGTTCTTTGCATCTGGCAATTATGTATTTGTACAGATTTTCAGCCATATCAGGGGCCCCTGCTCTTATAAAGGAAGGTCTGTTTCCTCTTTTACAGTCAGCATATAATGTGAACTGGGAAATAAGCAGAAGACTTCCGCCCACCTCCTTCAGGCCAAGGTTTGTCTTACCGTTTTCATCTTCGAAAATACGCATATTAACCATTTTATGAATCATTTTATCTGCGATTTCAACGGTATCTTCTTCTCCTACTCCGATAAGAACCATAAAGCCCTTGCCTATCTGGCCTCGTACTTCACCATTAATTGTCACTTTTGAATGCATTACTCTCTGAATTACAAAACGCATAATTCACTCTCCTTAATCAACGGATTTCTGTCTGTTGATAGATAGCATAGCACATTTTTATCCGTTTTTCCATTGTAAAGTGTCACCTTGCGGCTGTTATCTCAAAATCTTGTTACTCGTCACTCCGTTCTCAGTAATGCTGCACAATTTCCTTTCATCATCTTATAATAAACCGGGATCAGAAGTGCACAGGCTCCGATCCATGCCATTGGACTGGCAATACATACAGATGTATATCCGATAATTCCGGAAAGACCTACTGTTGCAGCAATTCGCATAACCAGTTCAATCATACAGGCAGCAAAAGGTGCTTTGCCATTCTGCATGCTCTGGATGGATGTACGGTATACTGCCAGCAGTCCAAGCACAAAGTAAAAGGGAGCTACAATCGTCAGATACATATCTGAATAGTGATAGATTTCTTTTGTGGAATCTGAGAGAAACATTCTTACAATCGGATGTCTCAGCAGCAGAATTCCAATACACATGATCAGGTTAAATGCTTCTGTCTGGATCAGGCAGGCGCGCACGCCCTGACGGATACGGTCCCATCTGCCTGCACCAAAGTTCTGAGCTACATAGTTGGAAATTGCGGTCATCATTGCATTGTTTACCAGTACAGAAAGCTGGTCTGCTTTCGATGCTGCGGTATATCCTGCGACTGCTGCAGTACCCAGTGAGTTTACCACTGCCTGCATGGCAAGCTGTCCGATACACATGACAGACATCTGGAATCCCATAGGAAATCCGGTCTTCAGGTGCAGGACTGCCGTGTCTTTTAAATCTGTAAAATCTTCTCTGTGCAGATGCAAAATCGGAAAATTCTTCAGTCCTACAACCAGACTCAGCACTGCGGAAAGGAACTGTGACAGAATAGTCGCCCATGCAGCACCAGCCACCCCCATATGAAACGGTACAATAAACAGAATATCAAAAAAAATATTTAATACAGATGAAAATACCAGGAAATACAATGGTGTCTTACTGTCTCCCAATGCGCGGAGCATATTTGAGATCATGTTGTAGAAAACGGTAGCACCTGTACCAAGTAAAACCACAAACATATAGTCGTATGCTTCATCGGAAATATCAGCAGGAATCTGCATCCAGCGCAGAATCTGATGAGAAAGCAGACAGCAGATCAGTGTCAGCACTACTGTAAACGCAATACTCAGAAGCGCGGAAACCGCAACGCTCTTGCGCATTCCTTTTTCATCCTTTGCCCCGCATTTCTGTCCCAGACAAATACCAAAGCCACCTGTGAATCCATTAATAAAACAGAATACAAAATAAATAATAATACTGGTGGAACCTACTGCTGCCAGGGAATCTGCTCCCAGCGTTTTTCCTACAATCACAGAGTCCGCCAGTGTATAAAAAAGCTGAAACAGATTTCCCAGAATTACAGGAATCGCAAATTTCAGCAGTGACCGGAACGGATTGCCTGTAGTCAGATCCATCTCTTTTGATCTTGCCATGTTTCTTACTCCTCTCCTTGCACGATGTGCATACCAACGTTATAATTGTGACTATAACAAGCATTGTAAATGAATATATCCTGTGATAAATTGTCAGATCGTATTGATGCTCATGCTTCTGTGAGCAATTCATCACAGTGTACATATAATAAAATCGGAGAACTGTAATATGGCTATGCGTAAAATTCTTGTAGATGAAACCAATCGCGAACTTTGTGAACATGGAACTGTCGGTTTTCCCATGACCGTTAATCATGATGACCTGTGGGCATTTGAAGGAAAAAGTGTACCTATCCACTGGCACAATGACCTGGAGATCAGTCTTCCCAGAGAAGGAGAAGCTATCTATCAGGTGTACCGGAAAAGCTACACTGTCAGACCTGGAGATGTTCTTCTTCTGAACCGAAATGTACCTCATAGCTGTCACTCACCTAATAACAGTCATGCCAGATACAGTACCTTTCTGACACGTCCGGATTTCATATGCGGCGAATACGGAAGTGATGTGGAACGCAGATGTTTTCGCCCTTTTCTCCAGAATTCTGCTGTCCCCTGCATCCTTCTTACTTCCGAAAGTTCATGTACCCGGACTGTAATTCAAAAGCTCAATGAAACAGAAGCACTCTTTGATCAGAAGACCTTCTGTTATGAGTTGAAGATTAAGGGGCTTCTCTGTGAAATTTTCGGTATGATTCTCTGCGAACACCAGAATGATCTTGCAAAATTTATTCCGGCCAACCAGCTGGAACTGGAAAGGCTGGAACAAATGCTGGATTATCTTAATACGCATTTTGGATCTGTAATCTCTCTACAGGAACTGGCAGACCAGGTTCATCTGTCCAGAGAGGTCTGCTGCCGCCTGTTCAAAAAAATGACCGGCAAGACAATTACCGGCTATCTGGAAGAATATCGTGTAAACCAAAGTCTGCCTCTGGTTCAGAGCTGCCAATATTCTATGATCCAGATTGCAGATATGACAGGCTTCAGCAACGCCAGCCGTTTTGCCCGGGCATTCCGCCGACAATTCGGATGCAATCCCGGTGAATACAATTCTCTTAAGCTGCAAAAGTGCTAGAGCGTGTCTGAAAAAGGCTTTCTGCAAGATGTGCGTCACAATTTGTGGGATATTTTGCCCGGATGAGGGCGCCGTAGCGGGCTACGGCAACTGAATTCGGGTGAAATATCCCGCAAAGTGGGGCGTGCAGATTGCGGGAATGATTTTTCAGACACGCTCTAACCTGTATCTGTTCTTTTATATGGTTATCCTTCTGCCGCATGGATATTATATTAGAATTCCATATTAGAAACCATTCCGGAATTGATTTACATGATACAGATATTGATTTTTCAGGACCTATTATTTTCCAAAAAAGAACAGCCCCTCTGACTTATTATACGTCAATGAGACTGTTCTTTTTATTATTCGGGGGCAATCCGATATTCGTAATCGAAGCCGAGGACTTACTTGATTTGGTTACATCCCAAGTGTGTCATTTACCAGAATCACATGGATTCTGTCTTTATGTCTGGAATATCTGGTGATCAGGAACTGACAGCAGATGGTATCCGGGGATTTGCAGTTAAAGCATTTTCCGGTTTCCTTACATGGAGTTTTGATATCAAATCTCTGCGCATTAGCTGTAGCTGCCACATTTCTGGCACGCTTCATTGCACTGTCAAGATCCGGACAGACTTTGTTTATACCTACAATAAAGATTACTTTTTTCGGGCCCTGGGCAATGCAGGATACACGGTTGGAATTGCCATCAATATTGACAAGAACACCATCATCTGTGACTGCATTGGCACTGGATAAAAAGAAATCTGCATCATAGGCTGCCATAAGTCCCTCACGAGGTTCAAGCTTTGCGCGGTCAATATAATTATACTCCCCATCCTGCAAAGCTTTGACCAGACCGATCTCATGTGCACTCATGCATCCGCCCATGGCGATCGTGCTTCCGTTTGGGATCAGTTCCAGGGCCTGCTTTAATGCTGCTTCTTTATCTTGTGCATAATACCCGGACATATTGCGGGATTCCAGTCCCTTAATCACTGTTTTTGCCAAAAGTTCATTTCTTTTTTTCATGTTTGCATCCATTGTTGTGTCCTCCCTCTGATAAAATTTAACATTCCACTTCTCAGTTCGTAATTTACATAATAAGACACAAATTACATAACTGTAAATCTGTGCATCTCATAAACTATTATACCAGATATTTATTTTGCAGAAAATCATTTAATCTGAATTTTTATTTTCTGCTTCAGGATTTATTCATAATTGTTGTCTGGTAAGTTGTGATATTTTCTGATAAAATGGGCATATAAAAGAGGACTATACTTAACGAATAAGGAAGTACCTAACCGATTTATCTGAAAAACAAAAATACAGATGAAGTATTCCGGGCTCTTTCCCTGACACCATTGATGTCCGGAAAGATGAGCTGCAAGGATATATTTAACAACCGTAGCAAGAATTCCCTCACCTCTATAGGGACGCCACTGAAAAACTATTTTTATACACATTATATAGTAGATTAAAACAAATAAAAACACTTTATATTGTACTGCTTTATGCAAAATAAAGACTTTTTCAGTGGCGTCCTATAGGTGAGGGGATGAATTGCACATTCGAGCATGTCTGCTCAAATTCATAAAAAATCACAAAAACACTTGTTCTGATACAATAAATATATTATAATAGAAAAAGAACAATATGCTCTTGAAAATTGGACGGTCGAAATAAACAATAAGTGAGTGTACATAATAATTCTCATTCTGTGTTGTTAGCTGATCATGGTTATGAAATATAGCAGAAAGATGCTGGACGATAAGATGTCAGAGAGAGCAAAAGAAATCTTTGAAATATAGCACCTGTTGGAACAATCCATCAGTATATAGAAAGTCAGGGTGAGAAAGATAAACCGGGCAGTAAAAATAAGGATTTATCCCAATAAAGAACAGATAACTCAGATAGAAAAAACGATCGGCTGCAGCCGTTTTCTCT
>OMGJ01000611.1_pt1 | contig 20280 bp, 17 predicted proteins | sample 1645811 | NCBI WGS metagenome assembly OMGJ01 (sample SAMN05578589, study PRJEB25193) | human gut metagenome | biome: Human Microbiome; feature: human-associated habitat; material: feces | host: Homo sapiens | place: USA:Birmingham | reverse complement strand
TCCTTCAGATACTTAGCCATATTTGCCATACCTTCAACATAAGTATCTGCTATTTCTTGGTCCAGTGTCATCGGATCTGTTAGAGCTGCGAAATATTTCTTTTCAGCTTCAAAGTCATCACTTGCACTGATCATTTGAGCAGAATAACGAGTGTTACCACCTTCATTGCCTTCAGGAGCAGCATCAACTAATAAAACTTTTGCTCCTTCATCTGCGGCAAATCTAGCTGCTGTGGCTCCAGCTCCACCAAACCCTAAAACAACTACATCATACTCAGCATTCCAATTATTTACTTTAACCATCTAAAATTCCTCCTTATAGGATTTATCAAGTTATATATTTCACATATATAATTATAAAATACTATAGGTATAAAAGTAATCGTTTTCTAATTTCTATTAATCATGTTATTATAACTTTAGGTTATGATTAAAAATTTAGTTAATCATAAAAATTTTAATGACTATCACTGTTATATTGGAGAATACGTTATGAGTTTTGAAATTAATCATATTAAATATATCCAAGCCATTGTTGAAAATGACTTCAATGTTACTGCAGCGGCTCATAAAATACATATCAGTCAACCCGCTCTCAGTAAATCGATAAATTTGATTGAAAGCGAATATCATGTGCATATTTTTACAAGAGATAAGCATCGCTTAGTTGGACTAAGTCAACAAGGTAAAATTCTCTATGCCATGATGCTAGATATTCTAGAGAAATACGAAGAATTAGAAAATGAATTGCATCAACTTGGAACTGAACCTTCGCTTATTAAATTTGGAGCCATTGCTAGTACCCCACAGATTTTATTTCCTGGTCTCTTCATTGATTTTGAAAGTACACATCCTTACATCCACATTGAAATTATTGAGGATGGTGGTGTAAATATCTTACATGATTTCTTACAAAAAAAATTTGATTTTGCTTTACTAGTTAATCCTTTTGAATTACCACCTGATTTAGCTGATGTGCATTTAGTTGCTGAAGATGAGATTGTTGCCTTTCTTCCCCTAGGACATCCTCTCACTTCAAAAGCAATACTAACTTGGGAAGATCTAGCTGAATATCCGCTTGTCTCTTTATCAGACAAATATCAGACCTACTTTAAAGTAATGGAACAATTTAGAATACGTGGACTAGAGCCTCATTTTGCATACACATCATCTTCATGGCAATATCTAACAGATGCTATTCAACGCAATTTTGTAATTACTTTAATGCCATCGCTAGTCCCAACATTTTCCTCTACTGATAACATTATTATTAAACGAATTAAAAATCCTGCATCATTTAATTTATTTTTAGCTAGATTAAATAAGAAACACTATTCAAAAGAAAATAAACTTTTCTACAACTTTCTTAATCAACATTTACCAAAATTAAAATAACTTTTTCTTGCCTTGGAGTTAACTCAAAGGTTTAGAATTCAACCTGTAGAATAGATTTAAAAAATGAGGTGTCTTCAATGAAAAGTGCAGTTTTTGAAAATAAGGGAAAAGTCAGTCTAGAAGAAATTAGTAAACCTACAATTCAAGATAGTGGTGATGCTATTATCCGCGTTATTCGTGCATGTGTTTGTGGCTCTGATTTATGGGCTTATTCTGGATTGGACAGTAAAGAAACACATTCCGTTAATAGTGGTCATGAAGCATTAGGTATTATTGAAGAAGTAGGCTCTGATGTAACAACTGTAAAACCTGGCGATTTTGTGATTGTTCCATTTACACATGGATGCGGTCATTGTGCAGCTTGTTTGGCAGGTTTTGATGGTGTATGTCAAGATCACGAAGATAATTTTAGCGTTGGTTTCCAATCTCAATATATTCGCTTTGCATATGCTCAATGGGCTTTAATTAAAGTTCCTGGTAAATCTGAAGATTATAGTGAAGGAATGTTGAAATCATTACTTACTCTATCTGACGTTATGGCTACTGGCTATCATGCTGCTCGCACAGCTCATGTTAAGCCTGGAGATAAAGTAGTTGTTGTCGGTGATGGAGCTGTTGGTCAATGTGCTGTTATTGCAGCTAAAATGTTAGGTGCCTCTCAAATTATTATGATGAGTCGCCATAAAGATCGCCAAGATTTAGCTTTAGAATTCGGTGCTACTGATATTGTTGCTGAACGTGGAGCAGAAGGTATTTCTAAAGTTATTGCTCTAACTGGTGGAACAGGTGCTAATGCCGTTCTCGAATGTGTAGGCGCTCAAGCATCTACTGAACAAGCTATGGGTGTTGTCCGTCCTGGTGGTTTTATTGGTAGAGTTGGTCTACCTCACGGAAAAGATATGAACCCTGCTGCTACATTCTATCGTAACGTTACTCTAGCTGGTGGTCCTGCTTCTGTTACAACTTATGATAAAAAGGTTTTACTTAAAGCTGTACTTGATGGACAAATCAATCCTGGAAAAGTTTTTACTCATAGTTATAGTCTTGATGAAATTAATCAAGCTTATAAAGATATGGCAGATCGTAAGACTATTAAATCACTGTTAGTCATCGATTAATCATTAAAAATGCTGGTAATTGCATGATTACCAGCATTTTTTATAACTTATATTTTTAATCTTTCAATTTATCCAAAGCTTGAGCAAAGTCATCAATTAAATCATCTGCATTTTCAATTCCAACTGAAATTCTTAACAATTCTGGCGTTACTCCAGCTGCCTTCAATTCTTCGTCGCTTAATTGTGCATGTGTTGTTGAAGCTGGATGGATAATTAAAGATTTAGCATCCGCAACATTTGCCAATAGAGAAAATAGTCGTAAATTTTCAATTAATTTCTTACCATCTTCTTTGCCACCTTTTAACCCTAAAGTAAAGATTGATCCTACACCCTTAGGGAAATATTTCTGTGCCAAATCATAGTATGGGCTGTCTTCTAACTCTGGATAATTGATCCATGCTACTTCTGGACGAGACTTCAAGAATGAAATTAGTTTTCTTGTATTTTCAACATGACGTTCTACTCGTAAGGATAATGTTTCTAAACCTTGTAATAGTAAAAATGAGTTGAAAGGACTAATTGAAGCACCGGTATCACGACCAATTTCAGCTCGTACCTTAGTAGTGAAAGCTGCACCTTTAATATCTGCAAATTTCAATCCTTCATATTGTTGATTAGGTTCTGTGAAATCAGGATAACGTCCGCTAGCTTCATAATCAAAATCTCCCTTTTCAACAATTACTCCACCCATAGTTGTTCCATGACCGCCGATAAATTTTGTAGCAGAATGTACGACAATATCTGCTCCATGTTCAAGTGGTCGTACTAAGTATGGTGTTCCAAAAGTATTATCAACAATAAAGAGAATACCGTATTTATGAGCAATTTTCCCAATCTCTTCAAAATCGACTAAATTAATTCCAGGATTTCCAATACTCTCTACATAGATTGCCTTAGTCTTATCATTAATTGCTGCTTCAAAGTTAGCAGGATTATCAGGATTTACGAAATTTGTTTTAATCCCTAATCGTTTTAAAGTAATACTAAATAAGTTATAAGTACCACCATAAAGTGTGCTAGCAGCAACAATTTCATCGCCTTGTCCTGCAATATTCAATATCGCATATGTAATAGCTGCTGATCCAGTTGCTAATGTTATACCTGCACTTCCCTTTTCCAACGCTGCTACTCTTTTATCAACTACATCTGTGGTAGGATTTGTTAACCTTGTGTAAATATTTCCTGCATCTCTCAATGCAAATCTATCTGCTGCTTCTTGTGCATTCTTAAAAACATATGATGTTGTTTGGTAAATAGGCACTGCCCTTGATCCTGTTTCATCAATTGTTTGTCCAGCATGTACTTGTAAAGTTTCGAATCTATCTGTTGCTTTTGTTTGATCTTGAATTGTCATAATTATTCCTCTTTTCTAAGTTGTGTGAATTAGGTTCAACCAGTTCGTATATAGCTTGACACTACTTTGAAACCATTGATTAACTATCTGATTATTTTGATAGTAATTGTTAGGTTTACTAATTGGTTTCCCTTTTTCTAAATCTCGTTTATATTCTCTATCTAACGTTCTTGTATCGTATTCTGGATGACCAGTAATAAATAAATTTTTTTGATCAGTAGTCGCTAATAGAAATGCCTCTACTTCCTGACTTTTGGCTAATACCTGTAACTCATCAGGTAATTTTGCCGGTAAAATTAATTTAGTATGTCGAGACTGTGGCATTCGAATTGGTCCCCCACTTCCAAAACCTAATAAGAAGGAACTATTCGTGTCTATTTTTTCCGCTTGATAGACTCCAAATAATTTAGAAACTAAAGGTAATTTATCAATATCAAATTTTACTTTCAAAGCTGCTTGACTAGCCCAACATTCAAAAATCGTGTGAATTTTTGTTTGTTTACTCCATTCAATCAACTTTTGAAAATCATCCCAATAGTCTACTTCTGTGAAATCCAGATGTTCTACTGGTGCACCTGTAACTATTAGTCCATCAAAGTTTTGTTGTAAAACCTTGCTCAAGGGCAGATAATGTTTCTTTATAATTTCACTATTACCATGATGAAAATGATGACTATCAGGATATGCAAAAGTCACCCTACAATTAATTTTTGTTCTTTCCAATAACTTTAAAAATTGTAATTCTGTTGTTTCCTTAGTTGGCATTAAATTTACAATTAATATTTCTAAACTTTGTTTATCGTTCAGTTTATTCTTCCATTGTTTTTGTGCTAAAGCTATTCCATTTACAGCTTGTACTGTCATCATTCTCACCTTCTTTTAGTAAAAAATTTATTTTAATCTCCCCAAACTTCCTTAGCAGTCTCAATTACTAATTTCAGTTTGTTTTCTTGATCTTTTTCTGTAAGTTTGTTTCCTTCTTCCGTTGAAGCAAATCCACACTGTGTACTTAATGCTAAATTATCTAAATCAACATATTTAGTTGCTTCCTGAATTTTTTGTTTCAATTCATCTTTGTCCTCTAATTCAGGCTTTTTGCTAGTTACTAGTCCTAATACTACTCTTTTACCAGCAGGAACAAATCTCAATGGCTCAAAACTACCTGAACGTGCATCGTCAAATTCTAAGAAATATCCATCATAATCTGTTGCAAATAAATCTTCTGCAACAGCTTCATATCCGCCTGAGAATAACCAAGAAGATGCATGATTCCCACGACATACATGAGTTGTAATTATTAAATCATCAGGTTTATTCGCTAATGCATTATTGATAATCTTCTTACTAATTTTTGTTGCTTCGTTGGGATCAATACCCTTTTCTAATAGAGCTTCACGTTTATTTTTATCAACTAAAAACGCCCAATTTGTATCATCAAATTGTAGATATCGACAACCTAAATCATAAAAAGCTTTAATTGCATCTGCGCAAGTTTGCGATAAGTCTGCATAAAATTCTTCTATGTTAGGATAAATTTCTTTCAATTTTGAAGAACCATCGTTAGCTAAAATTTCTTGACGATATAACATTGTTGGACTCGGAATTGTAGCTTTAGCTATGAGATTTCTTTTATCTGCAACTTCTTTAAGATAAGAGAAATTCTTTAAGAATGGATGATTAGGATTAAATTTAACTTTTCCTACCACTCGAACATTATATGCAGGTGCATCAGTTCCTTTAAATTGTTGATTATATCCTGTTTGTGGAACGTACCCTTCTACTCCATCTAAATTTTCTAAAAAGTCAATATGCCACCAGCCTCGATTAAATTCTCCATCTGTTACAGTCTTTAGTCCCACTTCTTTTTCTTTTTCCACCAACTCATCAATTAGTCTATCTTCAATTTCCTTTAATTCATCTTGAGAAATCTTTCCTTCTGAAAAATCTTTGCGTGCTTTTTTTAATTCTTCAGGTCTTAAAAAACTTCCTACAATATCATAATGTGCTAAATCTTTAATAGTCTTTGTCATAATTTTTCCTGCTTTCTTTCGTATAAAAATAAAAAAAGTCCCTAGAACAACAAACGTTGTTCTAGGGACGTGTCATCATCTAATTCACGTGTTACCACCCATTATTCGATACTACCTCACAGTAATATCCTCACTAAGTACACTGTACAAGCTATACTCGTTCGCTATAACAGGCGACCCCTGTTATCTGCTTGCCATGGCTCACAGATAATCTAGCTCCAAGACCATCTTCATTAAGCTTTCAACACATCGCATCTCACCATTCACGACTCTCTTTAGTGATACTCACATTAATTACTCATCTTTTCTTAGCTATTTCTAATTATTATGTCATAATAATATCTTTTATGTTGTCTGCTGTCAACCCTAAATTATAAATTAATTAAAATCTAGCGCTAATCCCTGACTATGAATAGCTTCTACAATGTCATCACGTTTATTTTGATGTGTATTCAATTTTTTTCCGTTAATTTGATTAGTAAATGAATCGATTCTTCGATTAGCATCGCGTAAATCATAATACGTTTGTACTATTTCATCATAATCTTTCAACTCACTAACTTCAAAATCACGTGGATATTCATTTTCAAAAGTTGTAAATTCTAATGGAAGTCTTGGCTTTAATTGTGGTTCTTGATCTGGTACACCGACTTGTAAGCCTAAAGCTGGATATGTGAGTTCTGGTAAATCTAACACTTTTAACATTGCTTTAGGATCATCATTAACCGTTCCTAAAGGTACTATTCCAAGTCCCATACTCTCAGCAGCATTAATTACATTTTGGACTGCTAACATTGTGTCTTGCAATGCTTGGAAGAAAATATCCATTGTATGCAAACGTCCATCATCATTTCCCATTTGTTTACGAATTTGTTGATTTCGATATAAATCGATAATAAAAATAAATAAATCTCCGTTGGCCCCTACGTATTTTTGACCTGTTATTTCTCTAATTTGTTTACGTTTCTCTTCATCAGTAATATGTAAGATGCTAAACTGTTGCATAAACATACTAGTAGCTGTATGTCTAGCTACTTCATATAAAGTCGTTAACTGTTCTTCTGACAAAGTTTGATCTTTAAAAGCTCTAATTGCACGATGATTTAGTTGATGTTTAATTGTTTCATTTTCAATCATAAAGCCCATCCTCTACTAACTATTTATAAGTATAGTGTAACACACTTATACTTTGTTTCACGTGAAACGCACTTAGTTTTTAATGAACACTAATTCAGTATCAGTTGAAAATTGAGGTTCGTATTGATATCCATTTACTGAAAAGTTCTTTATTTCATCAATTTCATTAATATCATTTTCTAAAATATACCTTACCATATCACCACGTGCTTGCTTAGCAGCTGTTGCCTGTTGTACATATTTACCATTCTTTTCCTTTTTAAACGAACAAGTGATGAATTTATCTTGAGGCTTTAGATATCTCTCAATGGCTTTAGAATATTCTTTAGAAGCTAAATTTACTACTAATTCATTATCTCTATATAATTCTTGATATATACTGTCACCCCAAAATTGATACAAAGTATGATGATCATTAATATCTACTTTTGCCTGCATTTCTAATCTATATGGCGTAATACCATCCATCGCTCCTAAAATTCCATAAAATCCTGATATGATATATAAATCTTTTGCTGCTCTTTGTAGTGCTTCTTGCGTAAAAACTTGTGGTCCCATCGCTTGATATTGAATCCCTGAATATGCCATAACTGCTGGTGTTAAGTTCTCATCTAAATTCATATCTTGAACTCTATCATAGTTAAGTTTGGCAATTTTATCATTACATTTCCAAATATTCTTTAATTCATCATAGTTTTTACTCTTTAACCATGTTAATAACACTTCCGCTTTGTCTTTAAATATTGGCAATTTACTAATATCAAAGCTGTCCGTATCTTCTATCATTTTCTTAGCTGGAGAAATTATTATTTTCATTTAGGTTATTTCCCTTCTACATTATTCTATGCTACTTTTTTCTTGATAATTCGCCATGCAATAAATCCTAATATTATCCAATATAGCATTGAAGAAATAATCATTGCTACAGTACCTGAATCTTGCTCAGTAATTGTACCTGTTACTGCAATAATCCAAAAATCATTCAAAAAATGAATAAAAATCGTTCCAAATAAATTTTTATATACTAAATATATTACCCCAAAAAGCATTCCTATTGCTGCAGCCGCTATAACTTGATTAATAGTAGGTAGTAGTCCTTGCCTAAAAAGATTGATAAAATGTAACATTCCAAATGCTAGACCTGAAAAAATCGCACTTATCCATATTCTTCTTTTCTCCTCTACTTTGTTTAAGCCATTATAAATATATTTACTAATAATACCTCGACATATTACCTCTTCAACTATTCCTGCTTGTAAGGATACCATTAATGCTAGTGGAAGATTTTTTACATTACCTATAACAATTAAGATTATGATAATTGCTAAAACTGTAGCCAATATTTTATGTTTCTTAAAAAAGCTAAAAGTAAATTTAAAGTCGATTTTTACTCTTATATATTTTTTATTGAGCCACAAAAGTAACGTACATATCACAAAATTAATTATTACAGAGGCAAATATCTTACTATTGCTGGAATTTAAACTTAATAACTGAACTATTCTTCCACTAATAACTAGTAATACTGCATATAGCCCCACTAACCCTACCGGAATTATAAATGTCTTCTTTTCCATAGTTTCATTCCTTTCCACTATCTATTTTAAATCTATCATTTTTATTCTTAATAATCTAATTTCAATCATTAACTGTTATAATTATATGTGTAATTTTTATGAAAGGGTTGTTATACTTGGAAGATTTGACATGTAGACAAACTCTAGCTATTACTAGCCATCGTGTTTTAGCTAGTGATTTAAATGAACATGAAACCGTATACGGTGGTAGACTCTTAGAAATGTTAGATGGCACTGCCTCTATTTCCGCTATTCGTCTTGCTAGAGCTAGCAATGTTACAGCATCAGTTGATGAACTTAATTTTTTAGCACCATTTATTCTTAATGATTCCTTATGTATCGAATCATACGTTAGTGGCGTTGGCTCCCGCTCAATTGAAGTCTTTGCGAAAATTATCGGTGAGCATTTAACTACTGGCGAAAGATTTTTAGGATTAACGGCATTTTTAACTTTTGTTGTACCAGATAAACAAATTATTCTACCCCAAATTACTCCTATAACTGAAGAAGAAAAAATTATTTGTGCTGGATACAAAGATCGTAAACTAGAAAAATCTAAAAAATTTGCTCGTCAAAAAGAATTAAACCAGCATATATCTTTACATTTACCTTGGGATAAGAATTAGTAAACAAACATGTTGCAAAATATATTATCTTGTATTATATTATTACTTGTAAAAAGTAAGTAATAATAAATTAACATTCCAAGACTTACTTTACTTCAATTATTAATAAGTATGATATGATAGTTAAGATAATTAAAAAGAAAGAAGGTATCACTGAATGTCTGACAAATACGATGTAATTGTGATTGGGGCTGGCCCTGGTGGTATGACAGCAGCTTTATATGCCTCTCGTGCTAATTTAAAAGTAGCTATGCTTGACCGTGGCGTATATGGCGGTCAAATGAATAACACAGCTGAGGTTGAAAATTATCCTGGCTTTAAATCTATTTTAGGTCCAGATTTAGCTGAAGAGATGTTCCAAAGTTCTACACAATTTGGTGCCGAATTTGTCTATGGTAATGTTGAAGATCTTACCGTTGATGATAATGGCATTAAGCATGTTAAGACTGATGATGGTGAGTTGGAAGCACCCGTTGTTATTATTGCCACAGGTTCTCAATATCGCAAATTAGGTGTTCCTGGTGAAGAAAAATATAGTGGTCGTGGCGTATCTTACTGCGCTGTCTGCGATGGTGCTTTCTACCGTGATAAACCCGTTGTAGTTATTGGTGGTGGCGATTCTGCCGTTGAAGAAGGTATGTATCTTGCTAAATTAACATCTTCTGTTAATGTAATTCATCGTCGTGATGAGCTACGTGCACAAAAGATTTTACAAGATCGTGCTTTTGCTAATGATAAAATGCACTTCACATGGGATACAATTGTAACTGAAATTGTTGGTGATGATAAAAAGGTTACAGGTGTAAAGACCCATAATAAAAAGACTGGTGAAGATGGTGAAATCGAAGCCAATGGTGTATTTATCTACGTTGGCTCAGTTCCAATGAGTGACCCATTCCAAAAACTTGGCATTACTGATGATAAGGGCTGGATTGTAACTGACGATCACATGGCAACAAGTGTTCCAGGTATTTTTGCTATTGGTGATGTTCGTTCTAAGTTCCTACGTCAGATTACAACAGCTGTTGGTGATGCAGGTATTGCAGGACAAGAAGCATTTGCTTATATTGAAAGCTTGAAAGATAAAAATTAATGAGTTACAAAAAAGGTAGTGATTTTTAATCACTACCTTTTTTCTGTATATTCTAGAAGGAAAGCGATAGCTTCTTTATAAGATAGCTTTCGCTCATTCATTACCTGCTGGATTATCTTTTGAGTTGAACTCAAACGCTCTTCTGTCATTGCCATAACTCTTCCTCCTATATACAAACATCCGTTCTAGTTAATTAGCACTTTTTTATTGTATATCTATTTCAGATAAAAATAAAGCCTTAATATTATTCTAATTTTAGATATATCCGCCCTATCGTTAATTTAATCAGTTTTCTAGCCTTAGAAAAAATTATTTTAATATGGATTTAGAAAATTATCTGTATTTTTAAGCAAATACCTTGATTTAATCATATTTTTATAGTATGTAACTTTCCATTTAAATATTGAAGAATTCTTCATATAAAGGTATACTCTAACTTCTTTGTGTTATTCACAGAATTATTTCTAATTTTATATAATTTTCAACTTATAATTCAATAAAAAATAAAAAGATGAAATAAAAGCTGTATTAGCCCCTATTACATCTTTTTCTTCTAATATCTTTATCCTAAATTAAATATGTGCCCATACGTTATCTAAGACATTTGTTTGTTCACGATCTGGACCTACAGAAAATGTAGATACCTTTACACCTACTAAATCTTGAATTCTGTGAATATAGTTACGAGCATTTTCAGGTAAATCTTCTAATGTCTTGCAGTTAGTAATATCTTCTTTCCAACCTGGTAATGTTTCATATACGGGTTTACATGCAGATAATTCCTTCAAACTTGCTGGATAATGATAAATTTTTTCACCATTTAATTCGTATGCTGTACAAATCTTAATTTCATCAAGACCTGTTAATACATCAACACAGTTTAAGCATAAATTAGTTAAGCCTGAAACACGTTTTGAGTGACGCATAACAACACTGTCAAACCAACCTATACGACGAGGACGTTTAGTAACTGTACCGTATTCATGACCTACTTCACGGATATGATCACCAATTTCATCATGTAATTCTGTTGGGAATGGACCATCACCTACACGAGAAGTATATGCCTTACATGCACCAACAACTTTATCAATCTTAGCTGGTCCTACACCACTACCGATAGTAACTCCACCAGCAACTGGATTTGAAGATGTAACGAATGGATATGTACCTTGATCAATATCTAACATTACACCTTGTGCTCCTTCAAATAAAACACGTTTACCAGAGTCTAAAGCATCATTTAAAATAACAGATGTATCTGTCACATAATCTTTAAGTTCTTGTCCATATTCGTAGTATTCTTCAAAAATATCTTCGAATTTTAATGGTTCGTGACCATACATTTTTTCAAATAAACGATTCTTTTCTTCAAGGTTTGTACGTAATTTTTCTTCAAAAGTATCTTTTTCTAATAAATCTGCAACACGAATACCTACACGAGCTGCTTTATCCATGTAAGCTGGTCCAATACCTTTATTTGTTGTACCAATCTTATTATCTTTTTTAGCAGCTTCTTGTAAGCCATCTAAAACGATATGATATGGCAAGATAACATGAGCACGATTTGAAATACGAAGATTGTCTGTTGATACTCCATTATCATGAAGGTACTTTAATTCTGTAACTAAGGATTTTGGATTTAAAACTACCCCATTACCAATAACACTAATCTTATCAGAATAAAAAATACCTGATGGGATCAAGCGTAATTTATATGTTTTTCCGTCAAATGCAATTGTATGTCCTGCATTATCACCACCTTGGTAACGTGCAATAACTTCAGCATTTTGACTAAGAAAGTCTGTGATCTTACCCTTTCCTTCGTCTCCCCATTGACTACCAACGACTACTACTGATGACATTATAATCCACCTCGTAATTATATTTTATGTATAACCATAACTTTTGCGTCAATCAAACCAACGCAACCTCGATAATTGTAACAAGAAAAACGATTATATTCAAGTAAAAACCGAATATTTTAACTTTAATAAAACCTTTTTAGCAAATTATCATCAATTAAATTCGTGTTTTAATTATATATTCATGTATATAAATAAAAAATACCCGACAATAAATCGAGTATTTTTACCTATATTATTTCATATTAATTTGCTTCAAATATTCTTGAATTCGTTGCAAATCTTTACCGTCGTCTTGTAACAATAAACGAGGTAATACCTTTGCTCGAGGTGCGTGATGCCTAATTAAACGTATACTGCGTCCACTGCCTTGAGAAGCCTTATTAAGCGATACTACAGGGACTACATACTTGTTACTAAAATTATGCTTTTTAATAACTTGCTTCATAATCATTGGAGCAGTATCGTACCAGATAGGATAAGCCAAGTAAACCATATCGTACTTATCAATATTATCAAGCTTGTTCTTCACTTCTGGTGTAGCACCTGTTATCCATTCACGAAAAGCACGTGCTTTATCATCACCGCTATATTCTTTTACACCTTCGATTTCAATAATATCTGCATTAGTTTCTTGTTGAACCAAATGAGCTAAACGCTTAGTTTTTCCAGCAGGTGAGAAATATAGTATTAAAGAATTATTGATCACACCTTCTACCTTAGTATCAGTTGGATTTACTAAGTGTGAAAAATATCTCCATATTAAAGCAATAATCACTATTACTACTAAAATGCCCAAAATTAACATTCTAATCAATCCTATCTATAATTATTTGTATAATTATATTCTATCATAGGAAAAGTTTTATGAATAATATTTTCTACATTGGTGGCTCTTGAGCATATGAAATATTTGAAAATTTATTATAGGATTTAATAAACAATAATTTAACCGTTCCTCTAGCTCCAGCACGGTTCTTTTCAATGATTAATTCAACCTCACCAACATCTTGATTTAATGAATCCTGATCATCGCCATCTTCCTCTGATTTTGATTCACCACGTTCATAGTAATCATCACGATATAAGAAAGCAACTATATCCGCATCCTGCTCTATAGAACCGGATTCTCGAATATCAGATAGAACTGGACGTTTGTCTTGTCTTTGCTCTACTCCACGTGAAAGTTGGGATAAGGCTAGAATTGGCACACTTAATTCTTTAGCCAATTTCTTTAATTGTCGTGAAATTTCAGATACTTCTTGTTGGCGACTTTCTTTATTACTACCTTCAATTAATTGTAGATAATCAATAACTACCAAACCTAAATTACCCTTTTCTTTTGCTAGTCGACGACATTTTGCTCTGATTTCAGCCATTTTAATACCTGGAGTGTCATCAATAAAGATTGAGGTATTTGATAAAGCTCCCATTGCAACGATTAAATTTTGCCATTCTCCTTCATCTAGTTGCCCTGTACGTAAATGGTTAGCATTTATTGAACCTTCTGCACACAACATTCGATTTACTAAAGACTCAGCACTCATTTCAAGAGAAAAAATAGCAACACTTGTATCCGTAGACGTTGCAACATTTTGAGCAATATTCAAGGCGAAAGCTGTCTTACCTACAGCTGGACGAGCAGCTAGAATAATCAAATTATCTGGCTGTAAACCTGCCGTCATCTTATCAAATTCTCTATATCCAGTTGGTAAACCTGTAATATCTTCACTTTGCTGTGATAATCTATCAATATCACTCAATGTCTCATTTAAAACATCTTTAATCTCTCTAAACCCACTACGATTTCTTCGCTCTGAAACGTCCATTATTTGCCGTTCAGCTGAATCTAATAGAGAGGGTACGTCATCATCACCGTTATTTGCTTGCGTTATAATATTTGTTGCAGTAGAAATTAAGCGACGCAACATAGACTTTTCTTCAACAATTTTAGCATAATATCCAGCATTAGCTGCTGTTGGTACTGATGTTGCTAATTCTGCAATATAAGCAACTCCACCAACATCATCTAATTGATTATTAGTAGTCAGATAGTTTTGTACTGTCAATACATCGATTGCTTCACCATCATTGTTCAAATTTACCATTGCTTGGAATAAAATTTGATGTGCTCTTCGATAAAAATCATCAGCTTCCACATATTCCATCGCATCTGCTAAAGCATCTGTATTCAAGAAGATAGCACCTAAGACCGCTTGTTCAGCTTCTATATTTTGTGGTGGTAAATTATCCGTCATTATGTCGTTATTCACTTAGAAGCTCCTTTCCGTTCGATATTACATTTTATAATTATAACTTTTTTAAGATGTAATTACATAATAAAAGTAATTCTTTTTGTTAACTTTTTTATTTTTGACTAATATATAAAAACATCCAATACTAGATAATACTATCTACCATTGGATGTTTTCATCATTTTAATTCTTATTTTTCAGAAATATGAACTCTTATTTTAGCTGTTACTTCATTGTGAAGTTTTACAGGAACATTTACATATCCCATTGTACGAATTGGTTCACGTAATTCCATTTTACGCTTATCAATTTTCATACCGTATTGCTTTTCAAGTTCTTGAGAAATTTGTTTGCTAGTAATTGAACCAAATAAACGTCCATCAGTTCCAGCTTTAGCTTTCATTTCTACTACTCTTTCACCTGATTCAAGTAGTTCTTTAAACTTCTTAGCTTCTTCTAGTTCTTCTGCTTCTTTTCTAGCTTCAGCACGTTTTTGACCTTTTAATTGGCTCATTGCTTGTGCATTAGCTTGCTTTGCTTTATTTTGCTTAATTAAGAAATTAGCATAGCCATCTGGAAGTTCTTTAATTTCTCCACGACGTCCTTTACCTCGAACATCTTCTGTAAAAATAATCTTCATTTACTAATCACTCCTAATCAGTTTCCTCTGTATTATTTTCTTCTGTTTGTGCAATTAAATCAAGTAGTTGCTTTCTAACATCCAAAATATCTCTATCTTCAATTTGAGTAGCGGCATTAGATAAATGTCCTCCGCCTCCCATTTTTTCCATAATAATTTGAACATTAGTCTCTCCATTACTTCGAGCTGAAATTCCAATAATATCTTCAGAACGGTGAGTCACTACATACGAAGCTTGCACCCCACTAACAGTTAATAAAGAATCGGCAGCTTGTGCAGCAGTTACCGGATCATAGGCACGATCATTTTCACCAACTACAACAGCATTTCCATTCCCTACAAATTCCACTCTATCAATCAAATGATTTCGTTGCAAGAAACTTTGTACATTTTCTTTCATAAAATGTTGCGACATTTGTGAGTCAGCACCTACTGAACGAAGATAACTAGCAGCATCAAATGTTCTAGTCCCCGTTCTTAATGAGAATGACTTCGTATCAATAATAATTCCCGTCAGCATAGCTGTTGCTTCTAATTTATTTATTGGATCATCACTATAACGTGATTGATATTCAAACATTTCTGTTATTAACTCACATGTAGAACTAGCATAAGGTTCAATATATACCAACATCGGATTTTCAGGGAATTCTTCACCTCGACGATGGTGATCAATAATAATAACTCGATTCTTGAGTTGATCATATAATTCAGGACTCATTGAAATTGAAGGTTTAGACAAGTCTAGCATCAATAATAGACTTTTCTTGGTTGCTTTTTGTAAAGCTTCTTCAGGAGAAATGATACTTTCCTTGATATCTGGATAGTTATCAATTTCATCTAGCAATCTTTGGATATCTGAATGCAAATTATCTGTGTCCAACACAAGCCAACATTGCTTACCATTCATCTTTGCAATCCGTCTAATTCCCAAACATGCTCCTATCGAATCCATATCTGGTCTAGCATGTCCCATTACAAAAATATCATCTGATTGACTCATTAATTCTTGTAATGCTTGAGAAATCATTCTTGCTCTTACACGAGTTCTCTTCTCCATTGGATTCGTCTTACCACCATAAAAACGAGCTTGAGAATCATCTACTCCTCTTACAACTACCTGATCTCCGCCTCGTCCTAGTGCTAAATCCAAATTACTTTGTGATAATCGAGAAAGTTTAGCTAAATCAGTACCACCATAGGCTAATCCTATACTCAAAGTAACTGGAAAATTCTGCTTAGATGTTCTTTCTCTAATACGATCTAGTAATTTGAATTTTTCTTTTTCCATCTGTGTTAATGATTTTGTATATGCTAAAACGAAATAATGATCTTCATCAATCATCTTTAGAAACATTCCCATTTGACTAGCCCATGATGATAACTCATTCGTTATATAATTACTTAAATTGGAAATATTAGTATCATTCATTGATTGGGTAACTTCATCATAGTTATCAATAAAAATTTGTCCGATAACTAAGCGAGAATCATCGTATTGTTTCTGAATTTCAGCATAGTGTGTAATATCTAAAAGATAAACAACGTTAATATCATTTTGTACTAACATATTAAATCTTTTATCTTGCCATTTGATTTCAACACTATCTTTATTCGACATATTATCATTGATCACTTTAGCTAATTCTTCATCAGCCTCTGTTAACTTTTTACCTAATATTTCTTCTTGCCCAAATAACTTTTGCATAGTTGGATTAACCCAAACAACTTCTGCTAAATCATTGAGCATTAGAATTCCTATTGGCATTTTTAACAATGCCTCTTGCTCACTTCGCTTAATTTTATACGATAAATCAGATATATAATGTGTGGTATCTTGCATAACTTGTTTTAATGTTATAAAAGACAATCCTATTGTCAATAAAATCAGCAGAAGGACAATTATACCTAACCAGGCATTAACAATAAATGCCAACGTTGCACAGACTAAGGAGAGTATAAGTAAGAAAACTGCTATTATTCGCAAATGTTTATTTCTTAAAAATTCTGGTATCTGCCAAAATTCTTTTTCCAACAAACGTTTCACTTTTCCATCCTCACAGTCTAAATTTTTGATAGCCCTCTCATGAAAGCTACTTACTATTTTAACACATTTTCTACTATCACGTTACCTCAATCTATTCTTGTTCCACATGAAACATTTTAACTCAAATATGTTAAAATAATTATTGATTATAATATAGATTACCAGAAAGGATAATTAATAGAATGAAAAAAAGATATGTTCTAATGGGGTTATTATCATTGCTATTTCTAGGAGCATGTTCCAATAATAAACAGGAAACAGCTTCATCTAGCAGTAGTCATGTGAGCTCAAGTCTAGCATCAACTGATACTATTAATCAAACCCTAGACACTGTAGGATCACTTAAATATCATTTAGTTACTGTTACTACTAGAAAAGTTGAAAATGACCGTAATAACTACACAGAGGCCGAAAGAAAGTTCAAATATAAGTCATCTCTTGGGGATACTTACTATCGTACTACAATCACTTATAGTGTTACTAATGTTGGCGAAGAAACTATTAATTTAGCTAAAACACCATTATCAGTTACAACTGACGATGGTAGCAAATTTACTTCAACGGGAAAACTTAATCACTATGCACATAATGTTCTTGTGAATGGATATAAGTTAAAGGTTGGCAAAAAATTACAAGGAAAATTAGTACTATTATCATCACACAAGTTAGACATTAGTTCTATTCAATTAAATATTGGAACTCAGGTACCTTATAACAGTACAGATGATACTGCCGAAGTAACTAGCGAAAATACCACAAATAGTGCTACCACTTCTTCAGCTGTATCTTCAACTACCTCTTCTTCTGATAGTATTTCTCCGGATTTACAACAACAATTAATCCAAAATGAACAGGGCGAGAATAAGGTCAACGGTTCTAATAGTGGATCTTCCAATAGTTCAGCATCATCTTCATCTGCTCAAACCGGTACTAGTGGAACTGCTCAATAATATATATTAATAAAGCACTAATGAATTAATAGAATAGATTCATTAGTGCTTTTTGTGTTTGAAAAATTATATCTATTTTTTAGAAATTAAAAAGTCTTAGCTTTACAAACTAAGACTTAAATACTGATACCGGTGATCGGGGTCGAACCGATACGTCCTCAACGGACACTGGATTTTGAGTCCAGCGCGTCTGCCAATTCCGCCACACCGGCATATTTACAGTTAGCACCCTTAGGAACTAAAGGCGGTAACCGGATTTGAACCGGTGATAAAGGTTTTGCAGACCTCTGCCTTACCACTTGGCTATACCGCCACAAAAGGATCAAATCCTCAAAAATTGGGGTAGCTGGATTCGAACCAGCGCATCACGGGATCAAAACCCGTTGCCTTACCGCTTGGCTATACCCCAGTAATTAAAGGGCGAAAGATGGGATTCGAACCCACGCATGCCGGAGCCACAATCCGGTGTGTTAACCCCTTCACCACTTTCGCCATATATGGCAGGGATAGTAGGAATTGAACCCACACCGACGGTTTTGGAGACCGTAGTTCTACCTTTAAACTATATCCCTATTATAAAAAAATGGAAGGGAGTGGATTCGAACCACCGAACCCGAAGGAGCGGATTTACAGTCCGCCGCGTTTAGCCAGACTTCGCTACCCTTCCATATTTCTTGAATATGTACATCACATATCCGACTTAATTATCATACATGTTTTTTGATAAAAAAGCAAGAGAATATTCAAAAAAAAATAATAATTTTTTTATTTCAGTAAAAAAGAGCCTAGCATATCCACTAGACTCTTCTAAACTAATTTTATAAAACACCTGACATTAGCTTTTCAATCTTAGGTACAAAGAATAATAAAATAATACCAAATGCAATTGTAATAGCACCAACTACACCATAATACATAACTTCTGTACCATGACTATACAATTTAACTATTTGTGCATTGATAGCTTGTGCAGCAGCATCACCCAAGAACCACATACTCATCATTTGTGATTGAAATGCTTTAGGTGCCAATTTAGTAGTTACTGATAATCCAATTGGTGAGATGTTCATTTCACCAATGATTACTAAAGCCCAACTAATAATCAACCAGAATGGGCTAACTAACTTATCAGTTCCAAATAACATTCCTGGTAACATCATCCACATAAATGATAATCCTGCGAAGAATAAACCTATTGAGAATTTCATTGGTGATGATGGTTGTTTGCTTCCTAATTTTACCCATAACCATGCAAAGAATGGTACGTAGATGATAATGAATAATGGATTCATACTTTGGAATAAACTAGGTGCAAAGTGGAATCCAAACAATGATAATCTTGTTTGTTCACCAGCAAATAAAGCTAAAACAACTGAACCTTGTTCTTCAATTGACCAGAATAAAACTGAGGCAATGAATAAAGGTATATATGCTAATACACGTGAACGTTCTACCTTAGTTATTTTTCTACTACTTAGCATTAACACGAAATAATAAATTGGAATTAATACAGCAATAATAGAAATTAAATTGATAATATTAGTAATATTTAGTGCATTCAATAAATTCATAATTATTAATATTAATGCAATTGCAGCAATACCAATAACTGTTTTTGTAAGTAAACCTTTTAATTCGTCAGATTCAATTGGATCTGTAGGATATAAGCTATCTTTTGATAAGTATTTTCTACCGTCTAACCAGTATTGTAATAAACCGAAGAACATACCAATAGCTGCCAAAGAAAATCCTAAATGGAAGTTAACGTTAAAACCTAATTGTCCAACAACAATTGGTGAAACCAAAGCACCAACGTTAATACCAAAAACAAAAATATTAAACCCAGCATCTCTACGAGGGTCATTTGAAGAATACAAACTACCAACCATTTCAGATACATTAGGTTTTAATAAGCCAGTACCCAAAACAATCAAGATAATTGATAAGAGCAAAGCTCCCTTACCATATGGTGTTGATAATGCAATATGACCTAGCATTATTAATACACCACCGATAAATACTGTACGGCGACTTCCTAAAATTCTATCACTTATGAAACCACCTATAACACTAGATAAGTATACAAGTGATCCATATATAGCCATGATAGAAGCAGCTGTGGTCTTATCAATTCCTAGACCACCATCGGACACGGAATAGTACATATAGAATAGTAAAATGGCACGCATACCAT
>OMGJ01000604.1_pt1 | contig 20403 bp, 18 predicted proteins | sample 1645811 | NCBI WGS metagenome assembly OMGJ01 (sample SAMN05578589, study PRJEB25193) | human gut metagenome | biome: Human Microbiome; feature: human-associated habitat; material: feces | host: Homo sapiens | place: USA:Birmingham | reverse complement strand
TGCCTGGGCAGCGCTGACGGCAGGCATAAGCACTGTTCCGATAGAAGTTGTGAGCGCCGAAGGAAAAAGGATGCATGGCAGAGCCATTCCTGTCAATACTCCGTAAAGGCGAAGCGCTTCCGAAGAAGTCATTCCGTAGATTTTTAAAAAAGTCGGGATGGAGGCCGCCTCAATGCTTTGGAGTAAAGTAACTGCCGTTCGATTTGCTGTAAGAGGAAACTTTCTCGGAAGAGTTTTGTTCCATAGTTCTGCTGCCGGAAGTTTCATTTTAACACTTTCATGGATCTGCCCGTTTCTTTACACAAATACCGCCCTTACAAGCATAATTAACGGACTTGGGAAAACATTCTGCACACTTCTCGTCAACACTGCCGGTCTTCTTGTTCGTATTGCCGGAGTATTTTTTGCAATCCCCAAGTTTGGAATATACGGTTATCTGATCGGACTTTTAACCAGTCAGTTTCTTGTTTTCGGAATCGCCGTTATTATTTTATTTTTTCATCTCCGAAAAGGAGCAAAAGATCTATAGACTATGTGCGCAGCACATAGTCTATAGACAACTACACATAATTCAAGAACAACTTCACTAATACAGGATTCACATATAATTCGGTAATAATTCCTAAACTCATCATCAAACCGACAAAAATTGTTTTCTGTCTGTTCCATCTGCCATCTTCTGACTCATAACAATATTTCAGGATCATAAAATACGCAGGAATATAGAAAAGAAACTGTGGAGAAACACCTATAAGACACAAGAGACAGCCTTTCATTCCCAAGTTCGATGCCGCCAGCGAAACAAGCACCCCCACAGATATGCCTGTCCACCCAAGAAATAACCCGGCGCTTACTTTTTTCAAAATGCATTCCAAATCAATCTTATTCCGGCTGTTTTGCCTCTTCCGAAGAAGCCTGCTCCCCGGAGCTGTTTCTGTCTTTTTTCTTCTCTTTGCCTTTTTCCTTCTTATGCTTCGGCTTGAACTTGAGCTCTTCCACCGGGTACTCCCGCATTTCCTTCTCATCGTTCACATCCACCAGCACTTTTACGAGCTGACGAAGCACATTCACACCGGAAACCTCACCTTTCATGCCGTCCGGCAGCGTGACGATATCGCCGACACCCGGCAGCTTGCGGTTCAGGTATTCATAGGTTTCCTGCTCGTTTTTCAGGCAACACATCAGTCGTCCGCAGACACCCGAAATCTTCGTCGGGTTCAGGGACAGGTTCTGCTCTTTTGCCATCTTGATCGAAACCGGTGCAAACTCGGACAGATACGTATGGCAGCAAAGCGGTCTGCCGCAGATGCCGATTCCGCCGAGAATCTTTGTCTCATCGCGGACACCGATCTGGCGAAGCTCGATTCTCGTCTTAAAGACAGCCGCCAGATCCTTTACCAGCTCACGGAAATCAATTCTTCCGTCGGCGGTAAAGTAAAACAGCATCTTGTTATTGTCAAACGTATACTCTGCATCGATCAGCTTCATCTCCAGGTTGTGCGCCCGGATCCTCTTCTGGCAGATTTCAAACGCTTCTTTTTCTTTCTTGCGGTTGCTCTCCTCCCGCGCATCATCCTTCGGCGTTGCAATGCGGATGACTTCTTTCAACGGCTGGATCACCTTGGAATCGTCAACTTCTTTTGGCCCCAGCACAACGAAACCATACTCTACGCCGCGCGCCGTCTCAACGATAACGTGGTCGCCCACGCAGATGTCCAGCTCTCTCGGCGAGAAATAATATACTTTTCCTACGTTTCGAAAACGTACTCCTATAATTTTTATCATGTTATCAGTTTTCCTTCATTGTCAGGTACATAAGCTCCATGGTTAAATCAAAATTAACATTCGCGTTCAGGCGGGCTCTCGCCTTCTGAATCGCCTCTATAATCTTCTCCAGGCCTTCGTATGAGCTCCTATTTGCTCTCTCACGGATTCCATTCAGCTCCTGCTTGAACACAAGGGAATCGACCTCTTTTGTCGCCTTAAAGAGCAGAACGTCGCGGAACCATAAAGAAAAGATATCGAAGTAATCATCAATATTGTCTTTTTCGGCCGTCAGTTTTTTGATCGTCTCCACGATTTCATACAGCGGCATACTGTCGGCGTACTTTGCCATGCGGAGTGCATTTTCCAGCGTCTCCTCGTATTCCGGAGAACGGGCAATCCGCTCTGCTTTTCCGATATTTCCCTGCGCCAAGGACGCATCAACCTCTGCCTGGTAATCCGGCACATGCATTTCGTTCATCAGATAATCTTTCACAAGCTGGTCTCCCACCGGTTTTAAATTTAACTGCACACAGCGTGACGAAATCGTCGGAAGCAGCGCATCCGGGTTGTCTGCCAGAAGCATGACAACTGCGTATGCCGGCGGCTCCTCGATCGTCTTCAGCAGCGCGTTCTGCGCCTGAAGTGTCAGCTTCTGCACCTCGTCGATGATATAAATCTTGTACGGACTGCTGTACGGCTTGATCATCACATCGTTAATAAGCTGCTCGCGGATTTCATCGATGCTGATGGTGTTCGGCTTTTCATGCTTCACATAAATGATATCCGGATGATTCTGGCTCTGTGCCTTTTTACAGGACGGGCATTCCATACAGGGCTCGACCCCGTGCTTCTCGCACTGAAGCGTCATCGCAAACAGTGAAGCCATCATTTTCTTTCCCGATCCACTCTCTCCGCCAAAAAGATAAGCATGAGATACTTTATTCATCGAAATGGCATTCTGTAAATGCGTTATGATTTCCTGATGTCCTACAACCTTCTGAAACCCCTGCATAAAATCACCCCCTGGAGTTCTTTTGTATTTCTTACTAATACTGCATTAAGTATATCACAACTTTTTCTGTTGTTCCACAAAATTCTGAATTCCGGAAAAACAGTCTTCCGGCGTAGAATTATTGGAAAATCTGCGGACAATTCCGGCTTCCGCAATTTTCTCCTCCGTAAAATCCTCACAGTCCGCCAGGAATCTCCGGCACATCTCCGCGTATTTCGGCTCTGTCTGTTTTCTTTCCCGTTCCAGTGCCCGCGAAAGCCGCAGCCCGTCGTCCACCTCGACATACAGCGGAACCATCGCCTGCTCCCCGAAGTATGCCTTTAATTTCAGATACGATTCCAGTGTCCCGATTCCGAGATAATCATGCTTCGCAAGATCAATCTGCCCGTCATCCGCCGTAAAATAATACCACGGCCCCTGCACCGTCGAATACATGCGCTCCTCGATAATCTTTCCGGCCTCCCGCAGTTCCGAAAGCCGTTTTTCATCCACAAAGAAATACTCTCTTCCGTCCTGCTCCCCGCTCCGGATCGGCCGTGTTGTATACAGGACAAACGGTTTTAAATCCAGCGCCGTCTCCTGGATCAGATTCTCATAAATATGATCTTTCCCTGACGCACTTTTTCCCATCAGATAGTAAATTTTTCCCATTTTATCTCTCCCCGAAACACAGATTCTTTATGCCTTAAACCGATATCCAACGCCCCAGATCGTCTCGATATACTGCGGCTTTGCCGTATTAAACTCTATTTTTTCACGAATCTTCTTGATATGCACCGTAACCGTCGCAATATCTCCGATGGACTCCATATCCCAGATCTCACGGAACAGCTCTTCTTTCGTGAAAACGCGGTTCGGCTTCTCCGCAAGGAAGGTCAGCAGATCGAACTCTTTCGTTGTAAACTGCTTCTCCTCTCCGTTCACCCACACGCGGCGTGCCGTTTTGTCAATCTTGATGCCGCGGATCTCCACAACATCATTCTCTTTCTTGCCGTTTCCGACCAGACGGTCGTACCGTGCCAGATGCGCTTTCACGCGCGCAACCAGCTCACTCGGAGAAAATGGCTTCGTCATATAATCATCCGCACCAAGGCCGAGTCCGCGGATTTTGTCGATATCATCCTTCTTTGCCGAAACCATGATAATCGGAATATCTTTCTTCTCACGCACCTCACGGCAGATCTCAAAGCCATCCACCTCTGGCAGCATCAGATCCAGAATCAGCAGATCAAAATCCTCTTTGACCGCCCGCACAAGACCGGTGTCTCCCTGGTTTTCAATCTCTACCTCAAAGCCCGAAAGTTCTAAATAATCCTTCTCCAGATCCGCAATGGATTCCTCAACCTCAACAATCAGTATCTTACTCATGAAACAGGTACCTCCTGATATTTTCTTAATACAAAGTACATCGTGGTGCCCACGCCTTCTTTGCTGGTGGCCCACACTTTTCCGCCGTGGTCTTCGAGAATCTTCTTCACGATGGAAAGACCGATGCCGCTGCCGCCCCTCGTGCTGTTGCGGGACGCGTCGGTGCGGTAGAAACGGTCGAAAATCTTCGTCAGATCCTTCATCGCAATTCCCTTTCCGTTGTCCTCAATCTCCACCTGCACAAAATCTCCGACATCACGCAGACGGATGTTGATGACCTTATGGCTCTTGTCCATATATTTGATGGAATTGCTTACAATGTTATTGATGACACGCTTGATTTGCTCCGCATCCGCGATGACGATCGGGTCGTCCTCGAGATAATTAAAGTATGTCAGATCCACATGCTGCGCGTCAAGCTCCAGATTCAGTTCCTCCACGCAGTCATCAAAATAATCCGCAATGTGAATCTTGGAAAACGTATACGGAATGCGGTTCGTGTCAATCTTGGAATAAAACGTCAGCTCATTGATCAGACGGTCCATCTCATTCGCTTTGTTGTAAATGGTGCGGATGTAGCGGTCCATCTTCTCCGGCGTATTTGCCACACCGTCCATGATTCCCTCGACATAACCCTTGACCGCGGTAATCGGTGTTTTCAGATCATGCGAAATGTTGCTGATCAGCTCTTTATTCTCTTTGTCAAACTCGACTTTTTCCTCCGCCGTCTCTTTCAGCCGGATACGCATCTCCTCAAAGTCCTCGCAGAGGTCATTAATCTCCGCCACGCCGCACGGTTCAACAGTGAAATCCAGATTTCCGTCTTTGATATTCTGTGTCGCCTTTTTCAGCTGCTCGAGCGGTCCGATCACACCACGGTAAATCCAGAAGCTCAGGCCCAGACTGGTGAGCACCAGAATCAGCACAATCACGATGCCTAGCTCTTTTACCATGCCCGTAATCTGCGGCGCAATCTGGTCTGTCTTGGTGACGATAAACGCACTGCATTCTTTTCCGTCCGAGTTCTCATAGTCCGCCTGTTTGACCATCCACTGTTTTTCATTGCGGAAATAAACGCCGCCCTTCAAATTGGCCCCCGGGTCACCGTATTTCGGCAGCTCATTTTCCAGCTCCTCCGACGACAGCTCCTCCGAGCCATTGTAAATGATAACACCATCCTCGCGCACCGCGATAAACGACTGTTTTTTCTGCAGTCTTGCATTCAGAACAGAGAGATAATTCGTTTCTTCCAGCTTTGCCGTATCCGATTTCGCGGTATCCTCTACTTCGTCGTACTCTTCTGATGTCATCGCATTCAGCAGCAGGGTGTTGTTCGAAATCGTCCGGTATGTTGCGTTCGCAAGACCGTATTTTTCACCGATAATCTTTGCTTTATACCCTATAAAAAAGTAAAACGTCAAGGCACACATCACGATCGGAACCAGTATGATGATGAAAAAAGAAATGATTACTCTCGTCCTTAATTTCATGCTTTTCTTCTTTTTTTCCATATAAGATCCACCTGTTTTCCAACACATATTTCGTACTTTTGCGCACAAAAAATCCCCAGTACGCAGTCTAAATTTATTATAGCACAACGCCTGAGGATTTTTCATTAACTTAGATGAATCTTTCTAAACTTTCTATAAACAGAAAAGCCTGAAATTAGAGGTATTTCTTCAGGTCTTCTACTTTATCCAGTTCCTCCCACGGCAGATCCAGATCGTTTCTTCCGAAGTGACCGTAAGCGGAAGTCTGTTTGTAGATCGGGCGGCGCAGATCCAGCATTTTGATGATTCCAGCCGGACGAAGGTCGAAGTTCTCACGAACGATGTCGGTCAGTTTGTTGTCGGAGAGTTTTCCTGTGCCGTAGCTGTCGATCATGATAGAGGTCGGATGAGCGACACCGATTGCGTAGGAAAGCTGAACCTCGCATTTATCAGCAAGACCTGCTGCTACGATGTTCTTTGCTACGTAACGTGCTGCATAAGCTGCAGAACGGTCTACTTTTGTGCAGTCTTTTCCAGAGAAAGCTCCGCCGCCATGACGAGCGTATCCGCCGTAGGTGTCTACGATGATCTTACGTCCGGTGAGGCCGGAATCTCCGTGAGGTCCGCCGATTACGAAACGGCCGGTCGGGTTGATGAAGAATTTGGTGTGCTCATCTACCATGTCTGCCGGGATGATTTCGTCAAATACGTATTTTTTGATATCCTCATGGATCTGCTCCTGGGATACTTCCGGATCATGCTGTGTGGAAAGAACAACAGCGTCAAGACGGAACGGTTTGCCGTTCTCATAATACTCTACGGTTACCTGTGTTTTTCCATCCGGACGAAGGTATGTTAAAGTACCGTCTTTGCGGACTTTGGTCAGCTGGCGAGCCAGTTTGTGTGCCATGTAGATCGGGTATGGCATGTACTCTTCGGTCTCGTTGGTTGCGAATCCGAACATCATTCCCTGATCTCCTGCTCCAATGGCATCGATCTCCTCATCGCTCATATTGTTCTCTTTTGCTTCGAGCGCTTTGTCTACACCCATAGCGATATCGGTGGACTGTTTGTCAATTGCAGTTACAACAGCGCAGGTATCTGCGTCAAATCCGTATTTTGCACGGTCGTAGCCGATTTCGCGAACGGTATCACGTACAACCTGCTGGAAATCAATGTGTGCGTTGGATGTAATCTCACCCATTACCATAACGTATCCTGTTGTAGTACAGGTTTCGCAAGCTACACGGCTCATCGGATCCTGCTCAAGCAGCGCATCCAGAATCGCGTCAGAAATGGCATCACAGATTTTGTCCGGATGTCCTTCGGTTACAGACTCAGAAGTAAACAGTCTTTTTTCCATTCTTTTTCTCCTTTTTTTTCTTCTCTTCTCTTTTGCTTTTCGTTCGTGGGCTTTGGCTTTCCCTGAACATTTTTTCGTAAAAAAAGATCCGCAATTTTTAGCGGACCTGAATAGTAATGTTCAAATCCCCTTATTGTTCGAAAATTTCGCTCAGGCTGGCACCTTCCCGTACAGACTATTCTGTCTGGGGGTTGCCGTGGTTTCACAGATCCTATGTATCTCCACCACTCTGAATAAGAGAAAAGCAACTGAATTTTTGATTTTGTTTTTTGTTACTCTGATACACTATCGCAAAATACGCCATTCGTCAAGAGGAAATAAAAGGATTTGAGACATTTTCTTACTGTTGTCCCAAACATCCTTTCTTTTTTTCTGATTTTTCGGCTGTATCTTCTGTTATTTGTGAACAGATAAGAAAACTCTCCAAAACAGAGAGTTTTCTTATCTGCTGTATCGTTTTTTCTACTCTTCTGCTTTCATCTCGCGGACAACCTTCCGCAGCTTCAGAATCATGGACGGAGCAACAGAAAGCTCATCCACTCCCATTCGTACAAACTGCTCCGTCAATGTCAGGTCTGCACCGAGCTCCCCGCAGATTCCTGCCCATTTTCCGCATTTGTGTGCATTTTCCACCACCATGCGAATCATCCGAAGAACTGCTTCATGGTGTGGGTTGTAAAAATCATCCAGCTGCTCATTCTGACGGTCAATCGCCAGGGTATACTGAGTCAGGTCATTCGTTCCGATGCTGAAGAAATCCACCATTTCCGCCAGACGGTCGCTGATCATCACGGCAGCCGGTGTCTCGATCATAATGCCCTGCTCCGGAATTTTATACTGCACTTCCTGTTTTTTCAGCTCTTCCTCTACTTCTGCAACAATTGCGTAGATTTTTTCTACCTCTTCTGTTGATGTGATCATCGGATACATGACAGAAAGGTTTCCGTAAACGGCTGCGCGGAACAATGCGCGAAGCTGCGCTTTAAAAATTTCCGGCTGTTTCAGACAAATCCGGATTGCACGGTACCCAAGCGCTGGATTTTCTTCTTTTCCAAGATTAAAGTATTCTACCTGCTTATCTGCCCCGATATCCAGCGTACGGATAATCACTTTTTTGCCTGCCATGGTCTGCACGGCCTGTTTATATGCCTGAAACTGTTCTTCCTCCGTTGGGAAATCATTTCTTCCAAGATAGAGAAATTCACTTCGGAAAAGTCCGATTCCACCGGCATCATTTTCCATCACATAGCCAAGGTCACCAACACTACCGATATTTGCATAGATGTTGATCTTACGGCCATCCGGTGTAATATTTTCTTTTCCTTTCAACTCCTCAAGAAGCTTCTGTTTTTCTGCTTCTTCCTGCATTCTTTTTTCGGTTTCCTTCTGCACATCCTCCTCCGGCTCAAAGATAACCTGACCTGAAAAACCGTCTACAACGGCCATCATGCCTGTTTTCAGACTGTTTAAATCCATCGGGACGCCGATTAATGCCGGAATATTCATCATTCGCGCAAGAATCGCAGTATGAGAATTGGTAGATCCATGCACAGTCACAAACGCAAGTATTTTTTCTTTGTCCATCTGTACAGTTTCACTCGGACTTAAATCGTCTGCCACTATAACAGATGGTTCCATAGAGCTCAGGTCGTTATCTCCCTCTCCGCTTAAATTGCGGACCAGACGTTCGGAAATATCTTTTACATCTGCGGAACGTGCCTTCATATATTCATCATCCATAGCTGCAAACATCTCTGCAAAATTATCGCCGGTTGCTGCCGCTGCATATTCTGCATTTACCAGCTCTGTCCGGATCATGTTCTCCATTGATTCCAGATAGTCCTCATCCTCCAGCATCATCTGATGGACTTCAAAGATCGCCGCACTTGCCTCTCCAACTTCCCGGACTGCCTTGTCATACAGTCTGCCAAGCTGTTTTTTCGAAACCTCCACGGCTTCTTTCACACGTTTTACTTCTGCTTCCGGATCTCCAATCCGGGCTCTTTTAACCTGGTAATCATTTTTCTTCAGAACCGCAACCGGTCCCATAACAATTCCTTTATATACGGATTTCCCCTGAAAATACTGCATTTTTTATCCTCCGAGCGTACTTTTTACAGGTTTGCTTCGAAAAACGCTTTCAGCGTCTCAATCGCTGCATCTTCGTCCTCTCCGTTTGCTGCAACGGTTACGGTATCTCCCTGCTTTACACCAAGTGACATTAGCATCATCAGCTGAGTCAGTTTTTTCGTTTTTCCATCTTTTGTGATGGTGCATTCCGATGCAAATTTTTTTGCTTCCTTTACCAGCATTCCTGCCGGTCTTGCGTGGATTCCCAGTTCATCTTTAATGGTATATTCAAATGATTTCATGCTTTTATTCTCCTTCTTCTCTGTCCATAATCCGTTCTATGTGCATAGCGAGATATCCAATTTCGATCTCCTCCATCGGAAGTTTCAGCCTCTTTTCCATCTCCTCACAGATTCGTTTCGCCGCCCGAAAGGCTTCTGGAAACTTTACGGACATGTAGTCATTCATATTTACTTTCAGTTTTTCCCCACTGACCGCTCTTGCAACCATATAGCGGATATGGTTCATCATACGGTTATACGACAACGACATCACATCGATGGTATGCCCGGTGATATGCTCCACCAAAGAAATGCTCTCCCGGACTGCTCTTGCCACTTCCATGGCCTGTGAAACATTTTCCTCCACAATTGCCGAATGAACATGAAGTGCAAGATAGCCGATTTCATGTTCATCAATTTCGATCTGAAGCCGTTCTTTTAAAAGCTCCCTGATACAGGAAGCAACTTTATACTCTTTGTAAAACATCACACGGATATCGTCGGTGAGCGGATTGCTGATCTGCTCACCGTTCTGAATCCGCCGGACAGCAAAATCCAGGTGATCTGCCATTGGAAAGACGATGGAACGGTCAATTTTTCCAAATTCCTTTTCTGCCTCGTCAAGCACGGCACTCGCCAGCTCCAGGCTGAGCGGAGAAACGCCCTGTACAATGGTTCTGGCATTTCCTCTCTCCGTCATCTCCGTCAGGGAATAAATGCGGGCATCGTCTCCCGGCTGCACACGCTGTCCCGTTTTTTTCCCAAACGCAATTCCTTTCCCCATGACCAGATATTCCCGGTTATTTTCTTCTTCCACTCCAATAAATGAATTGTGGTTCAGTGTTTTTGCTATCCTGTACATTCTTCTCACCCGTTTTTAAGGCACAGCTTACGCGAGAATCTCAATCGCAAATAAAGGATCTCCTGCTTTTACCGGTCCGTCTGTCAAAAGACGGATTCTCTGGTTCTCCTCCAGCTCTGTGCAAAGAACCGGTGACGTAACCGACGGCGCATGTGTTTTCAGATATTCCAGATCCAGCTTCAGCATCGGATCACCCTTTTTCACGGTCTGACCGCTTTCTACCAGTGCCTCAAATCCCTCTCCGTTCAGTTTTACTGTATCAATTCCGACATGAATCAGAAGGCTGACCCCGGAATCGGTTACAAATCCAATCGCATGTTTTGTGTCAAAAACAAACGCAACCTCTCCGTCCTCCGGAGCACGCACATAAGGATCTTCCGGTGTTACAACAGCGCCGTCTCCCATCATCTTTTCCGCAAATGCTTCGTCCGGCGCAGTAGAAAGATCGGCAGCCAGTCCGCTCATCGGACTGCAGACAGTAATCGTATCCACAACCTTCTGTTCTTGTGTTTCCTGCGCTGGCTCCGCCTCTTTTTGGGCTGGTGCATTTTCTGCTTCTGCATTTTCTGCTTCCGCATACGTATTCGGAGCTTTTTCCAGATAATCCTCTAAATTTGATTTTATCACAGTTACATTCGGTCCGTAAATAACCTGTACACCATTTCCTTTATGCACAACGCCAGATGCCCCTGTCGCCTTTAAAATACCATCGCTGACTCTCGCCGCATCATGAACCGTACAGCGCAGTCTTGTTGCACAGCAGTCCACATCCGAAATATTTTTCTTTCCGCCAAGACCTCTTGTGATCGCTTCACTCATGGCATCCTCCGATGCCGCCCCATCGTTCTGTGCCTCTTTTCTTGCATTTACATCTGCTTTCGTATAAAGCTTGGTTTCCACATCATCATCCTCACGGCCCGGTGTCTTAAAATCAAACTTTTTAATCATGAATTTGAAGATAAAATAATACAGGAAGAAATAAAGAATGCCGACCGGAATCACCCTCATCCAGCTTGTCTTTTCATTTCCCTGCAAAATACCGAACAGGAAGAAGTCCAGAAGTCCGCCGGAAAAGGTAAGACCTACTGCGATATTCAGGATGTGTGCGATCATATAAGCTGTTCCCGCAAGAATAACCTGCACGACAAACAACGCCGGTGCAACAAACAGGAACGAGAATTCCAGCGGTTCTGTGATACCGGTTGCCATACACGCAAGTGCTGCGGAAAGAAGCAGACCGCCTGCTGCTTTTTTCTTCTCCGGTTTCGCACAATGGTACATGGCAAGTGCTGCTCCCGGAAGTCCGAAAATCATAAAAATAAATTCTCCGGAGAAATATCTCGTTGCATCTGCACTGAAATGTGCGACATTCGCAGAATCCGCAAGCTGTGCGAAGAAAATATTCTGTCCGCCCTGCACCATCTGCCCTGCCACTTCCATGGTACCTCCGACTGCCGTCTGCCAGAAAGGCATATAGAATACGTGATGCAGACCAAATGGAATCAGTGCCCGTTTAATCAGACCGAAAATCAGCGTTCCGACATAACCGGAGCCGGTTACCAGGCCACCCAGCGCATAAATGCCGTTCTGTACAACCGGCCATACAAAATACATTAAAATTCCCACAAACATATAGACGATCGTAGAAATAATCGGTACAAAACGAGTACCTCCAAAGAAAGAAAGTGCATTCGGAAGCTGGATCCGGTAAAAACGATTATGAAGTGCAGCAACTCCAAGACCGACAATAATACCGCCAAACACACCCATCTGCAGTGACTGAATACCGCAGACAGAAGTGATGGTTCCTTCCAGAACGGATTCTGCAATTTCTCCGTTTTCCAGAATCTGACCCGTAATGGTCAGCATTGCGTTAATCGCTGTATTCATAACAAAATACGCAATAACGGCTGACAGGGCAGAAACCTCTTTTTCCTTCTTTGCCATACCAATTGCAACACCTACCGCAAAAATCAGAGGCAGGTTATCAAACACCGCACTTCCTACTTTGTTCATGATCACCAGCAGCGCATGAAGAATTGTGCCGTTGCCGAGCAAGCTTGTCAGACCGTACGTTTCAATCGTGGTTGCATTGGTAAATGAGCTTCCGATTCCCAGTAAAAGTCCGGCTACCGGAAGGATTGCGATCGGGAGCATAAAGCTTCTTCCCACTCGCTGCAGAACACTAAAAATTTTGTCCTTCATTTTTTTACTCCTTGTGTAGTTTATACTTTTTACAAGAAGAGTTTCTGCGGTTTTGCATCTTTTTAGCCGGTCTGTACTCTTTTTCTGAAACAGAGTACAAAAAAGAGACACTAACCCACATAAACAATTCCTGTTATGTATAGTTATTGCCTCCAAAAATCGAGTTACACACTACAACTGTAGTTGAATATAGCACAGATAAATCTCTTTTGTCAAGTCAGTTCTTATTATTTCAGCTTTTTTATTTTTACTCATTTTTCATATTTTTATGCATCTATTTTGTGCACAATAGCTAATCAACATCTTTTTTCTGAAATGTCATAAATTCAAGATCTTCCTGTTTCCATAGTTGTGCAGGCACATGCAATACTTCTTTTTGAGCAAACAATGGTATACTTGTTCCTTCTTTCTGGAAAACCCGAAGAGATGTACCACCATCAGCAAAAGCTTTGTTTTCTATATGAACAAATGTCATTCCCTCATATACTTCTTTACTTTCAATATCCTGCCACCGGCCTTCCGGAAGATACAGTTCATATTCATCTCTGTCAAATCCGGGTGAAATAAGCAATGCATCACCAAGCATATAAGACAGATTCTGTGTCTTTGCGATTGGATCTTTCGGATATTCCATCACAAGCGGACGAATCATTGGAATACCAGACTGATGACTCTGGCAGGCTGTGTGATAAAGATATGGCACAAGTCGATGTCTGAAGTTAATCCATTTTTTTACTTCTTTTAATGCCATATCTCCATACTGCCATGGTTCCCGCGGTGTTTTACCGTGCGCTCTGGATAATGGCATCCACAATCCCATCTGCACAGAGGAAAGGTAATCTTCTACATTCGGACGCTCCTCATTTCCGATATAACCTGTATTATAAAATCCGCCAAGATCATAACCCCAGAAAGATACACCAGACATAGCCATCCCAAGTCCGGCCTGAAGGATTGCACTGTGACTTGCTTTATCACTGGAAGAATCTCCTGCCCATGCTGCCGGGATCGTATGAGAACCCACATACCCACTGCGTCCCCAAAGCATTGGCAATTCCCCACGTTCGTCGCAAATTTCTTTCATCCATGTGTAAATATTTTTTGCATACAGATACGTCAGAAGATTATGTCCTTCTCGCCCGCTCATGCCATTGTAAAATACAACATCTTCAGGTACTGCTTCAGAGAAATCTGTTTTTATCACTGATACACCCATTCTGACGATTTTTTTCACACGTTCCTCATACCATGCCAGAAATTCCGGATTTGTGAAATCAAAGCAGGCACACAAAAACTCTGAATCTGCAGTCGCTTTAAACATTGCAGGATGCCCTTCTTTATTTTTTATAAAAAATCCACGTTCTGCCAGTTCCTTAAATGCCGGCGAATCTTCCTGCAAGTACGGATAATTCCAAAGACTTAAATGTATGTTCTTTTTATTTAATTCTTTAATCATTTCTTCCGGTTCAGGGAAACGTTCTGTATCCCATTCCCATACACCAGACACATCCTGCCTCTGCCAGCCATCGATATGAATCACATCGATACCTATTCCAAATTTTTCAGCATCAGCAACAACATCTTCGACTTCTTTACGGCTCATATAAGAGCATTTTGACATCCAGAAACCAAAAGCCCACTGTGGAATCATAGGTATCTGCCCTGTAATCTGCAAATACTGCTGCAACAGCTTCTTATAGTCTTTGCTTTCTTCTGCCAGAAAAATATAATCCAGAATAGGATCGTCACTGCCCATCTGATAACTGATCCATGATGAAGCACCCATATCAAATGATGAACGCGTAAATGTATTTAACAATACTGAATATCCCCGGCTGCTTGTAAAATACGGATGACTTTTATATGAATCCTCCGTATTAGTAGACAATGCATCTTTTTGCCAACACTCTATTCTTTGTCCACGTTTATTAAAATGTGTAAACTTCTCTCCAAATCCCCAAAATTGCTCATCGGAGAATAATACAAACTGCTCAAATGAGGCTATGCTTTTTCCAGATGCATCTACTCTAAATCCTGTTGGAAGCTGTTTCCACCGGTTATCGACATTAGTGTCAAAAGCCTGTTCTTTCGTCAATAATTTTCCATTCTGATATATGGACATTTCCCAGTAGTTTTTTGAAAAATGAAGACTTAACTGATTTGTTTCATATATATACATATCTTCATTTTCTGTAAATTCTGCATTTTTTGTTTCAAACTCCGATTCAAGTACATCTTCGACTACCGTCTGTCTGTGGCTTTTTGCAGTCATCTCCGGCACCATCACAAATCTGAATACCGATGGTGTCAAAAATGTAATACGAACTGTGGCTATACGGTCTTTCCATGTACGTACCAAAAAATGTATTCCATCTTCTTTGGCACACACTGATTCAATTTTTGTGAGAAAATCATACTCATCTGAAAAAATTGTTCTTCGCACCCCACATTGCGGATTATATTGTGTTTCTGCTTCATTAGACATATATTGTCCCCCTCTGGTTTTTATTATTTTTAGTCAAAATGTATAATCGGTAACGTTTTTGTATTCAAAAAATCATAAATTTGTATATTTTTAAATATCTTTTTTTACCAATACTGACCGCCTCAGCTTTGAAAGGTAATAATAATTCACAATAATAGTAGTAAAATTTAAGCCAATTTCTTCGCAATAAAGTAAAATAAAAGAACGATACCTTTTATTGCACCGTCCTTTTTGTCAACATTTGTTTTATACTGTTTTTACGCTCTTAACCGGAATTTCTGGATGTCCTTTGCATTATTCACACGCTCAATTTCGGCGCCGAGTCCACGGAGCTTTCCGTCGAAATCCTCGTATCCGCGCAGAATGTATACAATATCATCCACCACGGTAACACCCTCTGCTGCAAGACCTGCAATGACAAGTGCTGCGCCTGCACGAAGGTCCGGTGCGGAAACCTCTGCTCCGGTAAATTTCTCCACGCCGTCGATGATAGCTGTGTTGCCCTCAACTTTAATGCAGGCACCCATGCGGGCCAGCTCGTCAGCGTATTTAAATCTGTTTTCAAAAATGCTCTCTGTTACAATACTCGTACCGTTTGCCAGCGCCAGTGTAACCGCGATCTGCGGCTGCATGTCGGTCGGGTAACCCGGGTACGGCTGTGTCTTTACGTGTGTTCTGCCCAGGCGTCTGCTTGCGCTCACACGAATCGCATCGTCAAACTCTTCCACGTCGCAGCCGATCTCCTCAAGCTTCGCCGTTGTCGCCTCCAGATGCTTCGGAATAACATTTTTTACCAGCACATCACCTTTGGTAGCTGCTGCTGCAAACATGTACGTACCAGCCTCAATCATATCCGGTACAACCGCATAGCTCGTTCCGTGCAGGGTATCGACACCTTTAATACGGATGACATCGGTTCCGGCTCCTTTGATGTTGGCTCCCATGCTGTTCAGGAAGTTTGCCACATCGACAACATGCGGCTCTTTTGCGGCATTCTCAATCGTTGTGTTTCCTCTTGCCATAGACGCTGCCATCATCACATTGATGGTTGCTCCGACGGAAACCATATCCATGAAAATGTGGCTGCCGTGCAGATCCGATGCGCTCGCCATAATTGCACCGTGACGGATATTGACTTCTGCACCGAGTGCGCGGAATCCTTTTAAATGCTGGTCGATCGGACGGCTTCCGATGTTGCATCCGCCCGGCAGCGGAACTTCCGCTTTTTTGTATTTGCCAAGAAGAGCGCCCAGGAGATAGTAGGACGCACGGATTTTTTTGATATATTCATAATCAACGCTCAGATCCCCGATGGTCGATGCATTGATCCGCACGGTATGGCGGTCGATGCGGTCCACGGTGGCTCCGATCTCTGCGATTGCTTCCAGAAGTACATTAATATCACTGACATCCGGCAGGTTTTCGATCAGGACCGTCTCATCGGTCATCGTTGCTGCCGTAAGAATTGCAAGCGCCGCGTTTTTTGCTCCCCCGATTTCCACTTCGCCCACAAGAGGATTTCCACCTCTGATGACATACTGTTCCATATATTCACCTCAAATTTTCTTTCTCATACTTAACGAGTGTGTTTTATCCAATATCTAACGAATCAAAGTCTTTTTCCTGTTTTTTACACACTCCAGATACGCTGAAACGCACTGCTCCCCGCAGTTATTTTTCAGTCTACCCTTATCTTAACTCAAATCTAATACTTTGTAAATCAATTTTAATACATTCTGTGCTATTTCCGTCTTTTTCCATCGTTTCCGGTCAGGAATATTCAGAGAAACATTATATGTAATTTCTAACTGTCAGAACATTTCCCTTATTATGATATAATCGTATGTTTTCAAAATTTCCCTGAATATTCCACCAATTCTGTTTTACATGCCGATCTGCTCGCGGAGCGCCAGGATCGTGCCCTGGATATCCCTTCCGCTCTCGTCAACCGTAATCTCGGCATACTGCTCATATAATTTACTTCTCTCATCGTAGAGATCCTTCAGCGTCTGGCCCTCTTTCAGCACGACGCCGCGTCCCTTCAGGTTTCCGAGACGTTTCGCCAGATCCTCATACGACAGCTTCAGGTAAACGATGGTTCCAATTTCTTTAAAATGCTCCATCGCCTCTTTTCCGTAAATGGCACTGCCGCCCGGCGCGATGACGCTTTTGTTGGCTTCCAGTGTCGCATTGACTTCATTCTCAATCGCAAGAAAGCCTTCATTTCCTTCATCCGCAATGATCTCGCGCAGAAGACGTTTCTCCCGATGCTGGATCACAAGATCCGTATCAATAAACTCATATCCCAACACCTTTGCAAGAATAACACCAACGCTGCTTTTGCCGGCTCCCGGCATTCCTATTAAGATAATATTCCGTTTATTCAAGATTTATTCCTCCTGCTGTCTCGTAAATTTTTCTCTATCCTATCTCTGCAGATTCGTTCCGCCCTGCTTCATGATCTGCTCGATCTCTGTTTCGCTCGCCACATTGGCATCGTGCTGGATCATCAGCTTTAAGACACTTGCGGAAATCGCAAAGTCGATGGCTTTCTGCGGCTCAAAATCATGAAGCATCGCATGGATCAGTCCCGCGCCAAATGCATCACCGGCTCCGACTGCCTCAAAGCTGTGTACTTTATGAACCGGGCTCTCGTAGAATTTTCCGTCTTTCAGGTAAATTCCCATCCAGTCGCCGTCCTCCACGGTGTAGAGATTGCGCAGCACACTCGCAACCGCTTTGCAGTTCGGGAACTGCTTCTGGATTTCCAGCATGCCCTCTTTGTAAGACTCGATCTGCTCAATGCCGCGCGACATATCTCCGTCGTACGCCGGGATGCCAAGTGATGATTCAAAATCCTCATCGTTTGCAATGCAGACATCCACATACGCCATCAGACGGCGCATAACGCGCTGTGCGTCCTTCGTGGACCACATTTTTCCGCGGTAGTTCAGATCACATACCACCTGGATTTTTTTCTCTCTGCAGAGCGCCAGAGCGTTCTCCAACGCTTTTTCAATCTCTGTGCTGATGGCAGGCGTGATACCGGAAAAATAAAAGAGATCTACGCCATCAAGCAGTTTTTCCCAGTCAAATTCCTCTGCCTTTGCCATTGCAATTGCGCTGTAAGCGCGGTCATAAACCACGCTCGTCGGGCGGATATTCGTTCCCTTTTCAAAATAGTAAATACCAACGCGTCCGCCGCCCCGCAGCACACGGGATGTATCGACGCCGAACCGGCGGATCTCATTGACGGCTGCCTGTCCCACCTGGTGCTCCGGCACTTTTGTCACGTACGAAACATCGTCCCCGAGTGTCGCCAGGGAAACCGCAACATTCGCCTCCGCGCCGCCGTAATTGGCTTCAAATGTATCTGCCTGTAAAATTTTCAGATGCTCCGGTGTTTTCAGACGCAGCATCACTTCTCCAAAAGTAAGTACCTGCATACTAAAATTCCCTCCAAAAGCAATTTGCTTTTTTGTCTCAATACCTCTTTATCTTACGCTGTTTTCCCCACGGACGCAAGAAAAACCTGCGGAAACCACCCCCGTTTTCCATCGCAGAAAAGCAAAAAAAAGCGGCTTTCTGTTTCGCTTCAGAAAGCCGCTTTTCGTGTATTTCATTACTCTTTTACTGCTCCCAGTGTAATACCGGTTACAAAGTATTTCTGCAGGAACGGATATACAATCAGCATAGGAACAAGGGCGATGAATACCTTTGCTGCCTCCAGAGATTTGTTGGAGTTCTGCGCTAACTGCTGATACTGCTCTGCGGTCAGGGTTACGCCTACCGGGATCTGAACGGAGATCTGACGGATGTAGGTCTGTAACGGATAGTTCGTCTCCTTGTTCATTAATACCAGGCCCTGGAAATACTCGTTCCAGTAACCAACAGATGTGAAGAGGACGATGGTTGCGATAACCGGTTTGGAACACGGAACTACGATCTGCCACAGGATACGCCACGGGCCGGCACCGTCTACACGGGCTGCCTCCTCAAGGTCTCCTGGGATACCGCGGAAGAAGTTCATCATAAGGAGTACGTTGAATACCGGAACAGAACCAGCCAGAACCAGCGCTGCCATGGTATCGATCATACCATAGTTTTTAACGGTGATGAACCACGGAATGGTACCACCATTGAACAGCATACAGAATACCAGGATCCACATCAGGACGTTTCTCGGTTTGTACTCTGTTTTGCTCTTTGCCAGCGGATAGGACATCATGATCAGGACAACCATGGTCCATACGGTTCCGATGACAACTCGTTTGATGGAAATCCAGAAGGAATTCCAGAATGCGGAATCACCCATGATCAGACTGTAGGATTTTACGTTTGGTCCGATCGGGTAAACAGTTACAAGACCGCCCTCAGCGGCTGCCTTCGAAGAAATGGATACGCAGAACGTATACCATAACGGATAAAAACAGCTGAATGCCAGGAGAATCAGGATGATGGCATTTATGACTTTAAACGCTTTGCTGCCAAAACTCTTGCTTTCTATCATAATTTCTGCCCTCCTTAGAAAATCTTGTAATCAGCAAACTTGTAAGCACAAACATAAGAAGTAACAACCAGCACGAAGCTGACAACAGATTTGAAGAGACCTGCTGCAGTAGCCAGCGAGAACTGCATGTTTGTAATACCAACACGGTATACATATGTATCAATGATATCACCAGTTTCAATAACCAGCTGGTTGTACATGTTGAATACCTGGTCGAAACCAGCATTCAGAACGTTGCCCATTGCCAGTGTGGTCAGAAGGACGATGGTCGGAACCAGACCCGGGATGGTGATGTGCCATACTCGTTTCCAGCGGCTTGCACCGTCGATAGCAGCTGCCTCATAAAGACTCGGGCTGATGCCGGTCAGGGCTGCCAGATAAATAACTGCGTTGTAACCGAACTCTTTCCATACATCGGTTCCGATCAGTAACTGACGGAAGATGCCAGGAATCGTCATTGGAAGAACCGTATCCGTTGCACCGAATGCACTGCGGACGGTATTGAATATTCCGTTTGCACCAAGGATATTGGTAATGATGTTTGCCAGGATAACCCAGGATACGAAGTGCGGCAGATATACGATCGTCTGAACCGTCTTTTTGAACTTCATATTCTTTACCTCATTCAGCAGCAGTGCGAACACCAGCGGAATGATGATATTCAGGATAACCTTTGCAATTGCAATGATCAGTGTGTTGACAAGTGCCCGTTTTGCATCCGGGATAACCGTCAGGTATTTAAACCATTTCATGCCTACCCACGGAGAGCCGAACCATCCTTTACTCGGATTGTAATCCTGGAATGCCATTACAATACCGACCATCGGGACGATGGAAAACATGAACAGCCAGATATAACCCGGCAGAACCATTAACGTATAGTGAAAGGAATTTGACAGCCCAAGATGGCCTTTTTTCTTCTTCACGGCAAGATCCTCCCTATATAGTCAAGTCTTTTTTCCTTGAAAATCAAGGATTTTTTAGTGTTTC
>OMGJ01000597.1_pt1 | contig 20542 bp, 17 predicted proteins | sample 1645811 | NCBI WGS metagenome assembly OMGJ01 (sample SAMN05578589, study PRJEB25193) | human gut metagenome | biome: Human Microbiome; feature: human-associated habitat; material: feces | host: Homo sapiens | place: USA:Birmingham | reverse complement strand
CTACCTGTAATGTGGGAACCTGCCATATCTGGCATGGGAAATGCGCATAACTGCGTACCTAAGTTACAGGCGTATCCGCCGATATTCAGTCGGACGCCTAAAGCGTCTGGAAGCATGTGACTTCAGTCATGTGAGGTTCACCCATAAAGCTTTGGGGCGGAAGCACAATTCAGGACTGTGGTGACTCCTAATGTGGATCCGATCACATTTTTTAATAAGGCCAATGAGTTGATGGTAAAGAATTCTCCGGCAGCTGCGGATAAGGAAATGCTTGAAAAAATAGCAGCTGTGAATATAGGTCCTGGTATGGAATTTGACATTTCTGTTCTTACCGGTGATGTTGCAGAAAACTGGAAGACAATGCTGACAGAAATTCGGTTAAAGCTTATCAAAGAGGGCCAGAAATTCTCAAAAAGCTTGGTCAGTGGGACTATTTTGGTGAACCGATCGGAGATTTCAATACAGAATATGCTTATCGTGCACTGGTAGCTCTTGCAGGGCTTGGTGCCAATACAGTTGAAGTTGCGCTGTATCCAAAGATAGAGCAGGATGCGGATGGAAATACTCTTCTTAACTTCCTGTAAAATTAACTCTCGATTCAAAAGAATGGCTTATTTATGCGGTTTATTCAAGATATGTAGTTAATAATATGAGAATTAATTACCTCTCGAGAGTTAACTTATAAAACAGCCACAAATCCATTGAGGTCAGAGTTCCTTATCGTGGAGCGACGACCTCAGTTTTTTTATAACCGTAAATTAACAAGGAAGATATTTGCAGATGGACGGATATTGGATTCAGGTCTAAAAAAGAACTTTTCTCATACAGGTATATGATTTATAATCATAATAAAAGGAAGATACTATAGTAATTCTTGTAAATAATGTATATTGATTCAGCTCATCAGAACATGAAATCCTGTTGAACTGTCTTAAATGCATTAATAAGAGGATTGTTAAACAGTGGCAACCGATGTTTCACGTGAAAACGAAAAGGATGGGATGATTATGAAAAATTACTCAGAAGATGTAAACAGACAGTATCATATTCAAGTGGCAAAAGGTGAAGTGGGCCGTTATGTGATCCTTCCGGGAGATCCGAAAAGATGTGTAAAGATTGCACAGTATTTTGATAATCCTGTGCTGATCGCAGACAACAGGGAATATATCACTTATACAGGAACACTGGATGGAGTGAAGGTCAGTGTAACGTCAACCGGTATTGGTGGCCCATCAGCGTCCATTGCAATGGAAGAGCTGTATCGCTGCGGAGCGGATACTTTTGTCAGAATCGGAACCTGTGGTGGAATGCAGACGGAAATAAAAAGTGGAGACATTGTAATTGCGACAGCAGCAGTACGTATGGAAGGAACAAGCAGAGAATATGCGCCAATTGAATATCCGGCAGTGGCAAATCTGGATGTGACCAATGCTCTTGTTGAAGCTGCGAAGGAGAAAGGATTTATATATCATACAGGTGTGGTACAGTCTAAAGATTCTTTCTATGGACAGCATGAGCCGGAAGCAATGCCGGCAGGTTATGAGTTGATCAATAAATGGGAAGCCTGGAAACGAATGGGATGTCTTGCTTCTGAAATGGAATCCGCGGCACTTTTCATCGTAGCCGGTAAACTCAGGGCGAGGATGGGTTCCTGTCTGTTGGTATTGGCAAATCAGGAGAGAGAGAAGCTGGGTCTTGAGAATCCGGTTGTACATGACACAGACATGGCAATCCGGGTAGCTGTAGAGGCAATCCGCAGAATGATTAAAGAAGATCAGGGACAAGTTCTGTAAGGACGGAGGTGACAGAGAATGCAGAATCTGGAAAAATCAATGATCAGCAAACTGATTGAGACTGCAATGGAACAGCTCAAATTTTCTTATACACCCTATTCAAATTTTAAGGTTGGTGCATCATTACTTACAAAAAACGGACAGATTTATACAGGGTGTAACATTGAAAATGCAGCATATACACCTACGAACTGTGCAGAACGAACCGCAATTTTTAAAGCAGTGAGCGAAGGCGTCAGGGAGTTTGACGTAATTTGTATTGTGGGTGGAAAAGATGGGATTTTGACAGAGTATACAGCTCCCTGTGGTGTCTGCCGTCAGGTAATGATGGAGTTCTGTGATCCGGAGACATTTCGGATTATTCTGGCAATAGATAAAGAGCATTATGATATCTACACACTGAAGGATTTGCTACCGCTGGGATTTGGACTACGGAATCTGATAAATTCCCGAGAAATATAAGGTAAACGCCCATCATTGCAAGTGATTTTTAATTGCGAAAAGTAAAAAAGTGAATGACGAATGAAAGGGAACAGGAAAAGGTCAGCGATTAATAAAATGTAAGAGAAGGAGTAAACATAAATGAAAAATTACGACAGAATTTTTGTAATTGTACTTGATTCTCTGGGAATCGGGGCAATGCCGGATTCAGCAAAATTTGGGGACATCGGGGTAGATACTTTTGGACATATTCTTGAGAAAATGGGTTCTCTGGAGATTCCAAATCTTAGAAAACTGGGAATGCTGAATCTTCATCCGGCAGGAAAAATGGCGGGTGTTGAGAATCCCAAGGGGCGATATACGCATCTGGGTGAAGCTAGCAATGGAAAAGATACCATGACCGGACACTGGGAGATGATGGGAATCAAAACAGAAAAACCATTTAAAACCTTTACAGAAACAGGGTTCCCGCCGGAATTGATCGCAGAACTGGAGAAAAGATGTGGAAAAAGAGTGATAGGAAACAAGAGCGCAAGCGGAACGGAGATTATTGAGGAACTGGGCGAAGAGGAGATTCAGACGGGTGCAATGATTGTTTATACTTCAGCAGATTCTGTTCTTCAGATCTGCGGAAATGAAGAAACTTTTGATCTTCAGAATCTGTACCGTTGCTGTGAAATTGCAAGAGAAATTACCATGAAGGATGAATGGAGAGTTGGCAGAGTTATTGCAAGACCGTACATTGGTAAGAAAAAAGGTGAATTTAAACGTACCAGTAACCGTCATGATTATGCATTGAAACCCACCGGACTTACCACGTTAAACGTGTTGAAAGATCATGGATTTGATGTGATCGGTGTTGGAAAGATTCATGATATTTTTTGCGGAGAAGGCATTACAGAAACTCATCATTCAGACAGCTCTGTACATGGAATGGAGCAGACAATTGAAATCTGCAAGAGAGATTTCAGAGGGTTATGTTTTGTTAATCTTGTAGATTTTGATGCATTATGGGGACACAGAAGAAATGTGGAAGGTTACGGAAACGAGATTGAGAAATTTGACAAAAATCTGGGTGTGTTGTTAGAAGAAATGAGAGAGAATGATCTGCTTATTCTCACTGCAGATCATGGAAATGATCCGACTTATACAGGAACTGACCATACAAGAGAATATGTACCATTCATTGCTTACTCAAAGAGAATGAAAAATGGCGGTGCGATAAAAGACGAAGATACTTTTGCTGTGATCGGTGCTTCTGTGGCGGAGAATTTTGGAGTGCCAATGCCTGAGGGAACAATTGGACATTCTGTTTTAAAAGAGTTAATGTAATAACGATTGTAAAAAAAGACAGGAATATTGAAAACAGGCGTTTTCAATCTCCTGTCTTTTGTGCTAAAATAGGAAAAGAATTTATCTGACTAAATCGTTAAAGAGGGACAAGTGATAAATTGTAAAAAGATAAAATGATATAGAAAGGAAACAGTTTTTATGGAAACAGGAACAATTTTTAAATTTCATAATGACCTGGATACAGACCAGATCATAGCATCACAGTATCTGTTACTTCCTAATCTGGATGAGATGAAAGGTCATGCATTTGAATCTCTGGATCCGGATTTTTCAAAGAAAGTAAAACCGGGAGATTTCGTGGTAGGTGGAGAAAACTTTGGATGTGGTTCTTCCAGAGAGCAGGCGCCTGGTGTTCTGAAAGCGTTGGGAGTACAGGCAGTTGTAGCAAAATCTTTTGCACGAATCTTTTACAGAAACTCTATTAATATTGGTTTGCCGGTAATTGTCTGCAAAGATCTTCCGGACGAAGTAAATACCGGAGATAAGATGGTTCTTCATATGTCAGAGGGAACAGTTGAAGCTAACGGAAAAACATATTCCTGTACAAAGCTTCCGGAATATATGCAGAATATTTTGAATCAGGGTGGTCTGATCGCATCTCTGAACAAGGAGGAGAAGTAAAATGGGAATGACAATTGCAGAAAAGATTATTGCTGCGGCAGCAGGTGTTGACAGCGTAAAACCGGGAGATATCCATACAGTTAAACTCGATCGTCTCATGAGTAATGATGGAACCACACATCTTACGGTTGATATGTATAACAATAAATTGAAAAATCCGCACATTGCAGATACAAGCAAGCTGGTGTTTATCGTGGATCATAATGTACCATCTGACAGCCCGAAAACAGCAGCATCTCAGAAGAAGATGCGAGATTTTGCAAAAGAACATAACATTGATTTCTGGGAAGGAAAAGGTGTCTGCCATCAGGTTATGATCGAGAATTATGTCCGTCCGGGTGAACTGATCTTTGGTGCAGACAGCCATACCTGTTCATACGGTGCATTAGGTGCATTTGGAACAGGCGTAGGATGTACAGATTTCCTTTATGGTATGGTAACAGGTACTTCATGGGTACTGGTTCCTGAGAGCGTAAAATTTAATCTGACAGGTAAACTTCCGGAAGGAGTTTACGCAAGAGATCTGATTCTTACAATCATTGGGGAAATCGGAGCAAATGGATGTAACTATCAGGCAATGGAATTTACAGGCGAGGGTGCGAAAACACTCAGTATCAGTGATCGTATGGCGCTTTGCAACATGGCAGTAGAAGCCGGTGCAAAGACAGGTATCTTTGAAGCAGATGAGAAAGCTATTGAATATCTGAAAGAACATGGACGTGAGCCAAAGGCTGTATATCACAGTGATCCGGATGCAGTTTATGCGAGAGAATATACATTTGATTTATCAAAAGTCCGTCCTGTAGTTGCGAAACCTGATTTTGTAGACAATGTTGTGCCTGCAGAAGAAGCCTGCGGAATTGAAATCAATGAAGCATTTCTGGGATCCTGTAACAACGGACGTATTGAAGATCTGCGTGTCGGTGCAGAAATCATCAAGGGCAAGAAGGTTGCTGAGGGCGTCAGATTTCTCGTTGTGCCTGCAAGCCAGACTATTTACCGCCAGGCATTAAAAGAGGGGCTTATTGACACGTTTATGGAGGCTGGAGCCATTGTTATGAATCCGAACTGCAGTGTATGCTGGGGAAGCTGTCAGGGTGTGATCGGTGAGAACGAAGTTCTGATCAGTACAGGAACTCGTAATTTCAAAGGTCGTGCAGGACACCCAAGCTCCAAAGTATATCTGGGATCAGCAGCTACTGTTACAGCATCTGCCATTACAGGAAAGATTGCGCTGGCAAGTGAGGTGTGATGTTAATTATAAATGTTTCACGTGAAACATTTAACCGAATCAAGTAAATTTCCTGCGAAGGTTGCGAAAAGCAATAGACAGCAGGTGGAGATTTGTTTGTATCAGGAGGAGAGCAAGCTCATCCTGATAAACTGCGGAGTAGTTATTCGGTATGGTATAGAGTCGCGTAGCAAAGCGGATATTCACAATTCGTTTGAATGAATTTTAACTTGTGACTGTGAAAGTACTGAACAGTTACAAGTGAAGATAGAAGATAAGAGGTAAGATTATGGAAAAATTCACAGGAAAAGTGTGGGTTCTGGATGATGACATTGATACAGATATTATTATTCCAACAGAATATCTCGCACTGAAAACAATCGACGATATGAAACAGTACGGATTCAGTCCTCTGCGTCCGGAACTGGCAGGACAGATTCAGAAAGGCGACATTATTGTTGCAGGAAAGAACTTTGGATGTGGTTCTTCCAGAGAACAGGCACCGGAAATTATCAAAGCACTGGGAATTCAGTGTGTAATTGCCAAATCTTTTGCGAGAATTTTCTTCAGAAATTCTATTAATAATGGTCTGTTACTGATCGAGCAGCCAGATCTTCATGATGATATCAAAGAAGGTGATGAAGTCACTGTGGTAATGAATGAACATGTAGATTACAATGGAAAACAGTACCCGATTGCTTCTCTTCCGGAAAATCTGATGAGCATTATTCAGGCTGGCGGACTTGTAAAAGCCATGCGCAAACTGAATGGGCTGGATTGATTTAGAAAGGAGAGGAAAATGGGCGAGACAGTTATTGAGAAAATTATAAGAAACAATGTTGGAAAAACAGTAAAGCCTGGAGACATTGTAACGGTCAATGTAGACAGGGTTATGATTCATGATATATTTATTCCATTTGTAGCAGAAAAGTTTGAAGAAATGGGCTTTACGAAGCTCTGGGATCCAGATAAAGCAGTGCTCATATATGACCATCTGGTTCCTGCAAGTCAGTTAGATGATACCAGACATTTCCATGCGGGAGATGCTTTTGCCAGGAAATATGGCATGAAAAATGTTCACAGAAGTGATGGAATCTGCCACCAGTTAATGACAGAGGCAGGTTATGTAAAACCAGGAAATATTGTATTTGGTACAGACAGCCATACCACTACCTACGGATGTGTAGGCGCTTTCTCTTCCGGTATCGGATATACAGAGATGGCAAGTATTCTGGGAACAGGAACTATGTGGATCAAAGTTCCTGAGACAATTAAGATTGTGATCGAGGGAGAACTTCCGGAAAATGTTATGTCCAAAGATATCATCCTGCGTCTGATCGGTGATCTGGGAGCTGATGGAGCTACATACAGAGCACTTGAATTTACCGGCAGTACAGTAAAGAATATGACAGTAGCAAGCCGTATGACTATGGCAAATATGGCGATTGAGGCAGGTGCAAAATGTGCGCTGTTTACACCGGATGAAAAAACTGCAGAATATTGTGACATAGAGTTGAATGAGTTCCAGAAGAGCCTTACAGGAGATGAAGATGCAACCTATATGAAAACAATCACTTATCGCGCAGAGGATTTTGTCCCGGTTATGGCATGTCCGTCTCAGGTAGATAAGATTAAAAATGTAAGTGAACTTGAAGGAACAGAAATAGATCAGGTATTTATCGGTTCCTGCACAAATGGCCGTCTGGAGGATCTCAGAGCTGCAGCGGAGGTGTTAAAGGGCGAAAAGGTAGCAGATTACGTTAAATTGATTGTAACTCCTGCAAGTCGTAAAATATACCGTCAGGCAATTGCAGAGGGAATTATGGATACTCTGGCAGAAGCAGGTGCAATGATCACACATCCCGGATGTGGATTGTGCTGTGGACGTGCAGGAGGTATCCTTATCGACGGTGAACGTGTAGTAGCTACAAATAACAGAAATTTCCTTGGTCGAATGGGAACATCTAAGGTAGAGATTTACCTTGCATCACCAAAAACAGCAGCAGCGTGTGCAATTGCTGGTAAAATTGTAAATCCAGAGAAATAAAACGGACAATAAAACAAGTGCGACATAAATTGTACAGATAAGCAACAAAGCTACAGAATAACAAAAGAATAAAATTAACGGATAAGTCCACTGCATTATTTATAAAAGGAGTAAGCAGTGGACTTATTTTTTGTCAGAGAACGACACTATGATATGTTTCATATCACATAATAAATCATCTGACGGGATAATGGGATAATAAGGAAAGAAAAGGCGTGGAAAAGCCTGTAAATTTGATTGCATAGAAAAAGTTTCTCAGACAGAATTGTCCAGTGTGAGTCTGATCTCCGACGAAAACATGTGCTTTTTGAACTTAAAATTGAACAAACAGAATCTGCGAAATAGCAAGAAAGCCGCATAAATAAAAGGAATTTCAAAAACATCAAAACTTAAATTGAACATATATTGAACTAAAATAAGAAAAGTTAAATTCTGGTTCAATGTATAGTTCAAAATATAAATTAAACTAATTGAACCAGTGTAACGAAAGCAATTAATATGTTCAATATAGTTCGATTGATAATGAACTATAAAATAAACTAAAAATTGAACTTTACTGATGAAATTGAAAATAATAAAATTTACCGTTGAATTATTAGTTCAATTATAGTATAATAGCAAAGAAAAAAACTTGAAAAAGCTGATAAAATGCGGGATTTAAAAATGAACAGAACATATATTCGCGTATGATGCTGAAAGAAATACATTTGAACTTAATTAATGTTTGTATGTCTGAATGTATTTTGATTCCGTATAAACAATATAATATATCTGTTCTTTCTATAACATATATGCGAAAGAATTAAGAAATATAACAATAACCATTGATTATAACAATGTAATTTGTTTTTTACAGAGAACGGAGATAGTATTTATGAATAATATATTTGCTGAACGATTAAAAAAAGCAATGGAACAGAAGAATATGAAGCAGATCGACCTTGTAAAAAAGGCGGCAGAGCAGGGCGTGAAACTTGGAAAGAGTCATGTGAGCCAGTATCTGAGTGGAAAAACAACTCCCAGATCAGAAATTCTTAATTTTCTGGCGACAACATTAGGAGTAGAAACTGAATGGCTGAAAGGAACCGATGTATCTGTAGACACTTTAAAGAAAGAGACAAATGAGGCAGGAATTCAAATGGAAAATATGAAATTTGATTACAATTATAATAATATGAAAGAAAATACCAGGGAGACAGTTGAGGAAGTACAGGTTCGTGAATTTAAAAAATCATCTAAATTAAATAACGTATTATATGATGTAAGAGGACCGGTTGTAGAAGAAGCTGCACGTATGGAAAACGCAGGAACTCAGGTTTTGAAACTGAATATCGGAAATCCGGCACCATTTGGATTCAGAACACCGGACGAAGTGATTTATGATATGAGACAGCAGCTGACAGAGTGTGAGGGATATTCTCCTGCAAAAGGTTTGTTTTCTGCCAGAAAAGCGATCATGCAGTATGCACAGTTGAAAAAGCTCCCTAATGTATCAATTGAGGATATTTATACAGGAAACGGTGTCAGTGAACTGATTAATCTCTGTATGTCAGCTCTGTTGGATAATGGAGATGAGATTTTGATTCCATCTCCGGATTATCCGTTGTGGACTGCATGTGCAACTTTAGCTGGTGGAAAAGCAGTACATTATATTTGTGATGAGCAGGCAGAATGGTATCCGGATATGGATGATATCAGAAAGAAAATTACCAGCAGAACAAAAGCAATCGTTATTATAAATCCGAATAACCCGACTGGTGCGTTGTATCCGAGAGAGATATTACAACAGATAGTAGATATTGCCAGAGAACATCATCTGATCATTTTCTCTGATGAAATCTATGACCGTCTTGTAATGGACGGAGCAGAACATATTTCCATTGCTTCAATGGCTCCGGATTTATTCTGTGTAACATTCAGCGGTTTATCCAAATCACATATGATCGCGGGCTTTAGAATCGGATGGATGATTCTCAGTGGCAATAAGGCAGTTGCAAAAGATTATATAGAAGGAATCAAGATGCTTTCTAATATGAGACTTTGTTCTAATGTACCGGCGCAGTCAATTGTTCAGACTGCATTGGGCGGACATCAGAGTGTGGAGAGTTATATTGTTCCTGGTGGACGTATTTATGAGCAGAGAGAATTTATTTATAATGCGCTGACAGATATTCCGGGAATTACTGCTGTGAAACCGAAAGCTGCATTTTATATGTTCCCTAAGATTGATACAAAGAAATTTAATATCGTAAATGATGAGAAATTTGCATTAGATTTATTAAAAGAGAAGAAGATTCTGCTTGTACATGGCGGTGGATTTAACTGGCATCAGCCGGATCACTTCAGAGTGGTTTATTTACCAAGAATAGAAGTATTAAAAGAAGCAGCCGGCAAAATCAGAGATTTTCTGGAATATTACCAGCAGGAAATATAATCTGTCAGTGAGAAATGGGTACTATGTTTCACGTGAAACATAGTACCCATTTGATATTATAAAAACTTTTGGTCAAACGGATAAAATCATCCATTTTGCTACGCAGCTCTACATAGAATAACTGTTTCGCAGTTTATCAGAAGGAGTTTACACTTCTCCTGATACAAGCAAGTCCTCACCCACTGCTTATTGCTTTTCGCAACCTCCGCAGGGGACTTAATTGATTCGGTTAAATTGTGGAATTACTACAGGAAGACAATATGTTTGTTTCACGTGAAACATAATGTGGCGACAAGATTATCCAAGAATCAAATAGTGACAAAATTTTATAAAAAATTAAGTGGTGAATAACTATCAGATGTGATAAACTATGTTTAATGCGTTATTTGCGAAATAGTTATTATTCTGATAACAGTAAATGAGGTTAGGTTTAAAAGTATTTTGCCCCTGATATCATCAAATGATGCTGTGATATAAATTTCTGGAGGTATGACGAAAAATGGAAAATGAGGAAAAAAACCAGACAGAACAGTCAGACAAAAGCAGGTCTGTGTGGAGGGAGTTGTGGGACTATGCAAAGATTATCATTGCAGTCTTTGTTATAGCGTTTCTGTTGGGACACTTTGTATATATTAATGCACGAGTGCCGTCAGGTTCTATGGAAGAAACAATTATGACAGGTGACAGAGTATTTGGAAATCGTCTGGCATATATAAAAGATGATCCGGAGAGATTTGATATTGTAATATTTAAATATCCGGATGATCCATCTCAGCTTTTTGTAAAACGAGTAATTGGTCTTCCGGGAGAAACAGTAAACATTGTAGATGGAAAAGTGTATATCAATGATTCCGAAGAACCGCTGGATGACAGCTTTTGTCCGGAAACACCGGAAGGAAGCTTTGGACCGTATACAGTTCCGGAGGGATGTTATTTCATGTTAGGAGATAACAGAAACCACAGTATGGATTCCAGATACTGGCAAAATCCGTTTGTAGAGGAAGATGCAATAGAGGCAGAAGTAGCAGTTCGTTACTGGCCGTTAAATAAGATAGGAACTGTAAAATAATCGTGACGGTTCCATATTTTCAAAAGTCAAGCGGATAAAATCATCCGCTTCGCAGTTTATCAGAAGGAGCTTGCACTCCTCCTGATAAAAGCAAGTCCCCACCCACTGCTTATTGCTTTTCGCAACCTCCGCGGGGGACTTACTTGATTCGGTTAAACTGCCGGGTAGTTACAGGCAGTTTGGAAATTTTATAAAAGACTGTTAAAATCAGGAAAATCACATATTAGTGTCCTGATTTTGACAGTCTTTTGTTGTCTGTGGATTTTTCAAATGTTATACTGTAAGACAGGAGGAAAATGAAGAAAATGGAATGCTGGATAGTTACAACAATTCCGTAAAATGTAAAAAGAGAAAGGAAGACGAATATGAAAAAATGGAAAAAGTTTATAGCAATGGGACTGGCGGTATCTATGATAGTTCCGTCTTGTATACCGCAGACATTGTGGGCTTCAGAGTTTTCGGCAGGAAGTGTTGAATCAGCAGCAGATGTTTTTGAAGATAGTGCCGAATATGAGACAGGAAGTGAGTCAGGAAATAAAATATCTGATGAGAATAACAGTGGAGATGAGTTTGGAACAGGAGAGTTAAAAGATCAGGAACCGGAACAGTCGGAGACAGAAGATTCAGTAAATGTCGGACAGAGTGCGGAAGGTTATAACATTCTGCTTTACAGTGATGGTAAACTGGAAAAAACATATGTGATACCCTATGCAGATGCGGATACTGCTAAAGTACCAGAAGCACTGAGGGGAAAGACAGGTTACATTTTTAAAGAGTGGAATACGAAAGAAGATGGAACCGGTGAAACTTATAAACCGGGAGATTCTATTAAGAAACTTCTTGAAATAGCAGATATGGCAAAGCAGGCTCAGGAAACCAGTGAGAGGACAGAAGTCGGAGAAGAAATAAAACCAGAAAAAGATGTGATGCAGGAAGAAAATGATGTGGCACAGACGGACAGCGCATCATGGGAAGAAAAAACTGATAAGGCAGAAATGCAGATATCAGACACAGAAAATGATGGAACAAGTCCGGATATATCTACAGATAAGGCTATTGCAGCAGGAGATACAACAGCAATAACCCTGTATGCAATCTGGGAGAAAGCATCCGAATATAAAATCACATATAAACTTAATAAAGGAAAAAATAATACTGCTAATCCCAAAACTTATACTTCAGAAGATGAGATTAAATTTAAAAAGCCGACGCGTTCCGGATATCATTTTGTGGGATGGTATACAGACAGTAAGTATAAAAATCAGATAAGCGTGATTGAAAAGGGTTCAGAAGGTTCACTTACTTTATATGCAAAATGGACAAAGGAAATCAGTCCTTCGGCGAAAGCTGCATCACTGGATTATGTAAAAGGAACAAAGGCGAATACCATCACTGTATCCGCAACTGTTTCAAATTATGTGAAAAGTTCGAATGGTTATTACTATCTGGTGTATGTAGATTCTAATTCCGGTAAAGTGAAAAAAACGGTGGGTAAAGTAAAGAAGCCGGAGAAGGCAAAAGGGAAGATCACATTTAAGCTGAACATTTCCGGACATCCGGAATATGCACAGGGAAAATTTGCCATAGGGATAAAAAAATCTAAATCTGCGTATAGTGTGATCAGTCCGAAAAGCTATGTCAGCAATCCGGAGAAACTCAGTACAAATACAGCAGCATATTTTGTTCCGGGGACAAAAAAAGGAATTCAGGCTACAGATATCAACGAGCTGACAGATACAAAATCCAAAACAGTATTTTTTAATTTATATATTTCAGACCTGATGCGAAAAGACAGTGGTGTGGAAACATATAAATATAATGGGAAAACATATCATTTTAATGGTCTGTACGGATATGTATATCTTGTTCAGCAATGTAATGCAAAGGGAATCCAGGTGACTGCACAGATCAGTATTGACAGGAATGCCAGTACGCAGAGCTTTATTACGGGAAACAGTCCTTATGCAGAAACAGCTTATTATGGATGGAACACAGATAACAGCACAACTAGACAGACTATGGAAGCAATGTTTGCATATCTGGGAGAGAAGTTTGGAAAAAATAACTGTTATATAAGTAACTGGATCCTGGGAAATGAAGTAAACAGTGCAAGCGGATATTATTATGTAGGGAATGTCAGTTTTTCAAAATTTATCTCCATGTACAGTGAAGCTTTTCGCTGCCTTTACAATGCAGTGAAAAGCAGCCGGGGAAGTTCCAAAGTATTTATCTGTCTGGATAATTGCTGGAATCAGAAAAATGCCTTTACTATCTGCTATAGTGCAAGATCAACTCTGGAAAGCTTTGCGGCGAAGATTTCTGATATGCAGAAAGATGTGAACTGGAATCTGGCATATCATGCATATAATCAGCCGCTTTCAGATTCACAGTTCTGGTCAGGTGCAAATGCATCCATGTTTACCAGTGATGCGAACACCACCACGTTTATCACTATGCGTAATATCCAGACACTTACAGATTATGTGAAAAACAGATTTGGTTCCAATACAAGGATCATTCTTTCGGAACAGGGATTTTCTTCCACTTATGGAGGACAGGCAAATCAGGCAGCAGCAATTGCACTGGCCTATTATAAGGCTGCCTGCAATCCAATGATTGATGCATTTATTATAAGAAGCTATAAAGATGAAGCCCATGAGGTGGCTCAGGGATTGGCATTGGGATTGAAGGATGCCAATGGGAAAAAGAAAACAGCGTATAATGTCTTTAAAAATATGGATAGTTCCAATTCCCTGAAATATACAGAAAAGGTACTAAAAAGTCAGGTTGGAAACTGGAAATCACTGGTTCCGGGATATAGTACCGGAAAAATTTCCTCCATGTATCGAAAGTGATGTAACTGACAGACAGGACTGATTTTAAAAATTGCTGTCATATTGGAAATGTATAAAATTGTCACAAATTAAACACATTTTTCCCACACAAAGAACACAAATCATTCCTATACTTAGAAGCATCAAAAGGAAACAGAGATAAATAAATGACATAGATAAATGACATAGATTCATGGAGGGACTTTATTATGATGAACAAAGATAACAGAAATGATAAAATCAGAAAGATTGCAAAGAAAGGCCTTACATTCAGCTTATGTGCAGTACTTGCAGGAGGACTGGCAGCAGGAAGCTTTGAGGGAGTAAATAAACTTGCAGGATGGAGCGGAGCCACAACGGTAGAAGCTGCTTCAAATAAGGACGAGACAACCCTGACATATGCAAAATCCGAGAAGAAGGATGCAGATGCCAGTGATTCCAAATCAGATACCGGCAAAGATACAGGCAGCACAGCAAAAGGAAGCCTTGATGTGTCTGAAATCGTATCAGAAGCACTTCCATCTATTGTATCTATTACAACCAAGTCAGTTCAGGAGGTACAGAATTACTTCGGAATGTATGGAATGTATGGATATGCGCCACAGCAGCAGGAACAGGAAGTAGAGGGCAGTGGTTCCGGTATTATTGTTGGTAAGAATGATGATGAACTTCTGATTGCTACAAATTATCATGTAGTAGAAGGTGCGGATACATTGTCAGTTGCATTTACAGATGGAAATGCAGTGGAGGCATCCGTAAAGGGATTTGATGAAGAGAGAGATCTTGCAGTTGTATCTGTATCTCTGGATGATGTTGAAGATGATACAATGGACGCCATTTCAATTGCGAATATTGGCAGTTCTGATGATCTGAAGGTGGGCGAGCAGGTAGTTGCAATCGGTAATGCTCTTGGATATGGACAGTCTGTTACAACCGGTATCGTAAGTGCCAAGAACCGCAGAATGGATTCTGACAATAACACAGTAACAGATGGAAGTGATGACAGCAGTGACGGTGTAAACCTGATCCAGACAGATGCGGCTATCAACCCTGGTAACAGTGGCGGTGCTCTTCTGAATATGGAAGGCGAGGTTGTTGGTATCAACTCTGCAAAACTTGCTTCTACTGAAGTAGAAGGTATGGGTTATGCAATTGCAATCTCAGACGTGACTGACATTCTTCAGAATCTGATGAATGAGACATCAAGAGATAAACTGGATGATTCTGAACATGGTGTACTTGGAATCGAAGGTTCTTCTGTAAGTTCTGAGGCAGTTCAGATGTATGGCATTCCGGCAGGAGTTTTTGTAAAAAAAGTAACAGAAGGTGGAGCTGCTGATAAAGCAGGTCTGAAAGCAAACAGCGTTATTACTGAATTTAATGGAAAAGCTGTTTCAAGTATTGATCAGCTGAGCGAATATCTTTCCTATTATGAACCAGATGAAGAGGTAGAGCTGACTGTGCAGGTTCCTCATGGAACAAGTTATAAAGAAGAGACTGTTAAAGTAACTCTGGATGAGAATACAGATGCTGATGACAGTGATGATAACGATAAAGACAGTAAGAAATCTAAAAAGGATTCTAAGAAATCCTCAAAAGATGCTGATGAAGATGTAGACGAAGATACAGACAGTGAGGATAGTATGGACTCCGATGATACAGAGGAAAGTGAGAATCCATTTATCCAGTACTTTGAGAATCAGGGATTTTTCAGATAATACCGGCAGAAAATAAAATTATATGATATCCGGATATAAAATCTGTGATAGTGTGTAGTGATGCGGATGATTTCATCTGCCTGATATCAGCACTTTCATATGTGAGAGAATTACATGTGAAAGTGCTTTATTATGCTATGGGAAACCATTCCATAATATTCTTATAGCATAATAAAGCCCTCCGGGCAGGATCACACTGCGGCGGGTTGATTATATTTTTGAAAAGATTCTAAGGTGCTTTTGTGAAAGAGCACTTGAGAACAGCTATATGGCGTGATATAATAATATCATTGCGAAATCGCAGGTTTAACAGTGCAGATGGGGATAAAGAGGAGAAAAATATGACAGTAAAAGAATGTTATGAACAGATGGGTGCAGATTATGAAGGTGTACTTGGAAGACTGAGAAGTGAGGTTCTTATTAAGAAATTTGCAAAGAAATTTCTGGATGATGGAAGTTTCCGGAGTCTGAAGGATAATCTGGTACAGAAAAATGGGGAAGAAGCTTTTCGTGCAGCTCATACCTTAAAAGGTGTATGCCAGAACCTTGGATTTGATAATCTGTATAAGGCAAGCTTTGATATTACAGAGAAGCTCAGAGGAAGAGATACTGAAGGCTGTGAAGAACTTCTGGCAAGAGTGGAAGAGCAGTACAATAATACAGTAGATGCGATTCATATGATGGAAGACTGATGAAGGCAGCGATTTTTGATGTAGATGGAACGCTGCTGGATTCTATGTCTGTGTGGGAGGATATTGGAGAACGTTATCTTGCGAGTCAGAATATCACAGCGGAGAAAAATCTTCGGGCTGCTCTGCACACTATGAGTCTGGAGCAGGGAGCCGCCTGGATGAAAGAAAAATATCAGTTGGATAAGTCCATTTCACAGATTATAGAAGAGGTTCTGAAAATTGTAAGTGATTTTTACCGGTTTGAAGCACCGTTGAAACCAGGAGTGAAGAAAACTCTGGAATGGTTTAAAGAGAGAAATATACAGATGACAGTTGCAACATCTGGAAACCGGGAACTGACAGAAGCAGCACTTGCGAGAAACGGGATTCTGGATTATTTTGAGCAGATTTACACCTGTACAGAAACAGGTGCAGGAAAAGATGAACCGTTGATCTACCTGAAGGCAGCAGAATCTATGCAGGCAGAACCGAATGAGACACTTGTATTTGAGGATGCGCTTCACGCAGCGAAAACTGCAAAAAAAGCAGGATTTGTGGTTATTGGTGTCTATGATGAAGAAAACAGGAAGAATATTTCCAAAATGAAAGAAGTCTGCGACTGTTACTGTGACAGGATGGATGCGGCGATTGAGAATATACGTTTGGCAATATAAAAAAGAGGTTTCGTTAAACTTTGTGGTAACGAAGCCTCTTTTTTTAGTAAGTTGTTAGTAAATTAGTATCAGCGTGTCATTGGCAGATTATTATTAATTCCTTTGATCATAAGAATCTGGTGAAGATCAACGATTCCGTTATGGAAAGTAGCTGCATATGCGGACAGGTAAAGATCCCACACAGGACTATGATATATCTTGAAAGGGAGTTAGCGCCACGGGAACCAGAGATCATGCACCGGATGGATTTACGGGGCATTGCTGGGTAAGGATTGATAATAGATATTATGATCCGGAAGCTGACTGGGCTGGCTGGATGACGGGGGTGTATGGATATAGTTCTTATCCGATCAGGCATTATGTTAAAAAGGTTTATAATTTCATGAGATAGAGGGGAAGAAGAGCTAAGCCCCGCAAGATCAGCTAAAAGCATTTACCGATCTTGCGGGGCTTAGATTTTCTAAAGATCCTGCAAATGTCGCTCGATAGGAATTATTGGGCTTTGCTGGCAATTGGCTGTGACTGGGCGGCTGAGGGATGGAATCCAGGTGTCAGATGGGATGAATGTCTGATGTGGACTGGGTGGATCCTGGAGTGTGTTTGAAACATGTTCTAAGGTGGAAATAAAAAAGTTTGTCAAATTATGAAATTAACTGTTGACAGGGACTGCTTTCGGTGTTATATTAGTTGAGCTGTCGGAAATAATTGTTTCTTGAAAAGAGACAATTTAAGATGATTTCTGAAAGAAAAAAAGAAATTAAAAAAGTGCTTGACAACTTAAAACGAATATGTTAAAGTAATCAAGTCGCTTGAACAGAGCCGACAATCACAGATCAGAAGAACAGTTCCGAAATCCGGAAGAGTTCGAAAAACTTTGAAAAAAACTTGTAAATTGCAATAGGTAAGCGGAAAATAATTGCGTTTTTACCTTTTGCACAAAAACTTGTTGGATTTTTTGGGAAAATTGTTCAAAGTTGGGGGCGGCGGCTCTTTCCAATGGGAGCACCATTTAATAATAGGTGAAGCGCACTTATTAAATGACGCTCCCAAAGGTCAGAGCCGCTTTTTCTGGGTATGGGGAAAAGAGATACCTGTGATAGTATCCCTAAGAATTGCGACTGTGTGTTTTACTTTTGTCTATACAGTCCATACGTATGGACTAATTGGAGTGTTTTGGTCTGATTTGTCTATACGTATGGACTTTTACATTGTCACATTCAGTATTTTGTATTCTTTAGAAGAAAGATAGTTGAAAAGTTTTCTGGGGTAATTATTTATCCATTCTTCTATGTCTTTTATGTACTGGTCTGTGAAGTCACTGATATGCGCACCTTTTGGAATCCAACGGCGTATCAGCTTGTTGGCGTTCTCGTTTGAACCACGTTCACAGGCATTGTATGGGTGACAGTAATAGACTTTTGTGCGTTTCATGGTCTTGTTATAATAGCTCTTTTCCATTGCGTCCATGTCGAGGAACTCTACGCCATTGTCACAGGTGATTGTTTTAAAAGTTTCTCTGAATACTGGGGCAGTCAGGTTTCGTTCTAATCTGTCCAGTATCTTTATCAGGCAGGCTTGATTTTTGCCGTCTGCCTTGAAAATCAGTTCTTCCCTTGTCATTCGTTCAGTGAAAACAAAAAGACAGGTCTTGTCACCTTTTCCAGATTCTACGGTATCGAGTTCCCAGTGACCGTAAATAAGACGGTCGTATATATCTTTTGGTCTTTGTTCTATAGATGTATGAGTGTGGTTTCTTGCCTGACGTTTCTTTTCCGCAGCCTTTTCTTTCTTTTTTCGTGGCATAGGTAAGTTACTGGCAGTTACATTTAAGAACATACCGGAGTGTATATAATTATAGATTGTTTTAAAACATACAGTTGTTTTGAAAACAAGGTTGTTCTTTTTGATATATTCCAAGATTGCCACAGGGCTATATTTTTGTTCTAATATCATTTGTTCCATGAACTTTACAAATTCGATATCATTTCCCAGTTTGATTTCCTTTCCCTTGTTGTGGGAACGTTCATCCTGCACCTGCTGTCCCCTGTCTGCGCAGTATTTTTTGTATGGTTTTAAGTTTGTATCTACCATTTCCACTGTGCCGAGTTTTATTTCCCTGTAGATGGTTGTTTTTGAACGGTTTAGGATTTTTGCTATCTCTTTTACTGGTGTTTTCTGGGTTAAGAGCAGTTCCAGTTGATAGCGTTCGTGTTCCTTAAAATATTCTTTCGCCATTGTAGTTCCCCCTTTAACTGGGGGATGGTAATAAATAGAAAGAATCCTGTCAATGACAGGCGTTGTTTCTACGAAATCATTGACAGGATTCTTTCTATTTATTTTCTTAGTTTGCGCTTAATGGGACAGTCAGAGAACATCTACTATTGCACAGATGTTTTCACCCTCTGAAAAATAGCAGTCGGCACAGCCTTTATAATAGCCACAGTTTTTACAGTTTTCGATTACTACGCTATACGAAGCTTCTGCACCGAAGATTGCGGCGGGGCAGTTTCCATTTACGCAGTTATCACCGCAGTAGTTGGAGCATATTGATTTCTTATCCATGATTATTTTCCCCTTTCTTTTCGTGCTTTGCCTTGTAGGTTCTTTTTACTGCTTCTGTACATTCTGTGAACTGTTTACAGGTGGGGCAGAACGCTTTACACTGTTTACAGTCACGGAACATGAAATAATAAAGGAACTTGCTAAAAAGGATTTTCATTTGTAAACCTAAATCCATCAGGACATAATCTAATTTGTTCATTTTCTTTTTTCTCCTCTTCTAACATGATCTGACGTTTTACCTGCAATATCAGGAAATCAATGTTCATATCACTGTAAAGTTTTTGCTGTTCTGGGTTGTCTTTTAAGAACTGTTTTAACCTGCGCAGATTTGCAAGATATTCTTTTCCTGTGAGTTTTTTGTTGCTTTCCGGTAACTTAAAAGTGGATGCACTTTCCTGTGAACGTTTTTTCATTTCCTCATTGGTTGGGATTTTTGCAGGTGTAACTTTTGTTTCAAATGGTTCAAAGTGTAAGTTTCCTATGACCGTATCACTTGCAGAATCTTTGTTAAATTCCATGTAGATGATTTCTTGTCCTGCACTTTCCACTTTTACGTCACTTACATAACTGATGTTTGGTAAGTGTTTACTGTAGATTTTTGTAAGTGTCTCATAATCGACATTAAAAACACGTTCTACAGGTCTGTCGTTGTTCTGGGATGCCAAATACCTGTGTTGATTCTCGAGGACTTTTGAAACATCTTTTGTAATGTACTTTGTAATGTAGGAACTTGCTTTTGCTGTGTCTTTTACCTCTGTAGCTGTGGAATAGCCGTATTTCCAGAGCGGTATATTGTAGACTTTGGTGGCGTAAGGTTTCTTCACATAATCATAGACAAATTTTCCGATACAGGTCTTGCCGGAGAAAGTCAGCGGTATATTGCCGATATTGGCAAACAGTCCGTGGAAGTGCCACTTTGATTTGTCTTTGTGCAGTTCCGGCACTAAGATATACTTGAGATCAGGAGCATATCGCTTCTTTAGGTTGTTTGTCCAGATGTTCAGTTTTTCAGATATAAGGTTGAAATCTGTACTGTCTAACTTGTTTGGGTCTATGGTTAATGTGACGAAATATTCCCATCTGTTAGAGCGTGA
>OMGJ01000568.1_pt1 | contig 21468 bp, 15 predicted proteins | sample 1645811 | NCBI WGS metagenome assembly OMGJ01 (sample SAMN05578589, study PRJEB25193) | human gut metagenome | biome: Human Microbiome; feature: human-associated habitat; material: feces | host: Homo sapiens | place: USA:Birmingham | reverse complement strand
ATATCGGTGATAAACAAGAAAGAAGGTGCATCGTGCATTACGACACACCTTCTTTGTCCTGAGATATACCTTGAGGTCTGCATATTCTATGCACTCTACTGTGGGTATTTGGCAGCGCTTCAGTAGGATTGATATGCGTGCATTCAGTTCTCGGAAGTCAAAAGGCTTGACCATATAGTCATCCGCTCCCGAATCGAATCCTTCGAGTTTGTCGTCTGTCGTACCGAGTGCGGTAAGTATCAGTATAGGCACAGTTTCGTTTTTCCGTCGGATATCGCGGCATAAATCAAACCCACTGCCGTCGGGCAGCATTATGTCTGAAATGATGATATCCTGTTTTTCGTAGGCAAACATTCTCAACCCTTCCGATACATTGGTTGCCGTGCCAACCGTGTGTCCGGACTCTTCCAAACCGCGTTTGAGCAATTCGGCCATACGGTTTTCATCTTCTATAACAAGTATTTTAGCCATATGTTGCAAAGGTAGATGATTTTTTTGTAAGAACTGGGTCTCTAATGATTTTCTAATTGATTTATAAGTGTTTTCTAATGATGTAAGACTATGCTTATGGCTATTTTTGTCCGCAAAAAACAATGTTTATGATACGTTTGCTGCTCATAGTTTTTATCTCTTTTATTGGTATATCTGTACCGGCTCGGCAAATTAGATTGTCTTCCGACCAGATAGAGGCTATGTTTCTGAAACAGAACTTGGCACTTATTGCCGAACGGATGAATGTTTCGATAGCCGATGCTGCCATTGCCGAAGCAACTGTTTGGGACAATCCGGAATTATCCGTCGGTGATATCAACTTTTGGAAGAGGCGGGGGACTGATGAGTACGGAGGCGCGGTTGCCAGTCCCAAGCAGTTTTCGCTCGAACTCTCTCAGATGGTTTCGCTTTCGGCGCGCAGGATAAAGTTGGCGGAAGTTGAAAAAATAGATAAGGAGATAACCGTAAGGCAGTTTGAAGAGCTGTTGCGAAGTCTGAAAATGGAACTTCATATCTCGATAGCCGAGCTTGTATATCTACAAAATCTGCTTAAGGTTATCGAGAGTCGGCAGACTCTTCTCGAAAAGGTTGTTGCCGGATATCGGGCGCAGTATCAAACGGGGAATGTAACCGGAAATGAACTGTTGAGGCTGCAAACGGCGCTGTTTGCAGTAAACGGAGAAATGAACGAGGTACGGACCGAGTATAATGCACATCAAAAGAACATAAAGAATTTGCTTGCTTTGGAACCTTCGGTCGTGGTGATCGTTGCCGAGGAGCAGGTTGACTTTCCATCTCCTCTTACATTGGATCCTGCCATGCTTATGGAAACGGCTTTGGCATCCCGTCCCGATTTGGCTACGGCAGTACTGCGGGCTGAATATCACCGTAAAGATATCGTTTATCAAAAGGCATTGGCGATACCCGACATTAGCTTGGGAATAAAGTATGACCGTGCCGGAGGCGTGTGGGATAACTTCTTCGGTGTGGGAATAGGAGTGCAATTACCGGTTTTCAATCGTAATAAAGGAGCTATAAGGAGGGCACGGTTCAGACTTAGGCAGAATGAAATTTTGGTGTTGCAGGAACAGAATAATATACGGAATGAAATTATTGAATGCCTGGAAAATTACAAAGCCGTTTACTCTTTTCTTGAGGAGAACGGTGTGAATCGTTCCATACAAAGCGAGATGGACAAGATGCCGGATGTGTATACGAAGAATCTGTTGATGAAAAATATATCGATGGTTGAGTATATGGATTTCATGGATAGCTATCATGCTTCGAAAGAGGTGTTGTTGCGGAGCCGGAAAGAGCTGAGGCTTCAATTTGAACGCTTACAATTTGCAATAGGACAAACTATAAAATAACGAATGATGAAGAGAATAATTTATCTTTTACTACCGTTGCTGGCAAGCTGCGGAGAGAACAGCCGGAGCAGTCTGCCGACCCGGGAAACCGTTTCGGACGTTTTTTTGCAGGAAGTGCTGACAGCAAAAGCCGAGTTGAAGCGGTTGCAGAAGGAGTTTACCCTTGCCGGAAAAGTAGTTGTTGATTCCGACCGTACGATAAGCTATTCACCTTTAGTGAGCGGTGTAGTCGTGAAAAGCTACTTTTCACTTGGCGATTATGCAGAAAAAGGTAAAAGGATGGTAGATATACGTTCGGTCGAATTGAGTTCTTTGCAATCGGAACTTGCCGTGGCTCGACAGAATCTTAAAGGTGTGGAGTCCTTGCACGGGAGCGGGATGGCAACCGATAAAGAGCTTGTCGAAGCTCGTTCGACAGTCGGGAAGTTGCAGTCAGATTTTGTTCTTTATGGCGAAAATCAGGATAACGGCGTCTTTTCCGTAAAAGCCCCGATGAGCGGCTATGTAATCGGGAAATACTGCAATCCGGGAACCTCTTTCCCGGAAAGTGGCGGACCGCTGTTTTCGATGGCCGATTTATCGACAGTGTGGGTTGTAGCGAATGTCTATGCCGGAAATTTGCAATTTGTACACGAGGGGCAATGCGTTGAAATTACATCCGTGGCCTATCCAGCAGAGGTTTTCAAGGGTAAGATAGATTTCCTCTCACAGGTTTTCGACTCCGAGGACAAAGCATTGAAGGTGCGAATCACATTGCCTAACCCGGCATTGAAGCTTAAACCGGAAATGCCTGTGGTGGTAAAATTGTTCAATGATTCGAATTTGGAACTGGTAGCGGTTCCGAGCAGTGCGGTGATTTTCGACAATAACGGTTACTATGTAGTTGTTGGCGATAAGACTTTCGGGATTCGGAAGATCACCCCTTTCGCCCGGCATAATGACTTTACCTATATTACCGAAGGAATTAAGGCGGGTGAAGAGGTCGTTATAAAGAACCAACTGCTGATGTATAACGAAATAAAAGGGAAGTAACGATGCATAAGTTCATAGAAAACATCATAGGATTTTCCCTTAAGAATCATGTGTTTATCCTTTTTATGACGGGAGTTCTGTTTGTGGCGGGAATTGCCTGCTACCAGAATACTCCCATTGAGGCTTATCCCGATGTGACCAATACGCGGGTGAAAATCATTGCCCAATGGCCCGGACGCAGTGCCGAAGAGGTAGAGAAGTTCGTTACGCTTCCCATAATGCAACAGCTTAATACCATTCCTCGGAAAACGGATGTGCGCTCCACATCCTTATTCGGGCTGGCGGTTGTCAATGTACTATTTGAGGACGGTGTAGATGATTTTTATGCTCAGCAGTATGCTTCGAACCGTATACAGGAGTTGAGCCTGCCGGATGGCGTGGAACTTTCGATTGAACCGCCGAGTGGAGCCACCGGGGAAATCTTCAGGTACATACTTAAGAGTGACCTGCCCATCCGCGAGGTTTCGGCCGTTAACGACTGGGTAGTGCAACGGGAGCTTTTGGCTGTGCCGGGCATTGCAACGATTGCTACTTTCGGCGGAGAGGAGAAAATGTACGAAATTCGTGTAAATCCGGTGGAACTTGCCAATTACGATATTTCTCCTCTTGATGTTTATGAGGCTGTAGGGAGAAGTAATATCAATGTGGGCGGCGATGTAATACAGAAGGGGGCGCAAGCCTATGTGGTCCGTGGTTTGGGACTATTGGAAAGCGTTGAGGATATTGAAAACCTATTGATTACCACCAAAGGCAGTTCGCCGATTCGGGTTAAAGAAGTTGCCACGGTATCCGTATCTGCAAAACCGCGTCAAGGGCAGGTTGGGCTCAATTACGATGACGATGTGGTACAAGGCATCGTGATAATGCTCCGTGGTGAGAATCCGAGCGAAGTCATCACGCGTCTTAAGGATAAAATCACAGAACTTAACGACAGAATTTTGCCTGAGGATATAAAGATAGTGCCCTTTATGGACAGAACTCGGCTTGTCGATGCTACTGTGCACACTGTAATCGGAAATATGCTGGAGGGAGTTCTACTTGTGTCATTTATCGTGTTCTTGTTTCTATTCAACTGGCGTACCACGGTTATTGTGGCTTCGGTCATCCCTCTGTCGTTTCTTTTTGCAATTACGATGCTTCGGATACAAGGGCTGCCCGCCAATCTGATTTCGATGGGGGCTTTGGATTTCGGGCTGTTGCTGGAGGGTACGTTGGTGATAACAGAGGTGGTTTTCGTTGCGCTCCTGCAAAAATCGCAGGAGAGGGGAAAGTATTTCGGCCGTTATGCCAAAAGCGGGCTTATAAAGAAGAGTGCCGGTTCGGTTGCTTCTCATATTTTCTTTGCCCAGATTATTCTGGTGGTGGCGCTGTTTCCTATTTTCTCGTTTCAGAAAGTGGAAGGAAAGATGTTTTCTCCGCTGGCTTTTACGCTTGGGTATGCTCTTCTCGGCTCTTTGCTATTGTCGCTTACTTATGTCCCTGTTATGTGCAAGGTGTTGTTTTCAAGACCGATAAGAGAGAGGAACAACAAGGCTGCAAAGGCATTGGAGGGATGGCTCATTTCGTTTTATTACTTCACTAAGCGTCATAGGAAAGCAACCGTTGTCGCATTCGTACTTTTATTCGGTATCTCCCTGTTTCGGTTTATGTTTTGGGGCACGGAATTTATTCCGAGTATGAACGAGGGAGCGGTTTATGTTCGCGCCACTTTGCCTAACAGTGTCAATCTCGAAGAGAGCGTGCGGCTAACCAAAGAGATGAAAGCCAAACTGCAAAGTTTTGAGGAAGTGGATTTTATTCTTACACAGACAGGGCGTCCCAATGATGGAACAGATGCAACGGGCTTTTTCAACATTGAGTTTCACGCCGAGCTCAAACCCGAATCCGAATGGAAGCGCAAGATGTCCAAAGAGAATCTGATTGAGCAGATGCAAGATTCTTTGGCTGTTTATCCGGGAATTATTTTTGCTTTTTCGCAGCCTATTCAGGACAATGTAGAAGAGTATGTTGCCGGAGTAAAAAGTGCGTTGGTCATTAAAATCTTCGGTAATGATCTGTATACATTGGAGGCTGCTGCCGATAGTGTTGCCGGAGTCATTAAAGGTGTCCGAGGGGTGGAGGATGTAAATGTATTCCGCTCAATCGGTCTGCCGGAATTGCAGATTAAACCCCTTGAGTCGAAAATGGCCCAATATGCCGTGTCTATGGCAGATGCCCAGGCGGTTATCGAAATGGCTATCGGTGGGAAAGCTGCAACTGTGTTTTACGAAAATGAGCGTACCTTTGACGTGATGCTCCGTTTTGAACAGCAGTTATGGGGCACAGAACGAAACGTATATTGAGGGTTGGACGGAAAAGGATTTAAACCTATTGATATACAAAAGGTTGTGCAAGATATGAGTGGATGGCTCTGCAAAACGAAACGTTTACGTGGGTTTAATTCGCAGCTACATTTAGATGCTTTTTAGGCATACAGATTTACAGATAAGTTTAATTGGGTTTACATAGGGCTTACATGGTTGATTCGGGTGGGGGAGTGCATGGCAGCTGCGGCTGCTTTTTTTGTGCCCGATTATTTGATATATTACTTCTTAAAATATTCCATATAATAGTTATTTAGTATATTTGTGCCAAAATATTATTAGTATGGCAAAGGTAATACATGTGCATTTGACGCACGGAATAGAAGGAACAAAGCGGAAAGATTGGTATTTCAGCAGTATTTCGGCGGTTTATACCGTTTTTACAGCTGAACAGGTGGGTGCAACGAAGAATTATTTGCTGCATGCAGGATTATCTGGGAATGGCACTATATGCACAAAAAAGGCTATAATAAAGCAATCTACGCTCATTTCTTGCGGGCGTAGTGGGAATGTATCAGACGAATAATAAGCGGATAAAAACGCGATAAAAGCGGCTTTAGAATAATCCGGTATGGGTAAATCATCCAGTCGAAGAAGTGGCATGGAGAAAAAACGAATGGAGTTTAAATGGGGTTCAAATGTCATTCTTATTTTTATTCAAGCCGGTTTATATCGGTCGAAAATATACATAAATGAGTTTGGAACATGTTTTCAAATAGTGTACATGAAGTATACAACGCCCCAATTTATACTATACAAATGTAGTGATTTTAGGTGAAATCTCCAAATGTTTTACCTATAATTTGTAGTGCTGAAAAGGGTAGGGGATGTAAAAAAAAGAACATTTCGTTTTGGAAAATAAACGCTTCGTTTCAAAAAGTCGAAACATTTCGTTTTGCGGATTATACAGTTCCGCAACGATGAGCAGAAAATAGGTGATATTCTTATTCCGACAATGGATGGCAAGCAGGTTCCCCTCAAGGAAATTGCGGACATTAAGTTTGTGACGGGACCTGCGTTTATTTATCGTGAAGGAAGCAGCCGGTATGTGGGGATAGGTTTTTCCATTCGGGACAGGGACCTCGGGTCGACCATAGATGAGGCGCAAGCCAAAGTTGAAAGGTTGGTGCATTTGCCTGAAGGCAGCAAGATACAATGGGCAGGTGAATTTGAAAGCCAGCAGCGAGCCACCAAACGTCTTGCGGTAGTTGTTCCGGCCGTTTTGCTTTTGATTCTCTTTTTATTGTATATGAACTTCGGCACAGTCAAAGATACGCTGATTGCCGCAAGCACTATGCCCTATGCTTTTATCGGGGGATTTATTTCGCTTTGGGTGGCAGGCATTCCGTTCGGTATTTCGGCGGGTATTGGGTTTATCATCTTGTTTGGAATAGTGTCTATCAATTCTATTTTGCTCACGGCACTGATGAAATCGCTTTTGCAGCAAAGCCGCAATATAGGTTTTGCAATAGATGAGGCCGTACGCATCCGTCTTCGTGCTGTGCTGATGATTTCATTAATGGGTTCTGCCGGATTGCTTCCTGCCGCTCTCTCCACAGGAATGGGTTCGGAAGTGCAAAAGCCGTTGGCAGTGATGATTGTAGGCGGCATCCTGATATGTTTTGTGCTTTCGTTTACTGTTTTGCCTCAGGTTTTTTACTTTGCGTACAGTAAAAGTAAGATAAACGGCAACAGGTGATTTTTAGGTATCAGGCAGAAGAATTGCAGGATTTATTCGTTTCTTGTGGATTTATTTTTATCTTTGACTGCGAATGCTAATGCGTTAAACAGCCGTTGCCCTTTCGTCAGACAACTGTGTAACGAAAGGGCAACATCTGTTTAACGCAAGGGTGACATCTGTCTGACGGATTACGGTTGGCGGTGCGGTATCTTGCTATTTATGAACGTATTGGCTGATAGTGCCAATCTAATACCTTATTACATATGAGTGCTTACTATGATTTGTATCAGACTCCCGACCCTTTGGGCGAGAACCGTAACGAGACCCGTCTGCATGCCCGTATCCTGCCACGGGGAACAATCTCCGCCGATAAATTCCGTGAGTTGGTGGCTAAGGCCACCGGTTTCAGTCCCGCTATTCTCGACGGAACTTTGCAGGCTGTTACGGACGAACTATACAGTTGGCTGTCCGAGGGTTGGACGGTGGAAGTGGGCGAGTTGGGCTATTTCTCCGTATCGCTGAAATGCGACCGTCAGGTTACCGACAAGAAAGAAATCCGTTCGCCGTCGGTACATTTTCAGAATGTGAACCTGCGTCTCGGGAGCAAATTCCGTAACCGTTTCAATACGATGGAGCTGGAACGCAAAGCGTCACCGTACGTATCCCGTTCCTTGATGGGCGAGGAGGAGAGGAAAGAAAAACTATTGCTGCATTTGGATAAATACGGATGCATCACACGGGCGGATTATGAATCGATAACAGGTTTGGTGAAGCATCGGGCGGTGTCCGACCTGAACCGATACCTTGCGGAGGGGATGATACGTAAGTATGGTAGCGGTAAAACGGTGGTCTATTTGAAACCTTGATATCGGAAGAGAGACTTTTTTATAGGTGATTTGTCCCTACCTTTGGGCATGAAAACCAAATTTATGGAAAATACGCTTAAAGCCTGGCTTTTATCTTTTCTTCATTTATTCTTTCCCCGGCAGTGTGTTGTGTGCGGCACACCTCTGCAGGAAGGGGAGGAGGCTATTTGTCTGAAATGCAATATGGATTTGCCCCGTACGGATTATCATCTTTGTGCGGATAATCCGGTGGAACGTATGTTCTGGGGAAAACTTCCTTTGGAACGCGCTACCTCTTACTTCTTTTATCATAAGGGCAGTGATTTCCGCCGGATACTGCATCAATTGAAATATGGCGGCCGTAAGGACTTGGGAGAGACAATGGGGCGTTTTATGGCAGCGGAATTGGCTGTTTCGGAGTTCTTTTGCGATGTGGATGTCATAGTTCCCGTTCCTTTGCATCCTCGCAAGCAGCGGATGCGCGGATATAACCAGAGCGAATGTGTGGCCAAAGGGGTTGCGGCGGTTACGGGTATTCCTTTGGATGCTGCTTCCGTAGTGCGCAAGAAACATACGGAAACGCAGACAAGCAAATCTGCCTATGAACGGTGGAAGAATGTGAACGGCATCTTTCATCTTCGCTATCCCGAACGTTTTGTCGGAAAGCATATCTTGTTGGTGGACGACGTACTGACTACCGGAGCTACCATTACTACGTGTGCCGATGTGTTTCGGGACGTGGAAGGTGTACGTATCAGCGTGCTGACGCTTGCTGTTGCGAATTTTTGATAAATTCCGGTATTTCGGAAGAACGGGAAGCTTCCGGATATGTATTAAAGTTTGTAATCTGTGTACTTTTTTAACAGAATAGTCGTTTGAACTAATTTGTTCTTTAGGCATTTATATGGCTCACTTTTAAAGTAGAAACTATATGAATAAAACAAATTTGTCAGCCTATATGGCTATGACTGTCTCTCAGTTGAAAGAAGAACAGCGCATGGGTACGGCGCATGTGTATCAAAGTACGTTGAATCGTATCAAGGATTTTATGGAGCAGGACTCCATCAGTTTTGAAGAGGTCACCCCAGTGTGGTTGAAAGCATTTCAAGAGTATCTGCTGGAGCGTCAGCTTCATTGGAATACAATTTCCACGTATATGAGGATGTTGCGTGCCACTTATTTCCGTGCCGTAGACGATGGGCTGGCTCCTTATCAGCCCAGGCTGTTCAAGGGAGTATATACGGGAACAAAGGTAACTGTGAAACGTGCTGTGGATGAAGATGTGTTCCGGCAGCTCAATGCACCTGTGGCGGATGAGAGCCTGGAGTTTACGCGCTTGCTTTTTTTATTACTTTTTATGCTTCGTGGAATGCCGTTTGTAGATATTGCTTATCTGCGGCATTGTGATTTGCATGGCAACGTGATAGTGTACCGTCGTAAAAAGACGGGTGCATGGCTTACTGTACGCGTAGAAGCTGAGGCAATGAAGATTATACGCAATCTCAGAAATACCGATAAGACTTCTCCCTATTTATTCCCTCTCATTCATCATCCGGGAAAGGATGAGTACCGGCAATATCAGAATGCTCTGCGTAGTTTCAATTATCATTTAAAGAGATTAGGAGAACGTATAAAAGGCGTTGCAGGACTGACAAGTTATACCGCAAGGCATAGTTGGGCTACCATTGCCAATTATCGGAATTATCAACAAGAACTCATTAGTAATGCAATGGGACATTCCTCTGTTAAAGTGACAGAAACTTACTTTAGAAGGCACTCGGATGATAAAATATGGGATATGAATAAGGAAATATTATCTTATATATTTGATAAACAATGATTTGTATTTGCCTGAATAAAAAACATTAAGTCTATTAATGTTTTGATAATACTACAAATGTTATCCGTTACTTTGTAGGTAACGGAGAGTTATATATTGCAACAAATATCAACAAAATATTTGTATTAAACAAGAAAAGAAAAGATTTTTTTTCCAAAAAATAAGTAAAGCCGTCCTTTGATATGCTTACAAGACGGACTGACTTGAATGACAGTGTTTTCCTTTGGTGGAAAATGCATAATACTTTCATGTCTGTATTATATTAAATTAACACAGAAAATCTGCTCGTATTTTTTCGCTCTCTCCAATAATCCGCAACAGTTAATTATGTTGATGCAAGATGTCTCTTGCAGTGTGTTTGTTCCTGTTTTCCCGTTACCTACAAAGTAACGGAAATGTTAACCTGATAAAATATATAGACAGATAAGTTATATCTTAATAAAAATGGAGAGCATGAAAAAGAGCCTTTGCATTATTTTCCTGTTTATCGGCATTTCTTTGTCAGCACAGGACATTTCGTTGAAGACGAATCTTCTGTATGACATCAGTACTACTTTCAACCTTGGTGCCGAATTCCGGCTGGCTCCGAAATGGACGCTGGATGTTTCCGCGAACTATAATCCTTTTACATTTTCAGACAGTAAGAAGTGGAAACACTGGATGGCACAGCCCGAAGCACGGTATTGGCTGTGTGAGGCGTTTAACGGACACTTCTTTGGTTTGCACCTGCTTGGAGGGCAATTTAACGTGGGCAACGTGAAATTCCCTCTGGGCATTTATCCTACTACCAAGGACTATCGGTATGAGGGATATTATTACGGCGCCGGCTTGTCCTACGGCTATCAGTGGATATTGGGCAACCGCTGGAGCCTGGAAGCGAGCATCGGTGTAGGTTACGTGCAGAACCATTACGATAAGTATGACTGTCCCAAGTGCGGTGAGTGGAAAGAGAAGAATGACAAAGGGTACTTCAGCGTCACCAAAGCCGCGGTATCATTGATATATGTTATTAAATAAAGGAGGAAGTACATTATGAGAAAAGAATGGATATATGGCAAACTGATATGCAGTGCGTTGTTCTTGCTTGGAACGTGTCTTCCTGCTTCCGCGCAGACGGGGCATCTTTCAGGCGTACGCGTAGTCAATGATGAAATAAAGAAGAACGGCCGTGAGGTTCATGTGAACTTTATACTTGATATAGAGGAGATGCATGTGAAGCGTCAGGAGAGCGTGCGTCTTTATCCGGTGGTGGAGGCGAAAGAGGGTGGTAAGAGTCTGGAGCTTCCTTCTGTGGTGTTGGACGGTCGTGTCCGCGATAAAGTACACCGCCGTGAGAAGGCGCTGACCGGGTCTGCAAAGACCGATGGCGCTTATATAGCGTTGCGCCGTAAAAACGGAGAGGCGCAGCAGGTGGAATATGCAGTGACTCTGCCCTATGAGCCTTGGATGGCTCAGAGCCGCCTGGTGCTGCGCGAACAGGTGACGGGATGTCTGGAGTGTGCACGGTCCGGCATGGAGGAAACGCCGGTAAAAAACACGTTCCTGCAATTGTTCCGGCCGCAGTACGCTACAGCCTTCGTGCAGCCCGGGAAAGAGACTGTGAAGGTGCGCAACGAAGTACGTGTGGCACGTTTGCAGTTCCGTCAGGACAGTTACAACATAGACCCGAAGTTCAAGAATAATGAATCGGAACTTGCCACGGTAAGCAGCTCTGTCGAGGTGGTAAAGACAAATCCCGATTTGACCATAACCGGAATTTATATTACCGGATATGCTTCTCCGGAGGGTACGGTGGAGTATAACCTGAAGCTGTCGAAGAATCGTGCGGAAGCATTGGCTGCGTATGCGCAGAAAGATACGGAAGTGGATGCTTCGCTGTGGCATGTGACTGGTGTGGGTGAGGACTGGGAAGGCTTGCGCAAGGAAGTGGAGAAACATCCGCAGTTACTGAAGATTAACGACGTGCTGAGGATTATCGATGAGTGTGACGGCGATAAGGACCTTTGTGAACAACGTATCCGCAATCTTGTGCCTCCCGAGATTTACCAACGTTTGCTGAATGAAATGTATGGTCCGTTACGCCGTAATGAGTACCGCATAGAATATAATGTGAGAAACTTTAATCTGGAAGAGGCAAAGAACCTGTTGAAAACCCGTCCCGACCTGCTGAGCGTCGAGGAAATCTATATGGTGGCAGATTCGTATGGGAAGGGCAGTGCGGAATATGATGAGGCTATGCTGACTGCTGCCCGCACATATCCGGCCAATGCCGCTGCTGTGGTGAACGGTGCTTGTGTGAAGATGGAGCAGGGTGACGTGAAAGGTGCGATAGACCTGCTGGAGGGTTGTGAGGTGAAGGATGATGCTTCGGTTCTGAATGCGCTGGGTGTTGCCTGTGCCAGGGACAAACAATATGACAAGGCGAAAGAAATACTGGAGCGTGCCTTGAAGGCGGGAAGCATGGAGGCGCAAAAAAATCTGGAGCAGTTGGCGGGAGTGGTAGCTGATTTATAGTATACCACAGGATACATGTTTGTAGCAACATATAACAGAATACACAAATAGAACGAGTTATTAATACTATTTTATTTAATTAATCTATCAACTTATGAAGTTAAACAAGTATTTTATGCTGGGATTGGCAGGATTGGCTTTCGCAGCATGTAGCAACGAAGATGAAGGTAATGATATCTTGACGAAAGGTACCAAGCAGATTTCCGTGACGATTTCTACCGGAAGCTATGGACAGACAAAAGCCGGAAGCGGATGGACAGAGGATGCTGATAAAGCTATTAAGCCTCAGAATATCAAACTTTACCTGTTGAAAAGAGATGGTAGTATTGTTGAGGTAAAAGATGCACAGGTCGGTAGTAACAATGTTTATCACAATGTAAGTCCTGAAGTTACTAAAATTGCGGCTGTTGCCAATTTTAACGAAGAACAACCGCTCCCTGTTCAAGGAAACTGGGATAATGACATTTTGAAAGCAACTTTGAATATGAACAAATATGGAGCTGCATCCACAGCACCTTTAGCAAGCAAAGTAGCTGATTTGGTTCCTAATGGTACTGATGCAGCAGATGGCAATACGATGTATACGGCAACAGTTGAACTGGCGACCATGCTTTCCCGTATTGAGTTGAGAGGTAATCTTACATGTACCAACTTGGGTGTTAGTGCATATAGCAAGTTAGCATTGACCCACATCGGTCTTAATGGAGTACATCAACAGTTTACATTGGGTGGAGAACTGGCTGGTGATGAATTATATGATAAGACAAACCAAGGAGGATACCCGGTAAGTGTACCTGCATGTTTTTATGATGAAACATCCGGTCCTGAAATCACTACTACTGCTGAAACGGCTTTATTGGCTGGTTATGGCTATAATGTACTGGGTCAGCCTAAAGAAATGCTTCTTAAGTTCGATACGGAATTCAAGAGCCCTGTAGCCGAAGGATTTATCGTTTATGATCCTGCCTACTTAAAGATTACAGGTCTGAAAACAGCGGAAGGTGGTAAAGTAACCATGGAAGCCGGTAAAATCTATCAAATTACAGACCTGGAATTTACAGAAGAAGACTTGACCGATTTGGATCCGGGAGAACCTACTATCTGTGTTACCGCTACTGTAACTGTAAAGGACTGGGAAATTGTACCGGTAGAACCTGAATATGGCAAATAATCTCTACTAATTTTTTCAATCGGAGGGATTGTATCAAAACAAGGTACTGAGACAGGAACTGTTCCCGGTTTTGATACATCCCTTCCATCTCTCTCTTTCAACTAATTCTAAGAAACATACATAAAATATGAAATACACCAAATACATACTATCCTTGATGTTTTTAGCTTCGCTCAACGGGTGCATCAAAGAAGATATGAGTGACTGTCCGGGCAACTGCCTGCTGGAGTTCAGTTATGTAGGCGACGGTACAACCCAAATCTTTCAAGATAAGATTCATAAAGTGGACATGTATGTTTTTGATAGTGACGGTGCGTTGCTGTCTTCTCATCCGATAAGCGAAGCTGATATAAAAACAAGAGCCACAGAGTTGAAGCTGCCTATAGGAAACTACCGGATTGTGACAGTGGGCAACACCTATCATACGGAGGTCAGCAACGGGCAAAGTCTGGCAACTGCCCAATTCTGTGATAAAAACTGTATAAGTGGCGAACGGATTGTCGGAAATGACTCTCTGTATTATGCTTATAAAGAAATCAGCATCCCCGGTGATGCACAACAGATAAAAGAACAGATGGATTTTGCCAGTTCGCACTACAAAGTCCATGTGGAAGTAGTAGGAACGGGACCTGTAGAGTCCGCTACCCGCACTCCGGTATGGCCGTTGCTGAGCATGAGCGGATTGTCTTCTATGACCGGTTTCGACAATAAGGCATGCGGCAATATTGTTACCTATTACCCTGAAACTGAAAATAATGCGGAAAAGCATACCATGCTGGCACGTTTTAATATAATGAGGCATACTAATCATGAAAATGTGAATTTAGACCTCACTGACGCTAATGGAGTGAACCTTGCTCATGTAAATCTGGCCGATTTCCTGGCTGCCAACCCTGTAGTAGACCTGACCAGACATGAAGCGCTGATACCTATCCGCATTGAGTTTAAGTCTATAGGTGCGGTGGTCACAGTTCCCGACTGGTACATAGTAGACGTGAAACCGGAATTTTAAAAAGAGAAAACGATGAAGACATTAAATACAATATATCTATGGCTGATGTTGGCTGCATGTGTGCTGGCACTTGCGGGATGTGTCGAGGAAAAAGTGTCCGGTACGGGAGAAGGCGGGAATATCAGTGTGAAAATGAATGTAAATGCCCGTGGCGGTTCCGACATACAGGCTGAAATGGAGAATGCCGTAAAGAGCTTGCGCGTATATGCTTTTATCGGACAGAAACAAATTGGGTATTATCGTGGAACTACCGGTTTAAATCCGGATGCAGGAGGTAAAATCTCTTTTTGGATGGATTTGGAATTACCGCCTTATTCTGCACTTGTACAGGATGTATGGTTCTACCTGGTGGCGAATGAGGATGCAATGGAGAGACCATCTGCAACTCTTCGGGAGGATATGACACGCGATGAATTGGAAAAGTTTTATTTTGGAGAAATCAATGCTCGTGGTTATGGTGCGGTTCCGATGGCGGTCAAGCAGTCTCAGAAAATAGACCCGAATAATCTGAAGGAAAGTACGGCAGGCGGTTCGCATAACGGACATCTGATGTGGAATGGAACTGTGGAATTTGAACTGGAACGGGTTGTAGGTAAGCTGGGCATGTATTTTGCCGCTAAGGAAGCTGGCATGAACTTAAGTATTGAACGCATTGATTTTTTGGGAGTGCTTCAATATAATTATCTGTTCCATCCGGAAGATGCAGTGTGGAAAGAAGTTCCTTCTTTGGACAGTCCATTCGAATTACTGACCACCTCTTCTCCGGTGACAAAGGTAATGACAGATGCTGATTATGAGTTGCTTGATAAAACAGATCCGGAAAGTATAAAGAAGGGGTTTAATGACTTTTTTTCCGTTCCGGTTTATATGTTTGAAAACTATTATGGTTCCGGTAATCCGAATAGTTGGGGAACGGCAGATACGGAACATAAAGGTTTTGTGGTCAGGGTTACTTACAGTATTAACGGGAATCAATCGGTGAAAGATATTTATTTGCCGCAAGTGAAGCGCAACAAATATTGTGTGGTGCTTAACCGTATCGGTCCGGACGATGTGATAACGGTGGATTATATGGTGGCCGACTGGGACGATGCCGATGCATGGAATGACTTGACTTTTGAATATCCTACATATAGCAATCCGGTATTGCCGCTTGACGGCGATAAACCGAATACTCCTCCCGTGGTTTGCTACACAGGCGATGAGGGTTCGTCCACAGAGGAAGATGGAGCTTTTTCTGTTCTGTTTGAGATGACTGCACCGGAAAATCAAGAATGGGCTCCCACTCTGCTTACTGGTGTCGGAAATTTTGTCTGTAAGGTTTATCAAAATGGAAAGTTGGTAGATGCTCCTTATCGAGCTTCTCCCAATCCGTTTACAATCAAGGTGATTGCACGGAATCCCGATGCTGTAGGGCAGACTGTTAATTTTGGTATTACTTATTCTCCTATCTGGGATTCGGGAAGTCCCAGTCTGTTAATGATTAATGGAACACAAGGTGACATTGCATGGCCGGGAAGTGGCGACAGAGCAGATGTGATTACAATTAGACAAGTATCAGAAATTCAAAAATGATGAACAGATGAAACGGATATTCTACCATATGGCTTGTTGGTTGGCAGTGTTAGGTTGCGCTGCCTGTAGCAATGAAGCGGATTTTGTAAAAACGGAAGCGGACAATAATAGTATTGTGCTTGACATTTCGTCTGCAACAACGCCGGTGACCCGTGCAGGCGCAACGGGTGCGGAAGTGACGGTAAGTTATGTTGATGTATTGATATTTGATGATACGGATAATAAAAGCTTGGCACATTATGAACGGGTGCAGGTGGTAGCCGACAGTCAGAAGAGCGGTAAAATTACATTGGCAAAAGTACAGCGGAATGATTTTACAGCTAATGAATCATATTGGGTATATCTGATAGCCAATAGTACATTGGGAGAAGACAAATTTCAAGAGGTAGCCGATTTGGGAAAATTACGCGGGTTGATGGAAGAACAGCGTAATATACACATGACCGGCGCCGGTACTGATCCTGAAATACCGATGATTTTTCTTATGGACGGCATAGCCTATCCCGCTGGAACAGACGAACCGGAAACGCCTGGAAAAGTAGTGCTTAACAATGGCAATCTTTCGGATAAAACGGAATTGGCCGTTACATTGCGACGCGCTGCTGCCAAAATTGTTGTGAAGATAAAGAAAGGGGAAGATGTTACCTTTGATAATTCATCGGGAGCCTATAGAGCAGGTTATTATCTGCGAAACATGTCTTACAGCACAACCCTTATTCCAAACCCGAATGCGAATGATAATGTAAAATTGCGGACGCCCGATCCTACTGCGGGTAAATATTTTGCATGGACGGAAAATGAAATAACTGTTACGGCTTATGCTTACAGTCATAATTGGAAGGATAAGCCTTTGGAAAGAGAAACGCGTCTGGTGGTGAATATTCCGCTCTATTATAAGAAAGAACCGGATTTGCGCGGAGCTAATTATTATCAGATTCCTATCAGCAAAGAGAAGGTTCTGGAACGGAATACTTATTACGAAGTAACGGTAGAGGTAAATGTGCCGGGCGCAACAGAAATTTTAAAACCCGAAGAACTCGAACCTGTCAATTATACCGTGCAAGCATGGGACGAGACTATAATTAATGTTGGAGGAGAAACCGACCGGCCGAAATATTTAACGGTAAATGAGGAAGAAATGGAAATGTATAATATCTCGGATGATAACACAACGCTGGAATTTGCTTCTTCATCGGAGGTCTCGGTTAAGGTGACGCGGGTTTATTACATTGATAAATTTGGGCAAACACAGGCTACAACCAGTGAAAGGGAGATTGCCAGGATGGGTATTAATGTAGTACCGGATAAAGGATTGAACGGAAATATCAATATACACAGCCCGTTGCCTACCAACAATACGATACGGTACATAGAATTGGAAATAACCAATGAGGATGGAGTAGAGGCTCGTAAAGTAACGGTTGCCCAATATCCGTTGGAGTATATTACGAATATTCAAGGGTGGTATTCGTATAGAAAAGATTTTAAGAGGAATGATTCCCGACCTACAACTTATGAATATAAAGGAGATGGGATAGTAGGAGTCAGTCTTGAAACAACAGGATGGTGGGGGGAATGGACAGGGGAGTATCATTATGAAACATCTTCACAGAGTGGCTTTTGGTATTCTAAAGTAGCCGTACCTGCAAGTAATGGAAAATCTAATATCAACTCTTATTATTATGGTAGTAGAAATACTCCTGCGTCATCTGTGGCAGAAAGAAATGGAAATGCCCGTATGTATCATGTAAGAATCTCTGCTTCGTCTAAAGACTATACTTTAGGAAGGCCCCGGCTTATTGAGGATGAACATAATCCGGGACTTATGGTTACAGATAAAGGGGCGGATAATAAAAAATTGGTATCTCCCTCTTTTATGATTGCTTCTCGATTAGGTTTTGTTAACACGGGCAGTGGAGGAGTTTCATTGGAGGACGACGATGAGAGTTTAAGAATCGTACGGGAACATTGCGCTAATTATGTGGAAGTATATAAAGATGTGAATGATCGGACAGTTGTGTTGGATGATTGGCGGCTACCGACAGAGGCGGAATTGAAGATTATCATGAAATTTCAAGGTGGGCCGGGTGAGGAGGCAGATGCCATTGATTATTTGCTGAATGCATATTATTATTTTAGTGCAAGCGGTCCTGTAAGAAATGAAAAAGGCAATTCGAGTGGCACTTCTGTCCGTTGTATCCGTGATGCCTTTGATACCCAGAAATAGAGAAGTATAAAAAACAGAAAGATATGGTAAAAGCAATAAAGCATACAGTACTTGTTGTGTTGGGACTGTTGGTCTCATTCACCGCCTGCCAGACGGATGAGTGGACTGCTTTTCAAGAAAAAGAAGCTCCCGAAGGTTATGTTAATATACATTTCGAAACGGAAATACCGGCTATGCCGGTGGTGACCACCCGCTCTGTAGACCCGGATGGTAAAGGGGTAAATAGTATGCAGCTGTTTTGTTTCGACAGCTACGGATTGTTTATAACAACTACGCCGGCAACAATCACTTCCCACGGGGAAGAGTCTGGAGAATTTACAGCAACCATACCTGCCAATACACGCCGTATTCATTTTATTGCCAATCAGAATATGACTGATTTCCAGGAAGATGAATTCAGAAATAAATCGGAGGCAGATGTGATAGCTCTGCTGGAAGGTTCGTCCGGTATGATGATTTATTGGGCTCGTTTTGCATGCGATGCTAACAACGAAGAACCGATTGACCAACAATTGGCCAAGAATCCTAATATAATAATGATTCGTAATCAGGCTAAAATTACAATAGACAATCCGACAGGAAACGGTTATCTGGTAGTTACCGGTTTTACAGCCTATAATACGAATGCTTTTGGTACTGTGGCTCCTTATCATCCTACGAAAGGGTGGGTATGGTCTTCGAATGCAGACGTTGAGCCTTTTGTTACATTGCCTGCCAATGATGCCAAGTTGAGCGATATTCAGGATGTACAGGATATCAGCCAAAATCCGGAATTATATGTGTTCGAATGCGAAAACAGTTCGGAAGACCCGGTCAGTGTCATCATCCGCGGACATCTGCCCGGTGAGAGCGAAGAACTTTATTATCGGGTGATGCTGATTAAAGCGAATGGCGAGCAGGAACTGATACGAAGGAATCATCATTATATGTTTCATATTGCAGGAGCGCTTTCTTATGGACAGCCTACTTTTGAGGCAGCGCTTACAGCGGCAGCCACGAACAATGTGTGGCTTTCCATATCGGACGAAGTTGAGTCGGTGGAAGATAACCACTATATATTGGCCGTGGACCAAACGAGTGTCGTGTATAATGATGAAAGAGCGGGTAAGACTGCCGAACTGAAATATACACTGTCGGGCAAGAACGGCACTTCCATTATCGGAACAGACAAGCCGGTGATAACATGGCTTGACGGAAATACGGTGGCAACCAATACGATAACGGACGCATTTACCATAAACAGTAATGGGGTGGGTGAAGGAAAGATTACCATTAATCTCCTGCCAATGAATAACAACCAGAAACTGGAAGGTACATTGTTGGTGAAAAAAGACCGCCTGCAACGTAAAATTAAGGTGATTATGGTGAAGAAGCAGAATTTTACACCAGCATGGGCATCTACGGAAATTTATGGCAATATGGATGATGGCGGTGCGCACGCTACTATAATGTTTACTATTCCGGAAGATTGTCCGACAGAGCTCTTTCCGCTCAGGGTACTGCTTGCAGTAGAGGCTTTGGATGTGCGCCATGAATCGGGTATGGTATTGCCGCTGGTGCGTGAAGGTGAAGAAGGTTATGGAACGGAGATGCCGGAATGGAAATATAAATATGTGTACACTGTGACGGAACCTGGTGTACAACGTGTTTATTTCAGGAATATTCTGAATGAGGAAGATGGGGCAACCAAAAATATCAGTATCGAAGCCGAACACTTCAATACCATGCATCGTGTCTTTACTTTTGCAGGCTCTTCACAAAAGTCGATAACAGTAGTGGGACTGGGAGAATATAATGGAGCAGAAGGTGGAGGAGACTTTGCGGATGATGAGAAAATCCTTTACCGTTTGGTGCCGCAGAAGAAAGGAGCCTTAGTACAGTTTGATATGCTGTTGAAAGATGGTGCAATGGCTATAAATGCAGGTGATAGGGATGAGTTTTTACTTTATTCCCAATATTTGGATCATATAAAGGACGGAGAAGAACCTGATGGAGTAACTTTTGATTGTACTTTTTATGAAGTAGACAAGAGTGAATGGGGCTCAGGAGGACGTGTATATATGTTTAAGCCGATTGATGCCGGAAATCCGGAAGAAACAGGGCGTTATTCCATTTACATGAAGACTAATGTTGCACGGAGTGCGGAAATAGTGCGTATGGCATCCAACCAGCATGGTTCTCCCTCAGGATTACCGTCGAATAATGAAGCCGAGTATACGGGAAATACCTATCGCTCCGTTACTTTTGAGCTTGCCAATTACCATCCTTTCCGCTTTGCCGCACGGGTGGATGATATAGGTACTGATGTTTCGGGCAATGCGGAGGAGGAGGAAACACCGCTGACATGGACTTATGAACCTGAACAGGAAGTGGATATTAGCTTTGATGTAACCAGTTTTACCGGTTCAGATGGAAAGTCTGTCGATCCGTTTGGAGAAGAGTTCGAAATCTATATTGATGCGCCTATGCTGGAAATAGATGATGCACGCCTGAAGGAATTCAACTTAGATAAAAACAAGCTGAAAGCCGATCCGAGCACAGAAGGACGCTTTATTTATATGGTAGAGGCTAATCGGGAGGATGAAAGACGGTATGGAGTAGGTGAAGCCTTGCAAAAGGACGATGCCGCTGGTGCAGGAAGTCAAGAGGGAGAACGGAAAAAGCTTCCTTTCAAAACCAAATCAGCGGTAAGTGCCGGGGATATTGTCGTCAGTTCGAATAATAGGCAGGTGGTATTCTTTGAAAAGACATTTAAAGTGACCAATGAATCCATTACCGGAACCATCCGCTATACTGCTAACGGGGAGACTAAACCTGTGCCTAAGGGAGCTTTTGTATCTTTTGAACGTGAGGTGAACGGCAGCCGTATTGGTGTCATGACTATTCGGGAGGATGGCCGGTATGAGTTACGTTTGCGTAAGGAATATAATTTCGATTGGTATATAGACAATGTGGAACTGCATTATACGGTAAATGGAGAAGTTTATCATACTATGACCAAATTAAATGAGTTATTCAATAACAGAGATTTGGTTTTGACAGCAGCAACAACTGAATAACAGTAAGTATGCTGAGCCTTACAGTATTTATCAGATGGATAGAACTTATTCCGGTTGGAAAAGAAAATATATAGAATCTCTTATCATATACAATGGCTGTCTGTGACAGATGGTCTTGTTGTTTGTTTTGTTTGTATATCCCATTCTTGTAACCTGGTGAGGTAAGGAATGGGATATTTTTTACGTTGGTCCATATAAAATCCCTCAGATTTTTGGGTCAGCGGATTTCCCCGGTTGGCAAGCTTTCTTTTAAGCGTATAGCCTAGCCAGTCTGAACATGAAGAATT
>OMGJ01000468.1_pt1 | contig 25023 bp, 23 predicted proteins | sample 1645811 | NCBI WGS metagenome assembly OMGJ01 (sample SAMN05578589, study PRJEB25193) | human gut metagenome | biome: Human Microbiome; feature: human-associated habitat; material: feces | host: Homo sapiens | place: USA:Birmingham | reverse complement strand
ATTCAGGATGATAATGTACCGGTTCCGGCAGAGGCAGCAGCGTTTACGTTGCTCCGTGAGCAGTTGGATGAAGTGCTTGGCACGTTGACGGATCGTGAGCAGAAGGTGCTCAAACTTCGTTTTGGCTTGGAAGACGGCAGAGCCAGAACATTGGAAGAAGTTGGTAAGGAGTTTAAGGTGACCAGGGAGCGTATCCGCCAGATCGAAGCGAAAGCTTTGCGCAAATTGAGACATCCGAGCCGCAGCCGCAAATTAAAGGATTATTTGGAGTAATGCAGTTATCTAAACGATTGCAGACCGTGGCACATCTCGTACACACTGGCGGTGTTGTTGCTGATATTGGATGTGACCATGGATTTACCATTATATATTTGGTGATGAATCAGCTTGCATCGGCAGGGATTGCTATGGATGTGGCAGATGGACCGTTAATGCGAGCGAAAGAACATATACATCAGTATGAACTCGATAACAGGATCGCATTACGTAAGTCAGATGGTTTGCAGCAGCTTGTAGAAGGCGAGGCAGATACAATATTGATCAGCGGTATCGGTGGAGCTTTGATGGAACGTATTTTGCGGGAATTTCCGCACGTAACACAGTCTGCGAAAGAACTGGTACTTTCGCCTCAGTCAGAGATATACAAAGTACGTCATGCGCTGCACGATCTGGGTTTTGTGATCGCACAGGAAGAGATGGTATTTGATCAGGGTAAATATTATACGATCATACGGTGTGAGAGGGGCAGTGAGCATTACTTCACGGAGGAAGAATATATATATGGAGGGTACCTGATGCGAACGAGACATCCGGTATTTCTGGAATATATGCAAAAAGAGCTCGCGCGGGTGCAGCGTGTTTTGGAGGCAATGCCGGATACACAGCCGGCGAAGAGGCAGATTCTTCAGGAACAGCAGACTATCTCAGATATTTTGAATCCGAGATAACAGGCTGCATTGTCAGTGACAGAAAGGCAAAGGTGTTGTTATGGGGAAACAGATTAAAGTGGAAGTGATCATTGGCGCTAAAAGGATTCCTAAAACTTACGAAGAGGGAGTTACCTATGCGCAGGTGGCCAAAGAAGTACAATCGGCATATTCATATCCGATCATTCTAGCCAGACGTGGCGGTAAATTGGTGGAATTAAATAAGCGGATCCGTGAGGATGTCCAGATATGTTTTATGACGACGGCAGATGACAGTGGGCACAAGACGTATGTTCGTGGTGTGACATTACTGATGTTACGCGCGTTTTATGCGGTCTGCAAAGGGCAGCCGTTGGAAAATGTATATGTGCAATATCAGATCGGCGATAGCTGTTACTGCGAAGTGAGCGGTGTCCCTGTGACGGAATCTTTGCTGCAGCAGGTTGAACAGTATATGAAAGAACTGGTACATAGAGATATTCCATTTTTGAAACGGTCGGTAGATACTTCCGAAGCACTGCGTATTTTTGAAAAATATGGCATGATGGATAAGAAAAAATTATTTGAATATCGTCGTGTTTCCAAGGTAAATATATATACATTAGACGGATTTGAGGATTATTATTATGGTTATATGCCGGCAAGTACCGGTGTACTTCAGTATTTCAGTTTAGAGCCATATGAAAACGGATTTATGCTGAATCTGCCAAATAGCAAAACTCCGGATCGAACAACATTGCACAAACCAAGTCCAAAGTTGTTTGCAACCTTGCAGGAGGCGAAATCGTGGGGCAAGATGGTGGATGTTGATACGGTAGGTGCGTTGAATGATGTGATCTCGCATGGTGGTGCGCCGGAACTTATATTGGTACAGGAAGCACTTCAGGAGAAAAAGATTGCGCAGATCGCAGAGCAGATCGCCAATGACCCAAGTAAGAAATTTGTCATGATCGCAGGTCCGTCTTCTTCCGGTAAGACATCATTTTCTCATCGATTGTCGATTCAGCTTCGAACACTCGGAGTGCATCCGCATCCGATCGCATTAGATAATTATTTTGTAGACCGCGATGAAACACCGTTAGATGAAAATGGCAATTATAACTTTGAGTGTCTTGAAGCGATCGATGTTAAACTGTTTAATCAGCAGATGAATGAGCTGCTTGCCGGAAAACGTGTCGAACTGCCGACTTTTAATTTTGTGACCGGTCAAAAAGAATATAAAGGAGACTATAAGCAGTTAGGTGAGGATGATATATTAGTGATCGAGGGGATCCACGGCTTGAATGATAAACTATCTTATACGCTTCCAAAAGAAAGTAAGTTTAAGATATACATCAGTGCGCTGACCCAGATCAACATTGATGAGCATAATCGGATTTCTACGACAGATGGCAGATTGATCCGGCGAATGGTACGTGATGCCAGAACAAGAGGCGCTTCGGCCGCTCGCACGATCGGTATGTGGCCATCGGTACGCCGCGGGGAAGATCAATATATATTCCCATTTCAGGAAGAGGCGGATGTTATGTTTAACTCGGCACTGATTTATGAGCTTGCTGTTTTAAAACCGTATGCAGAAGCGATCCTCTTTGGAATACCGAAGGATGCACCGGAGTATATCGAGGCAAAGCGTCTGCTTAAGTTTTTGGATTATTTCATTGGGATTAGCAGTGAAGACATCCCGAAAAATTCACTGATGCGTGAATTTGTGGGAGGCAGTGTCTTTAATGTATAGGATTAATCTGTATAGAAAATTGCAACATTGACAGCAAGGCTGTATTAGGCACACATAATACAGTTTTTCCAGATCTGTCAGCAGGCAGTGTAGGACGGTCGGCAGATATGATAGATAACATGGTGTGCAGAAATGAGGACAAAAAGATATGGCACAGATTATTGATGGAAAGAAAAGTTCAACACAGTTCATAGGTGAGGTGAAAGAGCAGGTTGCTGCTCTGAAACAAAAAGGAATTGATGTAACTTTGGCCGTGATTCAGATTGGTAAAGATCCTGCATCTACTGTATATGTCGGCAACAAAAAGAAGGCCTGCGAATATGTAGGTATTCGTTCTTTGGCATATGAACTGCCGGAAGAGACCAGTGAGCAGGAGCTTTTGGAGTTAGTACGATCGCTCAATGCTAAAGAAGATGTCGATGGCATTTTAGTTCAACTTCCGCTGCCAAAGCATATTGATGAGGATAAAGTGATCCGTACGATTTCGCCGGACAAAGATGTGGATGGTTTTCATCCGGAGAGCGTAGGACGTTTAAGTATTGGGCAGCCGGGCTTTGTTTCCTGTACACCGGCAGGGATCATCCAGCTTTTGAAACGTTCTGGAATAACGATTGACGGCAAAGAATGTGTTATTATCGGTCGGAGTAATATTGTTGGTAAACCGATGGGAATGCTCTTACTTAGAGAAAATGGAACGGTGACGATCTGTCATTCACACACTCCGGATCTGAAGACGGTTGCCAAGCGTGCAGATATTTTAGTCGTTGCGATCGGCAAGGCGAAGTTTGTAGATGCTTCTTATGTGAAAGACGGGGCCGCTGTCATTGACGTAGGAATGGATCGTGATGAAAATGGCAAGTTGTGTGGTGATGTTGACTTTGCTTCTGTTGAACCGGTTGCAGGGGCGATCACACCGGTTCCGGGAGGCGTTGGTCCGATGACGATCGCAATGCTTATGAACAATTGTGTGGAATCTGCACAGAGAAAACATTGTTAGAAATGGAGACTACGAATGGAACAACAGAATGTAACACCAATTTATTTTGTGTCGTTAGGGTGTGACAAAAATCTTGTGGACAGTGAAATGATGATCACTTCACTGCGGGAACAGGGCTTTCGTCTTGTGAATGAAGAGACAGAGGCAGAAGTGATTGTTGTAAATACCTGCTGTTTTATTGGGGATGCCAAGGAAGAAAGTATCAATACATTGTTAGAAATGGCGTCCTACAAGGAAACAGCTAAATGTAAGCTGCTTGTGGCTGCGGGATGCCTGGCTCAGCGTTACCATAAAGAGATACAAACGGAGATACCGGAAGTCGATATTATTGTCGGCACAATGGGGTATGAAAATCTCGCGGAAACGATCCGCGGAGAGTTGAAAGAGCATCAGGGTGTTGTTGAGACATTACAGAATATTGATTATCTGCCGACGCCGCTGACGAATCGAGATAGTATGTCCGGTGGATATTATGCATATCTTAAGATTGCAGAAGGCTGTGATAAATGCTGTACGTACTGCGTGATTCCGAAAGTACGCGGACATTATCGCAGTGTTCCGATGGAGAATCTGCTTGCACAGGCAGAACATCTGGTTCAAAACGGAGCCAAAGAGCTGATCTTGGTGGCACAAGAGACAACATTATATGGTGTGGATCTATATGGACACAAGAGCCTTCCTGAGCTTTTGGAAAAATTATCGGAATTAGAGGAGCTGAAATGGATCCGCATTTTATACTGCTATCCGGAAGAAATCACAAAAGAGCTGGTTCATGCGATCAAAACGCTTCCGAAAGTATGTCATTATCTGGATATTCCGATCCAGCACGGTTCTGATGGCATATTAAAGCGGATGGGGCGGCGTACCAATAGCAAAGAACTGCGGGATATGGTACATTATCTGCGTCAGGAGATTCCGGATATTGCACTTAGAACAACATTGATCACAGGATTTCCCGGCGAGAGCGAGCAGGATTTCGAACAGCTGAAAGAATTTGTGGAGGAACTTCGATTCGATCGACTTGGTGTATTTACGTACTCAAGGGAAGAAGATACACCGGCAGCCGCAATGGAAGAACAGGTGCCGGAAGAAGTTGCAGAAAAGCGGCGGGATGAGATCATGCAGATCCAGCAAAAGATTGCTTTTGAGAAGACGTCGGCACAGATTGGACGTGCTTTAGAAGTAATGGTAGAGGGGGCTCTGCCGGAAGATGGTGTTTATATTACGAGAACGTATATGGATGCACCGGAAGTGGACGGGTATGTATTTGTGGCAACTGATTGGAATCTGATGTCGGGAGATTTCTTAAACGTCAAGATTACCGGTGCAGATGAGTATGATCTCATTGGAGAGGTCATAGAGGAATAAGAGAATAGAATTGAAGGAGGATAAATATGAATTTACCAAATAAGATTACGATGCTTCGTGTATTTTTAATCCCTTTTTTTGTTGTGTTTATGCTTGTATCAGCCATCCCTTATAGCAAATACATTGCATTAGTTATTTTTGTTGTAGCAAGTCTGACGGATACCTTAGATGGTTATATCGCCAGAAAGTATAAACTTGTATCCAATTTTGGAAAATTCATGGATCCGTTGGCAGATAAATTATTAGTTTCTTCGGCGATGATCTGTCTGGTGTCCTTAAACAGAATTCCGGCTTGGGTTGTTATTGTGATCATAAGTCGTGAGTTTATCATTAGTGGATTTCGTCTGGTCGCATCGGATGCCGGTGTCGTGATAGCGGCGAGCTGGTGGGGCAAGATAAAAACAGTTGTACAGATGATCATGGTCATTGTCTTGATCTTGTCTATACACAATCCGGTTGTTGCTGTGATCGAGCAGATATTGATCTATTTAGCACTGGTACTTACGGTGGTATCGTTATTGGATTATTTGATCAAAAATTGGAAGGTTATGGACGATGGAAAGATGTAATGAGATAAGAGTACCATCTGAGGAGGCGGTACAGTTAGTAGAATATTGTATCCAAAACGGTTATAAGATTTCTACAGCGGAGTCATGTACCGGAGGCCTGATCGCAGCGGGTATTGTAGATGTACCGGGTGCATCAAATGTCTTTGAAGAAGGATATGTTACGTATGCAGACCGGGTTAAACAAAAACTGCTTCATGTATCCGTGACAACGATTCAAAAGTATACGGTGGTAAGTGCGCAGGTGGCTGAAGAAATGGCGCTTGGAACAGCGCAGGCCAGTGGAGCCGATATTTCTGTTACGACAACAGGTTATGCAGGACCGGAAGATGGTGAAGATGGGACACCGGCAGGAACCGTTTACATCGGAACCTGCTTTCGTGGGCGCGCAGAGAGCAGAAAATATTGCTTTGACGGTGATCGTGGGCAGGTACGCTTGCAGGCAGCCCGTGAGGCAATGAAATTTGCATTAGAAAGGATGAAACAGATTGAGTGAGGTGATCGTTGTAGGCGGTGGAGCAGCCGGTATGATGGCAGCTATTGCGGCAGCGGACTGTGGACATCAGGTAACCATTATAGAAAAAAATGAAAAATTAGGGAAAAAATTATTTATTACAGGAAAAGGCCGGTGTAATATCACCAATGACAGTGATGTAGAGAATCATTTGAATCATGTGATCTCCAATCCGAAATTTATGTACAGTGCCTTTTATAGTTTTGACAGCAGCCGTATGATCGACTTCTTGGAACAGGAAGGTCTGGCGGTAAAGACAGAGCGCGGCAATCGCGTGTTTCCGCAGTCTGATAAGTCTTCCGATGTGCTGCAAACGCTGCAGAAAGCACTTCGCAGAAGAAATGTTACGGTCAGATTGCATACGAAGATGACAGGACTTATGATCGAAGATCATAATTGTAAAGGCGTAAAAGTACAGAGTTATCATGGTGCATTGGAAACACTGACAGCGGATGATGTCATCCTTACAACGGGGGGACTTGCATATCCTTCTACCGGATCGACAGGTGATGGACACCGACTGCTGAAACAGGAAGGAGTTGCTTTAGAACCATGTTATCCGGCGTTAGTGCCTGTTGAGACGGTAGAAGAGTGGCCAATCAGACTGCAGGGATTATCGCTTCGCAATGTGTCGTTGCGCGTGGAACGTGGATCGCATAAAATATACGAGGAACAGGGAGAAATGCTGTTTACGCATTTTGGTGTAAGCGGACCATTGGTCTTGTCGGCGAGCAGCCTGCTCGGTCGTAAAGGTGCCAAAGACTGTAAACTGCATATTGACTTGAAACCGGCCTTGTCGGAAGAACAGTTAGATGAACGGTTACAGCGTGATTTTGCCGCACAAAAAAACAGCATGTTTAAAAACAGTCTGGGAAAGCTGCTGCCGTCAAAATTGATCCCGGTTATCGTGGAACTTTCCGAGATCACGCCGGATAAGCAGGTCAATGAGGTGACTAGGCAGGAGCGGCACAGACTGGTTAAACTATGCAAAGATCTCACCTGTACCGTCAAAAAGCTGCGGGATTTTCCGGAAGCGATCGTTACCGGAGGAGGCATTTCCGTAAAGGCGATCAATCCGGCAACCATGGAATTAAAGGAGATTTCACATTTATTTGCAGCCGGAGAGCTGATCGATGTAGATAGTGTGACGGGAGGGTATAATCTTCAGGTTGCGTGGTCAACCGGGTATTTGGCAGGAATATCAGTGTATTGAATGATAATGGAGGATAGATATGTATAATATTGCAATTGACGGACCGGCAGGAGCCGGCAAAAGTACTATTGCCAAGATGGCAGCGAAGAAACTGGATTTCATCTATGTAGATACCGGAGCTATGTATCGTGCGATGGCGCTGTATTTTCTGCGCCGGGAAATTGATGCAAAAGATGAGAAAAAGATTGCAGAGGCCTGTGAGCATATCAATGTGACGATTGCTTATCAGGAGGGGGAACAGCAGGTACTTCTTAACGGTGAAAATGTCAATGCCTTTATTCGTACGGAAGAGGTTAGCATGATGACATCTAATACTTCAAAATATCCTGCTGTACGTGAGAAACTTCTTTATTTACAGCGGGAACTTGCGGCAGCTAACAATGTGATCATGGACGGCCGGGATATTGGAACTTGTGTCCTGCCGGATGCAGAGCTTAAGATATATCTTACAGCCAGTGCATCGGAGCGAGCTAAAAGACGTTATTTGGAGCAGAAGGAACGCGGTGTGGAAAGTGATCTTGCCCAGATCGAAAGGGATATTATTGCACGTGATGAGCAGGATATGAATCGTGAGATCGCTCCGTTAAAGCAGGCAGAAGATGCTATTTATCTAGACACCTCTGATATGACGATCGAGGAAGTAGTGACAAAGATCGTATCACTCGTTCAAAAGGCCTGAACAAAACGGATCTTTGTGGGCATAGAAAGGATTGAAAGATTTGTATGAAAGTTACATTGGCTAAGAGTGCGGGCTTTTGCTTTGGAGTGAAGCGGGCAGTGGAAATGGTTTATAAGGAAGCGGAGACGGGAAAGAAAGTATATACGCTCGGTCCGATCATTCACAATGAGCAGGTTGTGCAGGATCTGGAACAAAAAGGTGTACGTGTGATCGATACGCCGGAAGAACTTTCCGAAGCGGAGGATGCGACAGTGATCATCCGCTCACATGGCATCAGCGCAGACGTGTATCATCAACTGGAAGACAAAAAGGTTCGCATTGTTGATGCGACCTGTCCTTTTGTCAGCAAGATCCATCGCATTGTTGAGAAAAAATATCAGGAAGGAAGCTGTATTGTCATTGTCGGCAATGCAAACCATCCGGAAGTGGAAGGAATCAATGGCTGGTGCAATGGCGCAGCTACAGTGATCGGAAGCGTTTCGGAGGCAGAAAATTATAGTCAGGAACCAGCCAGGAAACTTTGTGTTGTGGCACAAACGACATTTAATTACAAGAAATTTAAAGATATAGTTGATATTTTTTCGAAAAAGAGTTATGATATAGACGTTATGAATACAATTTGCAACGCTACCGAAGAGCGTCAGACGGAAGCGGCAGCCATTGCCGGTGACTCCGACGCAATGATAGTGATAGGTGGAAAACATAGTTCGAACACGCAGAAACTGTATGAAATATGCAAGAATGTGTGTCCGGACAGACATTTTATACAGACACTTGATGACTTGGATTTGAAGCAATTTCAATCTTTTCGTAGCGTGGGTATTACTGCAGGGGCCTCGACCCCAAATACTATTATTAAGGAGGTTCAATCATATGTCAGAAATGAATAATGAGTTTGAACAGTTATTGGAAGAAACATCATTAGTAACAATCCACAATGGAGAGGTTGTAGAAGGGACAGTCATCAGCGTTAAGGAAGATGAGATCGTTCTTAACATCGGCTACAAAGCAGATGGTATCATTACCAGAAATGAGTACAGTAATCAATCCGGCATTGATCTGAGAGATGTTGTGAAAGAAGGCGACAAAATGAACGCCAAGGTACTCAAGGTGAATGATGGTGAGGGACAGGTATTATTAACATACAAACGCCTTGCTATGGAGAAGAGTAATGAGCGCATTCGTGAAGCATTTGAGAATAAAGAAGTACTTAAAGCTAAGGTTGTCAATGTATTAACGGGTGGCTTGAGTGTCATCGTTGATGAGACTAAGATCTTTATTCCGGCCAGCCTTGTATCTGATACTTATGAGAAAGATCTTTCTAAGTATGCAGGACAGGAGATTGAGTTTGTTGTCAGCGAGTTTAATCCAAAGAAGAGAAGAATCATTGGTGATAGAAAGCAGCTTTTGGTTGCAGAGAAGAAGAAGAAACAGGAAGAGCTTTTTGCAAGAATTCATGTTGGCGATACTGTAGAAGGTGTTGTTAAGAATTTGACAGATTTCGGTGCATTCATCGATCTTGGCGGAGCAGACGGACTTCTTCATATTTCTGAGATGTCTTGGGGACGTGTTGAAAATCCTAGAAAGGTATTCAACGTTGGCGACAAGACTAAGGTTCTTATTAAAGACATCAAAGACGATAAGATTGCATTGAGCCTGAAGTTTGAGGATCAGAATCCATGGTTAAATGCTGATGGAAAATATAGCGTTGGTTCTGTTGTGAAGGGTAAAGTCGCACGTATGGCTGATTTCGGTGCATTCATTGAGTTAGAGCCTGGTGTTGATGCATTACTGCATGTATCTCAGATCTCTAAGGAGCATGTTGATAAGCCGTCTGATGTATTGAAAGTTGGTCAGGAAGTGGAAGCTAAAGTTGTTGATTTCAATAGCGAAGATCACAAGATCAGCCTGAGCATCAAGGCTTTATTGAATGACTCACAGGCGGATGAAGAAGAGGATGTCGCTGAAGAGCCAGCAGAGTAATAGTAGGTAATCGCTCGCCAATCCGTACTTGTACGGGTTGGCGATTTTTTTCGTATAGGGTTTTCGTTTGTGCGAAAAGTATGGAATGAAATTTGCGTATGTAAAGGAGGTCAGAAATGGGCGATTATGAGTTGTTTAAGAAACAGGTATTCGGGTTGACCCAGATAGACCTGAGTTGTTATAAAGAACGTCAGATGAAACGACGCATTGATGCGTTGATCACAAAGTGCAAGATTACATCATACGAGGAGTATATCCGATTGCTAAAGACAGATAAAGTGAGATTGGATGAGTTTGTGGCATACTTGACCATTAATGTATCTGAATTCTATCGCAATCCGGAGCAGTGGAAGCTGCTGGAGGATGAGATGCTTCCGTATTTATTTGAGCGCTTTGGCAACGATCTGCATATATGGAGTGCTGCCTGCTCGACAGGAGATGAACCGTATACACTTGTTATGCTGTTAGCAAAGTTTATTCCGCTGGATAAGATCCATGTTTATGCGACGGATATTGACAGACAAGTGTTAGAAAAGGCGCAGATAGGTATTTATGATGAAAAGAGCTTAAAAGGACTACCGAAAGAATTTGTGTCGAAATATTTTACACAGGTTTCTGACCGGAGTTATCAGATCAGTGATCAGATCAAGCGTTGTGTCAAATTTTGTCAACATAATCTGCTGAAGGATAGATATCCAAAAGAATGTGATATGATCGTCTGCCGTAATGTGATGATTTATTTTACGGAGGAAGCCAAAAAGGAGATATATCAAAAGTTTAATGCATCCCTTAAAAAAGACGGGTTGTTGTTTGTTGGAAGTACAGAACAGATCATATCGCCCGGCAATATCGGATTTGCAAGTTTTAAGTCATTTTTTTATAAACGCTTATAGTGTGGATAGTGAAAGGCATGGTGAAGAAAGATGGAGACTAAGATTAAGATCGTTGTGGATGCGATGGGTGGTGATTACGCACCAGAGGTTCCGGTACAGGGAGCCGTAGAAGCATTGCAGGAAAATACAAATATTTCTATCGTATTGGTAGGTAGAACAGATGCGATCAAGGAGCAGCTTGCAAAATATACGTATGATAAAGAGCGCATAGAGATCGTTCATGCAGAGGAAGTGATCGGATTTGACGAGCCACCGGTGATGGCAGTTCGCAAAAAGAAGGATTCTTCCATCGTAGTTGGCATGAAACTCGTTAAAAAAGGCGAGGCAGATGCATTTGTATCAGCAGGAAGCACCGGTGCTATATTAGTTGGTGGTCAGATGATCGTTGGAAGGATCAAAGGTATTGAGCGAGCACCGTTAGCGCCATTGATCCCAACGGCCAAAGGACCGGCATTGCTGATCGATTGTGGAGCAAATGTAGATGCCAGAGCTTCTCATTTGGTGCAGTTTGCACAGATGGGATCCATTTATATGAAACACGTTGTTGGAGTAGACAATCCTAAAGTTGCTATTGTAAATATTGGTGCAGAAGAAGAAAAAGGAAACCAATTGGTGAAAGAAACATATCCTTTATTGAAAGAATGTAAAGATATTAATTTTACCGGAAGTATTGAAGCAAGAGACATTCCGAAGGGTGATGCCGATGTTATTGTATGTGAGGCATTTGTTGGCAATGTTATTTTGAAATTATACGAGGGATTGGCAGGGACACTGCTTTCTAAGGTGAAGCAGGGGCTCATGTCTACACTTCGCAGTAAGATAGGGGCATTGCTGATCAAGCCGGCATTGAAAAAGACAATGAAAGAGTTTAACACGGATGATCATGGTGGAGCACCATTGCTTGGCTTGAGAGGATTAGTTGTTAAAACGCATGGCAGCTCCAATGCGAAAGATGTCAAAATGGGCATTTTGCAGTGTGTGCAGTTTACCGAAGAGCAGATCAATGAAAAGATCAAAGAGAATCTTGCAGTAAAGCAGGAAGATTAGCGAATAGTATGAGATGGGAAAGGAATGAGTGTTTCTTATGGAGTTTGAAAAGCTGCAGATGATCATTGCAGAAGTTCTGGGCAAAGACTCGGAGCAGATTTATGCCAAAGCGCGGCTGGTGGAGGATCTGGGAGTGGATTCTCTGGAAGTTTTTCAGATCATTATGGGAATGGAAGACACGTTTGATGTTATTTTAGAGGAAGAAGCGGTGTATCAGGTGAAGACGGTACAGGATCTGTGCAATCTTGTGATGATACCTGCATAAAAAGGAGTATGATGAACAGTGAGACAGGAAAAGATAATTGAGTTTGAAAAAAAGATTGGATACACGTTTGAAAATCCGTATCTGTTGGTGACGGCATTGACTCACAGTTCGTATTCAAATGAAAAACGACTGAAAAAATATAAATGCAATGAGCGTTTGGAGTTTTTGGGGGACGCTGTATTAGAGTTGATCTCCAGCGAGTATATTTTTAAGGAAAATCCGCAGAAACCAGAGGGAGATCTTACAAGGATACGGGCAAGTTATGTCTGTGAACCGACGCTGGCAGCTTGTGCGCGAGATATTTCTTTGGGAGATTATCTGCTTTTGGGTAAAGGAGAGGATCGCACCGGGGGCAGAGAGCGGGATTCTATTTTGTCAGATGCCATGGAGGCTACGATCGGTGCTGTTTATCTGGATGGAGGATTTGCCAGAGCAAAAGAGTATGTCGAGGCATTTGTGCTGCGTGATATCGAGAACAAAAAGTTGTTTTATGACAGCAAAACGATCCTGCAGGAGATTGTGCAGGGAAGACATCTTGCGTTGGCATATCAGCTGGTGAAAGAAACCGGACCGGATCACTGTAAATCATTTGAGGTTGCTGTGATGATCAACGGTAAAAAGATAGCGGTCGGGACAGGAAGAACAAAGAAAAAAGCAGAGCAGTCGGCAGCGTATGAGGCAATTCTTGCTTTGCGGGAGAAATGAGGTAAGGAATGTATTTAAAAAGTTTGGAGGTACATGGCTTTAAGTCGTTTGCCAATAAATTAGTATTTGAATTCCATAACGGAATCACTGCTATCGTTGGACCAAATGGCAGTGGTAAGAGTAACGTGGCAGATGCTGTCAGATGGGTGCTTGGTGAACAGAGTGCCAAACAGCTTCGTGGAGCGAAGATGGAAGATGTCATTTTTGCCGGAACACAGCTTCGTAAGCCACAGGGCTTTGCGTATGTGGCGATCACGATCAATAATGAAGATCACAAGTTGAAAGTGCCGTATGAAGAGGTAAAGATTGCTCGACGGGTATACCGATCCGGTGAAAGCGAGTACCTGCTCAACGGTGCTTCGTGTCGTTTGCGGGATATTCAGGAATTACTGTTAGATACCGGTATTGGTAAGGAAGGTTATTCTATCATCGGGCAGGGTCAGATTGATAAGATCTTAAGTGGTAAGCCGGAAGAGCGTCGCGAGCTTTTTGACGAGGCTGCCGGTATTGTGAAGTTCAAAAAGCGCAAAACGGTTGCTGAGAAGAATTTAGAGGAAGAGCAGCAAAATCTTGTGCGAATCGAAGACATTTTATCGGAGTTGGAAAAACAGGTTGAGCCATTGGAGGCGCAATCCGAAAAAGCAAAAGAATATTTGAGTTACCGTGATGAGCTGCGCAATCTGGATATCAATGTATTTTTGCAGGATTACAAAGAAAACAGCGCTTCCATGGAGGAACTTCGCGAGAAGGAAAGTATTGCAGATGGAGATCTGGCTAAGACAAAGGAAGAATATGAAACGGTCAAGTCAGAATATATTCAACTAGAAGAGGCACTGGATAAACATACGCGGAATCTGGAAGAATGCCGTGAAACGCTGAGTGCTGATAAAGTGAAGTTGAATCAGCAGGAAGGCGATATAAAAGTATTAGAGGAGCAGATCAATGCGGTGCGCCAAAGCGAGCTGTATTATCGTGAGCAGATAGAGAACTACCGTGCCAAAGTGTCTGAACTGGAAAGCGAACAAGAAGAGCATCGCGCAAAAACGAAAGAATTTGAAGATAAATTACAGCAGATGGAACAGTCCCGTCAGGATGTTACTGCTAAGCGGGAAAAGACCGGCAATGAGATCGCACTTCTCGAGCAGGAGATCGCAGGTCACAATGAGGCGATCGCACAGGCAAAAGATGCAAATACGGATGTTGTGACGCAGGAAGAACGCTTTCAAACGCTGTTAGAGCAGAACAATATCAAAAAAGTGGAACTGACAAAACGGATCTTGGAAAATAAAACGCAAACGGCCGGTTTGCAGGAGATTTTAGACCGAGAGCAAAGCAATCTGCAGGAGATCTCGGATAAGATACAAGCGTTAGATGATGCCGGAGCAGAACTCGCACATTCTGTCAAGCATATGCAGGGACAGACAGAGCAGTTAAATCTCGAGCGCCGGGAGACGGAGCGACAGTATCACATGGATCATTCCAGACTGCGTTCTCTGCAAAATATGACAGAGCGCTATGAGGGGTTTGGGCAGAGCATCAAGCGTGTTATGGAGCAAAAGCCGAATTATCCGGGCATTGTCGGAGTTGTGGCAGATATTATCCGCGTAAATAAAAAGTATGAGATCGCAGTGGAAACTGCACTTGGCGGCAGCATTCAAAATATCGTGACCGATAATGAGCAGACCGCCAAAAGTATGATCGCTCATTTAAAAAAGAATCGCTACGGCAGAGCTACATTTTTGCCGTTGACCAATATACATACAAAGGCAGCAAGCCGCGCACAAAATATTATGGCAGAGCCGGGTGTGATCGGTATGGCATCCACCCTTGTAGAGGCAGAAGATCGCTTCTCAGAATTGGTAGAATATTTGCTGGGACGTTTTGTTGTAGTTGATCATATCGATCATGCGATCGCTTTGGCCAAGAAGTATCATCACACGATACGTATCGTTACGACAGAGGGTGAACTCTTAAATCCGGGTGGTTCTATGTCCGGTGGTGCTTTTCGTAACAACAATAATCTGTTGGGAAGACGCCGCGAGATGGAGGAACTTGAGCAGCAGACGAAGAAATGGAAAGCGCGCCTTACCGAAATCGATGCAGATATTGCCAAGTATGAGAAAGATGGTGCGCAGATCCGTCAGAAGATCGAGACAAATCATCACCTGCGAGAAGAACTGGTATTGCAGCAAAATACTGCAAAATTGCAATATGATCGTGCAAACCGCGATATGGAACAAGCGAAGGAACAGCTTGATCACATTCGTTTTGAAAGTCAGGGGATCGAGGGACAGAAAAAGGAGCTGCAGGTTGAATTAGATAAGCTGCAGGATCAACGTAAGGAAAATGAGGATCAGAATAAGATCCGCGAAGAGCGCATTGCAGAGTGTACGGACAAGCTTGATCAGGTCCGGGAGCAGCAAAGACAATTAGAGACAGAAGATGCACAGCTCCAATTGGACTATACAACATTGGAGCAGAAGAAACAGTTTCAGCAGGAAAATGTGAATCGTGTTGCCGGAGAACTGCAGAATATTTGCCAGCAGATGGAGGAAGCATCCGGGAATAATATGCAGGCAGATGAGCGGGTACGTCAAAAAGAGGCACAGATCGCGGATTTAAGACAGCAGATGGATCAGCTTTCTGTGCAGATCACGACGTTGACAGAGATGGTTGAGCAGAAAGTGCAGAAACGTGAGGAGCTGACAACGAGGCAGAAAGGCTTTTTTGAGCGTCGGGAGAGCTTATCGGAGCAGATGAATGCATTGGATAAAGAGGTGTTCCGCCTGCGCAACAGTCAGGAAAAACTGCAGGAAAAGATGGATTCTTACACGAACTATATGTGGGAGCAGTATGAATTGACCTTTAGTAAAGCGGAAGAAATTCGTGTAGCGTTAAATATGTCCGGGGCGCAAATGCGTGCCCAGATCAAAACCCTAAAAGGCAAGATCAAAGGCTTAGGGGATGTCAATGTCAATGCAATTGAACAGTACCGGGAGCTAATGGAACGCTATGAACTGCTTAACGGCCAGCATGATGATCTCATTAAGGCAGCCGATGTCTTACGCGGCATTATCGAGGAACTGGATACTGAGATGAGAAAACAGTTTGAAGAACAGTTTGCTGAAATTCAGACACGTTTTGATAAAGTGTTTAAGGAACTATTTGGTGGTGGACGTGGAGCACTGGAGTTGACAGAGGGAGAAGATGTCCTTGAGGCAGGCATTAAGATCGTTGCCCAGCCGCCGGGAAAGAAACTGCAAAATATGATGCAGATGTCCGGTGGAGAGAAAGCTCTGACAGCGATCGCGCTGCTTTTTGCTATCCAAAGTCTGAAACCATCTCCGTTTTGTCTGTTGGACGAGATCGAGGCAGCGTTGGATGATTCTAATGTAGGGCGTTATGCCAATTACCTGCATAAATTGACCGAAAATACACAGTTTATCGTTATTACGCATCGACGTGGTACGATGAATGCTGCAGATATCCTGTATGGTATCACTATGCAGGAAAAGGGAGTATCTACGTTGGTTTCTGTCAGTCTGTTGGATGAAAAAGAGATTGCCAATTAGATGGACAGATTGTCGGCATTTGAAACATATTGTATCTGATGTTGCATTTTAGCAGTAAAACAGGTAATATAGTAAGATGGTGCATAAAAAAGAATAACATGGAGAGTGAATATGAGTGAAAAAAAGGGATTTTTCAGCAGACTGAAAGACGGACTGACAAAAACACGAGACAACTTTGTCGCTGGAATTGACAATATATTCAACGGCTTTTCGGAGATTGACGATGATTTCTATGAAGAGCTCGAAGAAGTGCTTATTATGGCAGATATTGGTGTGAATACTACGTCAAAGATCATTGCGAATCTGCAGCAAAAAGTCAAAGAGCAGAAGATCAAAGAGATCAGTGTCTGCAAGCAACTGTTGATCGACAGTATCAAAGATCAGATGCGCGTGGATGAACATGCATATGACTATGAGAATGAGACTTCGGTAGTATTGTTGATCGGTGTCAACGGCGTTGGAAAAACAACGTCAGTAGGCAAGTTGGCAGGACAGTTCAAAAACAATGGTAAGAAAGTGATACTTGCAGCTGCTGACACATTTCGTGCGGCAGCAATTGAACAGCTTACCGAATGGGCAAATCGTGCAGGCGTGGAGTTGATCTCCGGTCAGGAAGGCGGTGATCCGGCAGCAGTTGTGTATGATGCCGTAAATGCAGCAAAGGCAAGAAAGGCAGATATTTTGCTCTGTGATACAGCCGGACGACTTCATAACAAGAAAAATTTGATGGAGGAGCTGCGCAAGATCAATCGTATTATTGAACGTGAATATCCGGATGCACATCGGGAGACACTGGTTGTATTGGATGGAACGACGGGACAGAATGCATTAGCACAGGCAAAACAGTTTGGCGAAGTGGCAGACATTACCGGAATCATTTTGACAAAATTAGATGGTACGGCCAAAGGTGGGATTGCGATCGCAATTCAATCAGAGCTGCATGTACCGGTGAAATATATTGGTATTGGAGAGCAGATTGATGATCTGCAGAAATTTGATGCAGATCAATTTGTTGACGCACTGTTTGAATGATTGACAGGATAAAAAGAGAATTCATTGGAGGATAGTAACATGATGACATTAGATAAGTTTGAAGAAGCTTCAGAAAAGGTTAAGGAAGTCGTACTTCCGACCAATCTGATCTATAGCGAGTACTTTTCAGAACAGACAGGAAATAAAGTATATCTGAAACCGGAAAATATGCAGTACACAGGAGCTTATAAGGTGCGAGGCGCTTATTATAAGATCAGTACAATGTCATCGGACGAAAGAGAAAAAGGATTGATTACGGCATCTGCAGGAAATCATGCGCAGGGAGTTGCCTACGCGGCCAAATTATATGGTGTTCCGGCAACGATCGTAATGCCGACAACGACGCCGTTGATAAAAGTGAATCGAACGAAAGGTTATGGCGCTAACGTGGTACTGCATGGATCAGTATACGATGAAGCCTGCCAGAAAGCGTTGGAATTGGCAGAGAAGAGCGGTGCTACTTTTGTACATCCGTTTAATGATGAAACCGTTGCAACCGGTCAGGGAACGATTGCAATGGAAATCTTTAAGGAACTGCCGACAGTAGACATTATTTTGGTCCCGATCGGTGGTGGTGGACTGGCAGCCGGTGTTTCGACACTTGCTAAGCTGTTAAATCCGAACATCAAAGTGATCGGCGTAGAGCCGGCAGGCGCAAGCTGTATGAAAGCATCTTTAGATGCGGGCAAAGTAGTTACACTGCCAAATGTAGAGACAATTGCGGATGGTACCGCTGTTAAGACTCCGGGAGATAAGATTTTCCCATATATACAGAAAAATATTGACGAGATCATTGCTGTTGAGGATGAAGAGTTGATCGTCAATTTCTTAGATATTTTGGAAAACCATAAGATGTTAGTAGAAAACTCAGGCTTGCTTACTGTGGCAGCATTAAAGCATCTCGACTGCAAGGGCAAACGGGTCGTTTCAATCTTAAGTGGCGGTAATATGGACATTATTACGTTGTCTTCCGTCGTTCAGCATGGACTGATCGCCCGCGGCAGAGTATTTACCGTTGCCGTACAGTTACCGGACAGACCGGGTGAACTTGTCAACGTAGCGGATATTATCGCAAAAGAAAAAGGAAATGTTATCCGCTTAGAGCATAATCAGTTTGTCAGCATCAACCGTAATGCGGCAGTTGAGCTTCGGATCACGCTTGAGGCATTTGGACAGGAGCACAAAAATGAGATCTTAAAGGCGCTTCGTGACAAGGGGTATGACGCAAAAGAAGAGACACCGACAGGTATGTATTAGAAAGGAATGGTTGTTTTATGGCAGGAACAGAAAATACAAAGGCATCAGAATTGTTGCACACACCCGGTGGAGTGCGGGATATTTATGGAAGTGCTTGTGCCAGAAAGCTGGAGGTACAGCATTCGTTAGAGCAGGTGATGCATTCCTATGGATTTCGAAATGTGCAGACACCGACGTTTGAGTATTTTGATATTTTTAATAAAGAACGTGGAACAGCTGCATCCAATGAGATGTTTAAGTTCTTTGACCGTGGCAACAATACACTAGTATTGCGACCGGACATGACGCCGGCAATCGCACGCTGTGTTGCCAAATATTTCCGTGAGGAGACTGAGCAGATGCGTTTCTGCTACACGGCACAGACTTTTGTCAGTACCGGACAATACAAGGGTAAATTACAGGAAGTGACACAGGTTGGAGCAGAGCTTTTTATGGATGACAGCTCCGATGCGGATGCAGAGATGTTAGCATTGACGATAGAATGTCTGTTAGAGAGCGGTTTGAAGGAATTTCAGATCGAAGTGGGACATGCCGATCTGTTCCGAGCTTTGGTAGAGGAAGCAGGCTTTGAGGAGGAGACGATCGAGACGCTGCGTGATCTGATCGAGAGCAAAAACTTCTTTGGCGTGGAAGAATTGTTAGGCAAGCTCACGGTACAGCAGGGGTTAAAAGAGGTTTTTGTGAAACTGCCGGAACTATTAGAGAACTTAAAAGAGGCGGCAGATTTTGTGCGTGCGAGAAGTAAGAGTGAGCGCGTATATAAAGCATTAGAACGCTTGGAAAAATTAGAAGAGATCTTAAAGATATATGGTTTAGAAGATTATGTCACGATCGATCTCAGTATGCTGAGTCATTACAGCTATTATACAGGAGTTGTATTTCGTGCCTATACATATGGAAATGGTGAGGCGATCGCCAGCGGTGGCCGCTATGACGGTTTGGTGGCACAGTTTGGCAAAGAGGCGCCGGCAATCGGTTTGGTTATCGTATTAGACCAGTTGATGATCGCAATGGAGCGTCAGAAGCTGTTTGGAGAGACTGCACTTGGTGGAACACTTTTGGTGTATCCGAAAGAGGTGCGTGCGCAGGCTTTGCAGGAGGCTAAGAAAATGCGTGAAGGTGGACAAGTTGTTCAGATGATGCGCAAATCTTCCAAAAAAGAAATTGAAGAATATGTTGCTTATGCAAAACGCAACGGTAATGATTCTTTGATCTACCTGACGAAAGATGGCGAAAAACAGCAGATGATAGAGGCGAAATAAGTAGGAGGATAGCGATGAAATACATAACATTTGCCCTGGCAAAAGGGCGTTTGGCAAAACAGACATTAGCGCTGTTAGAGCAGATTGGTATTACATGTGAGGAAATGAAGGATGAGAAAACGCGTAAGCTGATCTTTGTAAATGAAGAACTTGGTTTTAAGTTTTTCCTTTCGAAAGCATCGGATGTTCCGACTTATGTTGAAATGGGTGCTGCTGATATTGGTGTAGTCGGTAAGGATACCATTTTGGAAGAAGGCCGCAAGTTATACGAAGTATTGGATCTCAATTGCGGCAAATGCCGTATGTGTGTTGCAGGACCGAAAGAGGCGAAGGAACGCTTGAATGACGGTTCCCTGATCCGTGTGGCAAGCAAGTATCCTCGCATTGCAAAGGATTATTTTTATAATGTCAAACATCAGACAGTTGAGATCATTAAACTGAATGGGTCGGTAGAGCTTGCTCCAATCGTTGGTCTGTCAGAAGTGATCGTGGATATTGTTGAGACAGGTTCGACACTGCGTGAAAACGGTTTGGAAGTATTGGAAGAGATCTGTCCGTTATCGGCGAGAGTGGTTGTTAATGAAGTGAGTATGAAGATGCAGCATGAGCGTATTACAAAGTTGATCCGAGATCTGCGGGAAGTTATTCCACAGTAACATAGAAAGAGGAGGAAATTACGATGAGAATTGTAAAGCTGACACAAAAAGAGCGCGAAAATATTTTGGAAAATCTTTTGAAAAGAAGTCCGAATCAATATAGCAAATTTGAGACAACGGTTCGCGATATTTTGGATAAAGTGAAAGCAGAAGGTGACCAGGCACTGTTTGCGTATACAGAACAGTTTGATGGTGTAAAGATCACTGAGGAAACCTTCTGTGTTACCGAAGAAGAAATTGCTGAGGCATATGAAAAAGTAGATTCTCATCTGATTGAAATCATTCGTAAGGCGTTAGTGAATATTCGTGATTACCACCAGAAACAGGTTCGATACAGTTGGTTTGACAGCAAACCGGATGGCACGCTGTTAGGTCAGAAAGTAACGGCATTGGAACGTGTTGGTGTATATGTTCCGGGTGGTAAAGCAGTATATCCGTCATCGGTTCTGATGAATATTGTTCCGGCAAAGGTGGCAGGAGTAGAACGTATCGTTATGACAACACCGCCGGGAAAAGATGGCAAAGTATATCCGATCACATTGGTTGCAGCCAAAGAGGCTGGCGTCGATGAGATTTATAAAGTGGGTGGAGCACAGGCAATCGGTGCTTTGGCATATGGAACCGAAAGCATCAAAAAGGTTGATAAGATCGTGGGACCAGGTAATATTTTTGTGGCACTGGCCAAGAAAGCGGTATATGGACATGTCAGCATTGACTCGATCGCCGGCCCGAGTGAGATTTTAGTACTGGCAGATGAGACAGCCAACCCACGTTATGTAGCTGCTGACTTATTGTCACAGGCAGAACATGATGAGATGGCATCTGCGATCCTGATCACGACTAGCGAAGAGCTGGCTGATAAAGTATCCGAAGAAGTTGATGGTTTTGTGAAAAAATTATCCCGTCAGGAGATCATTCAAAAATCATTGGATTCTTACGGTTATATTCTGGTTGCAGATACGATGGAAGAGGCGATTGAAACAGCTAACGAGATTGCTTCAGAGCATTTAGAGATCGTTACGAAAAATCCATTCGATACAATGACGAGAATCCGTAACGCCGGAGCGATTTTCTTAGGAGAGTATAGCAGTGAGCCTTTGGGTGATTATTTTGCAGGACCAAACCATGTGCTTCCGACAAATGGCACTGCGAAGTTTTTCTCTCCACTGTCGGTCGATGACTTTATTAAGAAGTCCAGTATCATTTCCTATTCCCGAGAGGCACTGGAGCTGGTACATCAGGATATCGAGGACTTTGCAACTGCTGAGAAGCTGACTGCACATGCAAATTCAATCGCTGTTCGATTCGAACAATAATTGGAATACAAATTGCAAACTTTTGAAAAATCGGGTAAAATAAAAGGAAAAGCAAAGAAATGAGGATTCCTATGGAACAGAACGTGAAGTGCCGTCAGGCTGAGGTGACAAGAAAGACCGGAGAAACGGATATTACGATCCGTTTAAATTTGGATGGAACAGGGAAAGCTTCTATTCAGACCGGGATTGGATTCTTTGATCATATGTTGAATAGTTTTGCCAGACATGGGTTGTTTGATCTGGAAGTACAGGCAAAGGGTGATCTGGAGGTGGACTGCCATCATACGATAGAGGACACCGGAATTGTTTTGGGTGAGGCGATCCGTCAGGCTGTAGGGGATAAAAAGGGCATCTGCCGTTTTGGCGAGTGCATCTTGCCGATGGATGAAACGCTAGTACTATGTGCATTGGATCTGTCAGGCAGACCATACCTGCGCTATCATCTGGACCTTACAGTTCCATCTGTGGGACAGTTCGATACAGAGATGGTTCATGAATTCTTTTATGCAGTAAGCTATGCAGCAGGAATGAATCTTCATGTAAAACAGCTCGATGGGGAGAACAATCATCACATTATTGAGGCTGCTTTTAAGTCGTTTGCAAAAGCATTGGATCGTGCAGTGAGTTATGACGGACGTATATCCGATGTATTATCAACCAAAGGAAGCCTATAGGAGGACGATTATGAACCACAAAAAGATAATTCCTTTTATTAATGCAGAGAATGAGTATCCTGCAAATGTCATTCAGTTGGCAAACCGCTATTCCTGTGAGGGAGCGGACGAATTGTTTTTATATAATTATACCGGAGATGAAGCTTCCAGAGAGGAGTTTTTGTCTACCGTGCGGGAGATTGAAAAACAGATCGACATTCCATTTACGGTTGGAATCTATGTATCACGGTTTGAGGATGCCAAAAAGGCACTCTATACCGGAGCAAGTTCTGTTGTGATCCGTAAGGCTTTGCTGCCGGAGGAGAAAGAATTAAATGAGATCCTGCGCCGTTTTGATCGTGATAAACTGGCTGTGGAAGTCGACATGAAGGCTGATTTTCAAAATGCGGAACAGCTCAATGCTTTTTATGAGCAGGGATTTGGTACGGTCGTGTTAAAGCATATTGATACGACAAAGAGTTTTAGTGATGCGATCGATCAGTGCAAAATGACGGTTTTGATCCGAGATGGATTGATCCGTAATGATCTAAGTGAGTTGCTTTCCTATAGCAATGTATACGGTGTATCAACTAATTATTTTGAGGACAAAGATATTTATAAAGCAAAACGTGCATTGAAGCAGAATGGTATAGCTGTGGAGGTTTTTGAAAGCCTGATCGATTTTGCTGATTTTAAGCTGGATGCCAATGGGTTGATCCCGGCAATTGTGCAGGATTACCGCACCGGTGAAGTTCTTATGCTTGGATATATGAATGAGGAGTCTTATGCGAAGACGATTGAAACAGGCCGCATGACATATTTTAGCCGAAGCAGACAGAAACTTTGGTTAAAGGGTGAAACTTCCGGTCATTTTCAGTATGTTAAATCATTGTCGTTAGATTGTGATAATGATACGATTCTTGCTAAAGTGCGTCAGATCGGTGCTGCCTGTCATACCGGCAATCGAAGCTGTTTTTTCAAAGAATTGGCCAAGAAAGAATATATTCAGACGAATCCTCTTACCGTATTGATGGAAGATTACAACGTTATTATGGAACGAAAAAATCATCCAAAGGAAGGTTCGTATACGAATTATCTGTTTGATAAGGGAATCGATAAGATTCTTAAGAAATGTGGAGAAGAGGCAACGGAGATTGTGATCGCTGCCAAAAATCCGGATGCAGAAGAGTTGCGCTATGAGATTGCAGATTTCCTGTATCATATGATGGTCCTGATGGCAGAATGTGGTTTGGACTGGAATGATATCACGAAGGAATTGGTGAATCGCAGGTAATAAGAAGGAGGAGAAGATATGATTGGTGTTTTGTTAGCAAAGGGGATTGCTGATCTGTCCTTTGGAGGTGCGTTGCTCTGGTATGTCGTTAAATATATCGTCAGTGCTGCTCTTGCCGTCGCAGCGGTTATGTTGGGAATCCGCCTGCGCAAAAATAAAAACGCAAAGACAGAGCAGTTAGCAGTGGATAAGGAAAGTGCTCATGGAAATTGAGAAAAAATATCAGATCAAAGAAATGCCTTGTTTGGATGGAACTATGACAAAGGAAATGGAGCAGGGGTATCTCTGCACGGATCCGGTAGTGCGTATCAGACGAAGCAATGACAAGTATATTTTGACCTGCAAATCCTTTGATGGAATGATTGGCGAAAGACGGGCGGATGTTCGTATGTGCCAGGAGTATGAGATAAACCTGACGGAGGAAAGTTATAAGCATCTGCGCCAGAAGGTAGATGGCGGCTTGATCTCTAAGACACGGTATATTATTCCGTTAGCAGATGGACATATTGCGGAATTAGATGTATTTCATGGCCCCTTAGAGGGACTTCGTTTTGTTGAAGTGGAATTTCAGGATGAGGAAGATGCAGATCTGTTTGTTCCGCCGGAATGGTTTGGTCAAAATGTAAGTGGTGATAAACGTTATTCCAACAGTTTTTTGTCAACGCAGACAGGGCTGGAAGCGTTTTTGTAAATACAAAGTAAATCCGAATGAAGACAAAATAATGCGACTACAGGGAAATTCGGTTACTGCAATAAAAAATAATGGAGGCACATTATGTTTAAAATTTTAAAGAAAGAATACCTTGCCAATAATATCTGGCTTATGGATATTGAGGCACCAAGAGTGGCAAAACACTGTCAGCCGGGTCAGTTTGTCATTGTCAAGACCGATGAAAAAGGAGAGCGTATTCCGCTTACGATCTGTGACTATGACAGAGAGAAGGAGACTGTCACCATCGTGGTACAGACGATTGGCGCAGGAACCGAGCGTATGATGGCCTTAAATGAGGGCGATGCTCTCGAAGATTTCGTTGGTCCTTTGGGATGTCCGTCCGAACTCTGTGAGGAGGAGAACCTTGAGGAGACCAGG
>OMGJ01000433.1_pt1 | contig 26507 bp, 19 predicted proteins | sample 1645811 | NCBI WGS metagenome assembly OMGJ01 (sample SAMN05578589, study PRJEB25193) | human gut metagenome | biome: Human Microbiome; feature: human-associated habitat; material: feces | host: Homo sapiens | place: USA:Birmingham | reverse complement strand
TATCTACACTCTTTCCCTACACGACGCTCTTCCGATCTTACCAAATGCAATCCGATCCCGGTTCCCATCGACCGATCCTCCGTATAGAAACAGTCAAACAGATGCGGAAGGTTACCGGATTGGATACCACTTCCCGTATCGATAACCCGTATAAAGACCCTATCTTCCTCTTCTGTCAGCTCTATCCGCACGCTACCTCCCTCTGGCGTAAACTTAAAAGCGTTCGAGAGAAGATTGAAAAACACCTTCTCCAATAAGTCCGGATCGATCCATAGCGTACATTGTTTTATCGAAGAAGTGAACGTATAGGAGATCGCACGTACCGAGGCCATACTGTCAAAATAAGATTTGATCTCGCCAACGAAAGGAACCAAATCGATTTCCCGTACCGCTAGTTTCTCTTGCTTGCCTTCCACCTTCCGGAAATCCAATATCTGATTGATCACACGCAACAAACGGTTGGCGTTCTTCTGGATCAGTCCTAGATCCGAGGCGTAAGGAGATTCCCGCAACGAGACAATCAAGCGATCCAAAGGGGCGAGAATCAAGGTCAAGGGCGTACGTACCTCGTGGGAGACATTCGTAAAGAATTGGAGTTTCTGCGCCGTCACCTCTTTCATCTCCGCGTTCAAGGAGATTAGCTTACGATTCGCCTGCCTCATCTTCCGGTTTATGTAAAAGGCGTAAATGGAAAGGGCGATAAAACCGATCATCAATAAGGAGATCACCCCTAAAGAGTTTCGCAGGAAATAAAACCGGCCGGACAAACCGTCGATACGGGAACGTTGCGCCTCGATACGCCGCTTGTAATGCTGGAGTTGGTCCGCTTGTAGCAATAAGGTGCGGGCAGACTGATGATCTACCGGAGCCGTACGAAGAGGGATAAACTTATCCACCGGCTCCCCCTGAATGATACGCATAGCCGTGCGAATCACTTGCTCCCCTCCTGTCGGATAGAGGAAAGAGGCGTTGATCCGTCCATCTTCCACGGCTTCCAGACCGGCACCCGCCACAGCATCCACGCCGATAATCCGCAAATCCCGTCCTTGGATGGAATCCCATGCCATAAAGTATTCCCGAGCGGCTATGGCCATCATGTCGTTATGGGCGTAAACGAAATCAATCTGCTCGGGATGCTCTAACTTCCGAAGCTCCATCCGGGCCGTATCGACCAACCATTGTCCTTCTATCTTACGGAAAGAAAGATCCTCCCTTTCTCGCAAGGCATCGACAAAACCTTTATGTCGCTCTTGCGCCGGGGAGGTTTGCGTGAGTCCCCATATCTCTAAGATAATAGCGTTCGGGGGAAGATAATGGGCGGCGTAATTGCCTGCCGCTAGTCCGATCTCATAATTGTTCGCCCCGACAAAAGAGGTGTATTGATCGGTATTTACCTTGCGATCTGTAATGATCGTCGGGATTCCAGCACGGTACGCTTCCTCGGCAACTGCCGTGATCGGCTCGGATTGATAGGGGGAGATGATCAAGACATCCACCTTTTGGCGGATCAAGTCTCGTATTTGTTGTATTTGTGTCTCGTTATTGTTTTGCGCATCCTTTATAATAATTTCCACATCATCATAGTTAGACGCTTCGATACGCATATCGTTAATCATAGCTTCCCGCCAAGCATCGTCCAGCATACATTGGGAGAGGCCGATAACGTGCCTCTTCTGTTTCCCCGAGCTCGTGCAACCACACAATACGATCAAGGTTAACCATACTAGTAAAAAGGGATGCTTCATATACAAGAATAAAGGTCTAACGTATTTGCCACAGGGCTGGCACAACCTTGCCATGCCTGTGGCACGACAGTGCCATACGGATGGCATAGCTGTGCCATAACCAGTGGCACAACTATGCCATCAGCATGGCACTGCCATGTCATCGGTTAATGGCACTAATTATGCACCAGTGTCCCGATATTCTCTCCGCTCATCACTTTCTTCAAGTTGCCGTTGGTGTCCATATCGAATACGATGATCGGGAGGTTGTTCTCTTTACACATCGTGGTAGCGGTCAAGTCCATCACCTTCAGGCCCCGGGTATAGATCTCATCATACGTAATATCGGAGAACTTGGTAGCCGTAGGATCTTTCTCCGGATCAGCGGTGTAAATACCGTCCACACGGGTACCTTTCAGCATGACATCCGCCTCGATCTCGATGCCTCTCAAGGAAGATCCGGTATCCGTAGTAAAGAACGGATTACCCGTACCGCCGGACATGATTACCACGTTGCCTTGTTCCAGCAACTCGATCGCACGCCATTTATTATAGAACTCGCCGATCGGTTCCATACGGATAGCCGTCAGTACCTTCGCCTTCACGCCTTGAGCGACCAAAGCGGAGCTAAGCGCCAAGCTATTGATCACCGTTGCCAGCATCCCCATCTGGTCTCCTTTTACCCGATCGAAGCCTTTGGAAGCGCCGCTCAACCCGCGGAAAATATTACCTCCACCGATCACGATACCGATCTGTACACCCATCTCGGCAATCTCCTTGATCTGTGCCGCATATTCATTCAAGCGAACCTCATCGATCCCATATTGTTTACCACCCATCAGCGACTCACCGCTTAATTTTAATAAGATACGTTTGTATTGAGCCATGTTTTGTATATATTTAATATGTAATTCCGCAAAAGTAATGATTTATTGAAGGCTTGTGATAATTCGCAAGACATTCGATTTCAAAGGAAGAAGACTTTGTTTGATAATCGCAAATATAATAGCCTCATCAATACTAGAATATTCATGTGAAATAATATTCCTTAGTCCTATAATCTTTCGCCAAGGAACATCTGGAAAACTCAACAATAGTTCACCATTTGTTTGATCATCTATCTTTTTAATGCTCTCCCCTATAATTTGAAGACGCATGACACATCCGTCAAATACCAAAACACTATCAGGAGACAATAAAAACTCTTCCGGAGTATTGATAGCCTCACTCCAATGAAGTATCAAATCTATTGACTCGACAACTTGTTCGCAACGGTCTATAATTCGATTCTTATCAAACATAGATTCCGTCTTTAAGAATATTATTTTTTAGCGCAGGCCGTAAAGAGTCTCTTAATCGGACTAAATCCACCTTACATTTACACAAAGACTCCAAAAGCTCTTTTAGATCGAAGATAATAAAAGGCTCGACTTTCTCTAATGACACAAATACGTCTAAGTCACTATCCTCCCTATGTTCACCTCTAGCCACTGAACCAAATATCCCCAGTTCCTTAATCCCGAACTGAGCACCAAACTCTTTCTTGAATCTAGCCAATATCTCTTTATATTCTGCCGCAGACCTCATAATGAATCATTTTTACAAAATTAGGAATTAATCTTATAGTATACAACAATAAATAAAAAAGATCGCCCCAACCGATGTCGGGGCGATCTAAACACTAATCCCGTGTTTTGTAAGCTGCGAGGATTAGCTAAAATTATATGAAACGTTACTGGTTACTTTTTATCTAAGATCTCCAAGGTATCGGCAGCGATCATGAATTCCTCATCCGTAGGAACGACGATGATAGTCACCTTACTGTCCGGAGTGCTGATTACCATCTCCTCGCCACGCATACCCTCGTTCTTCTCAACATCGATCTTCATGCCCATGTATTCCATGTTCTCGCAAACCGCACGACGGGTCGCCCATTGGTTCTCGCCGACACCACCGGTCCAAACCAAGATATCACAACCACCCATAGCGGCGGCATAAGCGCCGATATATTTCTTGATGCGGTAGTTATATACGTTCAAGGTCATGATCGCACGCGGATTTCCGGCAGCTACGGCAGCCTCGATCTCACGCATATCGGAAGAGATACCGGAAAGACCGGCAACACCACTTCTCTTATTGATCAAGTCGGAAAGGCCGGCACCATCCATGCCTTCCTTATCCATGATGAAAGACAAAGCACCCGCATCCACGTCGCCGCAACGAGTACCCATCAACAGACCCTCAACCGGAGTCAAGCCCATGGAAGTATCCACGCTCTTACCATTCTTGATAGCGGTGATAGAACCACCGTTACCTACGTGAGCCGTGATAATCTTCTGATCCTCATAAGGAACACCTAAGATCTCGCAAGCACGACGGGATACATATCGATGACTGGTTCCGTGGAAGCCATAACGACGTACGCCATATTTCTTGTACATCTCGTAAGGCAAACCATACATATACGCATAATCCGGCATGGTCTGGTGGAAAGCCGTATCAAACACCGCTACTTGAGGAATACCCGGGATCAAAGCCTCCATCGCCCGAACACCCTTCAAGTTAGCCGGGTTATGAAGCGGAGCCAAATCAGAGCACTCGATTACCTTATTGATTACATCCTGATTGATCAATACGCTAGAAGCGAACTCCTCGCCACCATGTACCAAACGATGACCTACAGCGTCGATCTCCTTATAGTCCTTGATACAACCATAAGTAGCGTCGGTCAATACGCTCAAGATAAACTCGATGCCTTGTTGATGGCCGGGAATCTCTCTCTCGATAACCACCTTCTTGCCCTCCTTATCCGTCAATTTCAGGAACGCGCCCGGCAAACCGATTTTCTCGATACCACCTTGAGCCATAACCTCACCGGAGGTCATATCGAATAACTTATATTTGATAGAACTACTACCGCAGTTCAATACTAGAATCTTCATATTATTAAGTCGTTAGGATTATCTATTATTTTGCGGATTTCAAACCGATGGATTGATTACAAGCGATCGCTACCATCTTATAAATATCGTCTACGGAACAACCGCGAGACAAGTCGTTCACCGGAGCGGCCATACCTTGAAGGATAGGACCGACAGCCTCAGCGCCACCCAAACGTTGAACCAGCTTATAAGCGATATTACCCACCTCCAAAGTCGGGAATACCAAAACATTCGCTTTACCGGCGATCTCGCTACCCGGAGCTTTCTTGCTACCTACAGCCTCAACCAAAGCGGCGTCGGCCTGCAACTCTCCGTCGATCTTCAAGTCCGGAGCCATCTCCTTAGCCAAGCGAGTAGCCTCCACTACCTTGTCCACCATCTCGTGAGAAGCGCTACCCTTCGTAGAGAAGCTCAACATAGCCACACGAGGCTCAACGCCTACGATATTACGAGCCGTAGCGGCGGTAGCGACAGCGATGCTAGCTAACTCTTCCGCGTTCGGGTTTGGCATAACCGCGCAATCAGCGAATACCAAAATACCATTATCCCCATATTGAGGAGTCTGCGTGAACATAAGGAACGCACCGGAAACACACTTCATGCCCGGAGCCGTCTTGACAATTTGCAAAGCAGGACGCAATACATTACCCGTCGTATTCTCAGCGCCGGCGATCTCACCGTCAGCGTCACCCGCCTTGATCATCAGGCAAGCCAAGAACAAAGGATCTTCAACTAGAACCGCAGCCTTCTCGGGAGTCATACCCTTCTTTTGGCGAAGTTGGAAAAGCAAGTCTGCGTACGCAGCTTTCTTCTCGTGATTTTTCGGATCGACAAGGGTTGCCTCACCGATGTGGTTCAACCCAAAACCAGCCGCCAACTCCTTGATCTCAGCGGGGTTTCCAATTAAGATAATGTCTGCTACACCGTCGGCCAGTAATCGGTCGGCAGCTTTAAGAGTTCTTTCCTCGGTACCTTCGGGAAGAACAATACGCTGCTTGTCAGCTTTAGCGCGCGCAATAATGTCTTGCATTAAATCCATAGCGGAAGATATTTTATATTATTTAATAATTGTACTCGTAATCCGGCTACAAAATTAGGCATAATGCAATATAGAGTTTACAAAATAGGCAAAAGAATTACAGGTAGAGATACCAGTTTCAGATCTTTTAACAGTAATTCGTCACTTCCCGCTCCCCGGAGAGTATTTGTTGCAGTTCTTCCGCTGTCACATTCACACTTAGCTTGCCTTTATGGGCCACGGAGATCTTTCCTCTCTCCTCCGAGACAATAATAACCAGCGCATCTGTCTCCAATGACATCCCTAAACCGGAACGATGGCGCAATCCCATATCCTTGGGAAGGGTGGCGTTCTGGGCGACCGGCAAGATACAACCGGCCGCCTTGATCCGGTTATCGGCTATGATCATGGCACCATCATGCAACGGGCTGTTCTTAAAGAATATATTCTCGATCAAGCGGGCATTTACATCGGCGTTGAACATCTCGCCCGTATGCTCATAGATCGTCAAATCCATATCTTGCTGGATCACGATCAAGGCACCCGTCTTTTTCCGGGCCATATTCATACAGGCCAAGACAACAGGAGCGACAAACTTCCCTTCTTTCTCCGGGTCGTCTCCTCGTTTGGAAAAAAGTTTTCCTAGGAATTTCCAGCCCCGGTGCGAACCTAACGCCAACAGGAAACGGCGGATCTCGTCTTGGAAGAGGATTACCAAAACCACGAAACCTACGCTAATAAACTTATCCAAGATGGCCCCCATCAACCGCATCTCCAATACCTGCGAGATCAAGATCCATACGACGATGAATGATACGACCCCACTGAATATAGCCAATGTGCCCGAGCTTTTCATCAACTTATAGGTCTGGTACAGGAAGAAAGCCACCAGCAATACGTCAATCAAGTCTTTTATACCGAAATGCATCCACATAGTTAATCGAGAATTGAAAGTTGAAAATTGAAAATTAGTTGTTAGTCATTTGACCTATGACGCGAATGGCTTCCACTGCTTCCCGCACATCATGTACACGAAGGATATTAGCGCCGTTCAAGAGAGCGTACGTATTCAATACGGTCGTTCCGTTCAGGCTATCCGCAGGGGTTCCACCCAGTAATTTATAAATCATGCTTTTACGGGAGACTCCAACTAATAAAGGCAACTCAAAAATAGAGAACTCCTTTAAATGGCTCATCAATTGGTAATTCTGCTCCAACGTCTTACTAAAACCAAAGCCGGGATCGAGGATGATATCATTCACCCCTAAAAGCCGAAGCTGGCGTACCTTCCGGGAAAAGTACAGCATGATCTCCTCCATCATATCCGGGTAATCAGTATGCCTCTGCATAGTTTGAGGGGTTCCACGCATATGCATCATGATATAAGGCACCTTCAAATCCGCTACCGTTTGGAACATATCCGCATCCAACTCACCGCCGGAGATATCGTTAATGATAGCTGCTCCATATTCCTCTACGCAACGACGCGCAATCCCCGCACGAAACGTATCTACGGACACCGGGATATCCGGGTAATGCTTATTTAATATATGTAAGGCAAACTCCAAACGGCGCATCTCTTCCTCCGGCGTAACCTCAGCGGCATCCGGACGGGATGAATAACCACCGATATCTATCCAATCTCCTCCCTCCGATAAGATTTCCCGGATACGGTCCTCGATAGCGGTCTCGGTCTGTTTGCGGCTGCCCGCATAAAAAGAATCAGGGGTAATATTCAAGATTCCCATCACCAACGGCGTCGCTAAAGAAGTGAGTGTCCCTCTAATATTGAGCGTTTTATCTAACATGATCTTTCCTTATTTCCAGCAAAGATACAGGTTTCTCTCTTAAAATCTCCTTCTAGATTCTTCATTCTTTATTTAATTGCTACATTTGCCCCGAATTAGACAGGAATAAATATTTAACGCGATACAGTCATGAGTATTATCGACCTCTATGATTTATTTATACATAACCCTCAAATAACGACAGATAGCCGGAACTGTCCGAAGGGTTCTATCTTCTTCGCCTTAAAAGGCGATAAATTCGACGGAAATCAATATGCCGGGAAAGCCTTGGCATCCGGCTGTGTCTATGCCGTCATAGACAATCCCGATTATTATATAGGCGAACGCACGATCCTTGTTGATAACGTGCTGAAGACCTTGCAACAATTAGCGCACCATCACCGCAAGGTACTGGGGTTGCCGATCATCGGAATTACCGGAACGAATGGCAAGACCACGACCAAAGAGTTATTGGCTGCCGTACTCTCAACGAAATTCAATTTGCTATATACCGAAGGAAATTTCAATAATCATATTGGCGTTCCCTTGACCTTGCTCCGATTGACTCATGACCATGAGATGGCGGTTATCGAGATGGGCGCCAGCCATCCGGGAGACATCAAGGAATTAGTGGATATCGTCCATCCTAACTATGGCATCATCACGAACGTAGGCCGTGCCCATCTGGAAGGCTTCGGTTCTTTCGAGGGTGTGATCCGGACAAAAGGGGAGTTATATGATTATATCCGTCGCTCCAAAGGCAAGATATTTATCAAGAAAGAGAACGAGTACCTTCAGTCTATCGCCAAAGGCATCGAACAAATCACATATGGAAACGGGGATGATGCTTTCGCGTCCGGACAGGTAGTCAGTTGCGATCCTTTCTTAGTGTTCAATTGGAAGCAACAAGGAAAGTTGCATACCGTCGAAACACATATGATCGGTAGTTATAACCTAGATAATGTATTGGCCGCCGTCGCCGTAGGCCGCTTCTTCAAGATCCCGGCAGAGCGTATCAGCCGTGCTATCGCCGCTTACGAGCCTACCAATAACCGTTCTCAGTTCAAGAAAACCGATAATAACGAATTGATTATCGATGCTTACAACGCGAATCCGAGTAGCATGAAAGTAGCTCTGGACAATTTCATCACCATGCCCGTACAGCCTAAAGCCATCATCCTTGGAGATATGCGCGAGCTTGGACCAACTAGCGACGAATTACATGCGGAGGTTGTCGAACAGATCAAGAAAGGCCAGTTCGACAAGGTGTTCCTCTGCGGCGAGCATTTCTCTAAAGTAGGCAAAGAGTTCTCCCCCTTCGCTACCACGGAGGCAATGGTGGAAGAGCTTCGGAAACAGCCGTTAAAGGGCTATCATATCTTGATCAAAGGCTCTCATAGCATGGGGCTGGAGAAACTAGCGGATATCCTATAAGCTATCATCGAACAAGACGGTTTTCAACTTCTGATACAAGAAGGAGAGAACCAATAAGATAACTCCCAAGATTATAAAGACGACCACTTTCCCGATCGTAGGCAAGAGCCACAGATCTACCAACACCAACTTTAGCAATACGATCGAGAAGGTGGCCAAACTAATCATCCGGACAACTTTCAGGTGCAATCGCATTCCCACCGCCATTTGCATAAAACCGGCAAGACTCAACGAGATAGAGAAGCCTGCGCTTAATTCATCCGGCAAGCCCAACTGATTCAACAAATTATTCGTTCCCACGGCCAGTAATATCGTAGACAGCAAACAAATATATAAGGTCATCCCATGTGTACGCTTTTCTCTTGCGTCAAATGACTTATAATAGTACCGCCCCAAGACAAAAATATGCCCCCCGATTAAAAGCAAGGAAACCCATAGCAGGAACCGGGGAATAAAGAGATCATCATACCCGACCCACAAAGACATTCCTCCGAACAGGGATAAAGATAGCCCCAAGAGTAGTCCGTATCCCCCCGCATTTCTTGACACAGGCAAATAGCTTTTCCCTAATAAAACATTCGCAGCAAATAAAACCGCCACCGTAAATGTCTCGATATAGCTAAAGGACACGATCGAAGGATCTACATATGAATAGAAATCGAAAACAAAGGCTATATATAATACGACACATCCCGTCAAGAGAGGCCCTTTCGTAGATATCCTTGTCGGACGTACCAACCAAGCGTCTACCCAATACGATAGCCCCGTAAAAATGCCGGTAGCGAACAAGCCATTTATAAATAGGGAAGAATCTCCGTACCGAGCCTCCATACATCCGTGGAAGACATCCATTCCGTAAGAGCCCAGCGTCAAGACCGGAAGTACCCAAGCGAATATCTCGTAAACCCGCAGACGGAAACGACTATAGAACCAGAGAATAATCATTACCTCTGAAGCCCAAAACAAGGTAATAAAGGTCCCTTCCAGTTGGATCGGGATCGTCACCGATACGAACGTAAGAGCGATACCCAATAACGTATGCATCAAGAAAGTGAAAGGTTCCCCTTTCCGTTTGATCCAAAAGAAAAGAGCGAAGTTAATAGCCGCAACAAAAAGGGTTACCAGACCTTTGTAATTCCGCTCAAGCTCCATATTCTGCAGGAGACAAAGGGCAAAGAACAGGAATACAAAATTGTTCAATCCGATCACTCCTAATAAATATTGATTGATCCCCCGGATATTGATTCGTACGATGGAAGCGACCGATAATAAGAAGATCAAATAGAAGGCGATAGAGAAAATAAGTAAATGTGTTAATTGGACACTTCCCATCAAATCCAGATCCGCAGCATACGTATAACCCGCAAAGACGATCCAAGTCAAGGCAAAACAAATTACAGGCAATTCCCCCCACTTCTTATAGATAGATAGCCCGAACATTCCTAGGTCCAAGATCATGACATAGGTAAACAGCACCCAATAACTTCCATCTCCGCTACCCACTAAGAATGGAGCGATAAATCCACCCACCAAAGCGATAATCGCCAGTTCCCTACGATTATAGAGTATAGATAAAGACGACATAAATCCGGTAAACAGCACAAGCAGAATAAAAGCGACCGTTTGGCTAAACAGCCCGTAATAATGATAGGCGATCGCCACCGTTACATAGAAGATCGCGAAAGCGCCTCCCGCCAACAAAGAGCTAAAGGTACGATAGGAATCCTTCAAATGCCAAGCCACGAATAGAAGTAATCCGCCCATCCCAAAGCCAAGGATCGTACGCAAGGTCTCGTTTATCCATTCCTTATCTATCGCATACTTCACGAAAAGACCCATACCCAAGACGAGTATCAGGATACCGATTTTACCGAATAGGTTCTCACCGATATATTTCTCATAATTGACAGGCTTCCGCACCTTCTGGGGTTGAGGATTTTTAGCAGGTTCGACAATCGCCCTTACCGGTTCAGGTTGTACGAAAACTTCCGGTTCTTTCAAGGTCTCAGGCTCGGGTTCCTTTATCTCGTCCGCAACTTCCGGACTATTCTCCAAACGTTTACGCAAGGCAGCGATCTCTTTCAACAATTCCTCCGTTTTCTCTTGTGATTTGGATATCTTATTACGCAAGTTTATCCAAATCATGATCAGTAATAGAAGTATCAGTAAGGTATATTCCATAAACTCTAAAATTATAAGCTTGCCGCAATATACGTATTTATTTATATAAAAGCTTTCCGAACCATAAAAAAGTCCCGACGATACGAATATCGCCGGGAGCAATTTTTTATCCGGTTCCTTCCTCACGGAAATAATATCGGAAGAACTTTTTTACTTTAGTATTAACCACACGTTCCCCCATCACGGGATACTTTGTTGCGTGGAAATTATTTAATTAAATATATTTAGATAGAGACGGGACGTGCCCGCCTCTACTGTATCATTTCGAATAAAATAATTATTTAACAACTACCTTAACAGCAGCCTCACCCTCTACAGCTACAGCTACGATACCTGCCGGTACAGCGATTGTAGCGTTATCAGATGAAAGAACTGTCTCAGCAACCACCTTACCTAAGATGTTAGAGATAACAACAGACTTGCCTGCGGCGCCTTGGATTGTTACAGTACCATCGTTAGCGACAACAGAGATAGCAGAAGCTCCTTCTTCAACGTTATCGTTGGATGTCGGGTGTAATGTCGTAGCCTCAGCAACGAACTCATGAGCCTCGTCACGATTATCCGTCCAAACTAATACGTTGTTGATAACTTTCAAATAAGAAGTTACATCTTCACGATCAGTCTTAGTTGCATCATCTTCGTTTGCAATCTCCTTTGTTGTCTTATTCTCGATCTTCAATGTATTATTTGCAGTTGTAACAAATGCCATTGCAGCCGGATTTACAGACATAGTCTTCAAGGTATCAACAGCAGTTGCTTTTTCACGAACAATAGCTAAAGAATCCTCACCATAAACGATAGCTTTAACAAAAGCTGCTTTCACCAAACCTTCTGTAGCATTCCAATAAGCGCTACCTTCATTTGTCTTAGATGTATATTTATCATCATCACCCTTAACCGCAGAATAAACAGAATCTTGAGGATTTACCAAGAAATATCTGTAACCATCAGCGATAGCAGCAGAGTCTAACCCATTACCTGTTGTGATGTAATAAGTAGGTCTAGTTACATCTTTTACACAAGCAGTATCAATCCACAAACCAAACAAGCTGTCGATATATTCTTCTTGACCTGCCAACTTAACCTCCGCAAACAAAGACTTAGGATTCATGGAAAGAGCTTTACCATCAGCCTCGGCAGATTTAACCAACATGTGAGAAGGAGCATTCAATGTAGCGTAGTCCGGAGATGGCTCTACTACCAAGTCAAAATAGTTGTTATTTACAGCTGAAGCTGCAGCAGAGATCAACTTACCAGTATTAACATCCAATACCACAATCTTATCACCTGTAGACAATAAATAACCATTGCCCTTAGCTGTTTTGAATGTGAACTCAGAACCAGCAACTGCAGGAGTAGCTGTATTATCTTCTTTTGCCAACTTAAATTCATTATCCTTAGCTACAACATACTCTTTTGTATATTGCTTGTAAAGTTTATAAGTAGCCGTAGCTAAAGTATCACCTAAAGCGATAGCACCTACACCAGCTTTGTGTTCATCAGCATTGCTAGTCCAGACCTTACCCGTTTTATCTTTAATTACTTCAACCTTGAATTTAGCAGCGTCTTCGGCTGTAGTTTTCTTAACCTTCAATACGCCGTCAACGATTGTATACAAATCATCAACACCCTCCGTACCGGAGATCAAGTTCAATGTATAAGCGAAGTTATCAACAGCTACCTTGTCCAAATACTTCGTAGCCATATAGTTGTATTCCTTGCCACCGGCTTTGATATCTTTCTGATATTCGAAATAGAATTCAGTACCAGCCGCTAAACTTGCAGAAGCAGCGCTATTTACAGCATCCACTCTGTAAGCGTCTTTACCTGTTACCTTATAGATCTGAGCGGCAGCAGTTGTAAGACCTTGGTTGAAGTTACGTTCAACGAATTGGTATTTACCACCCTTAGCAACTACATAGAACTGACCAGCAGGGTTATATGCATTAGGAGCATCCTTCTTCAATTCCAATCCACTAGCCGTAGCATAAACATACTTAAACTCATCACCAGATTTAACCTTGATGAAGTAAACACCATCACCAGTAGGCAATGTAGCCGGAGTGCCCTTACCTAATTTTACGGAAGGAGCGACACCTTGCTCGATTGTAGAAGGAGTACCAGAAAGTTTAGAGACTGTCAATACCTTTGAATTGGTTACCTGAGCATATACTACTTGAACATCAGCAGCAGTACCTGTAAGCGCAGCTTCAAATTTCTTAGTAGTTGTATTATAAACAGGTGCATTCTTTACATAAACAGCGACTTTATCGTTTGATAAGTCTTGAATAAATTTGAACTTTTGAAAATCACCATTCAATACTGTATGATAACCATTATCCAACCAAGTTGAGTCTTTTGCGAATTTATAGCCAAATACATCCTTTTGCCCAGCGATCGTGTACTTAGTTGTATCCAAACCGAAGTAAGCATCCTTTTCACCGATCTTATCAGCGCCAACTTCCTGCAACTGTACATAATCAGCATCAGCACCAGTCAACTGAGTAGCTACTAATTCTTTGCCCTCAAAGATGTTCTCTTGATAAGCCTCTCCAAAGTTCAAAGAGAATACAGTGAAACCATCGCCTAAGTCAGAGGCAGCCAAAGTACGAGCCTTCAAAGCCGAATTTACTTCCGAAGTGAATGCTGTAGCGGCACTAGCAATGCCCAAGGATAACTTACCTCCAGACACAACCAATCCTAAAGATCCGTTCGCAGAATAATAAGCAGAAATCTTGCCGTCAGTAGTTACAGACCACTTGTCAACACCTGCCGCTAAATTAGGTTTAGCATCTTTTTTTGCAGCGAAAGACAATACAGCACCAGTCTTTTTGTTAGTGAAGCTGTAAAGCTTGTTTCCTGTAGCATCAACTCCAGCTTCAGTAACCTTCCACATAGCAGAGTCAATAGAAGCTTTAGGAGCAGTTGCCAAATTGCTAAATGTTTTTACCACTACAGAGTCCGATTTAGCTCCATAAACAGCTAAATAATCAGAAGAACTGGACTTCAACATGGTGTAACCGTCTGTTTTGGTGATTTGGGCTGAAGCAACAGCCGAAATCATTGCAAGTCCAGCTACAAGAGTAGAAAACTTTTTGTTCATAATTCTAAAATTAATATTAATACTAGTGTTAATTAAAAGCTCTTCAATATTTTGCCCCTTCAAATTGGGCATAAAACGACTAGTCTAAACGATCGTCTAAATCTTGCGTTTTTTTAGTGCCAAAACAGGAGATTTGTTGAAAGAATCCGTTGTTTCGTAAAGGATAACCTATCCTATTGATAAGAAAGAGGATAAGCGATAAAAAAATAATGCGGAAGGGTTGTAAGTGTCGAAGAAACGCGTACCTTTGCAAATGACTAGAAAAATCGATCGTTTAGACTAGTCGTTTCTCACATTCTATTCCATCGCACATAAAATATACATCACCTATATAGTAGTATAACCTCTATGCGTATTGCATATATTATAATGTACGAGCGTACATTATATATTATCTATGTCGTTGACTGATTATCAATTCTTCTTTCTAAATCCAAATAAGCATGCTTATCGGATAAGGTGAATTTGAATATTTCCAGCAGATACACCGAGCATTATCCGCCAACAGTATTATATACGGATTATCAGCATATTACATTTACAACTAGATGTAACGCTGTTTACTTCCATATGTAAATGACTTTACTTCTAGAGGTAAACACTTTCGTTTCTACTATATGTAAATACTTTCGCTCTTGAATGGAAACGCCTCGTTTATGCTTTTATTGGTCAAAATAACGACTATCCTATGTACTTGAACTCTTTTTTCATAAATTTGTCGCTTTATAATAAACTGAGTAAAAAATGAATACACACGAACTTTGCTGCGTAGGACACATCACCTTGGATAAGGTAGTGACACCTAAGAATACCGTCCATATGCCGGGAGGAACCTCCTTTTATTTCTCGCATGCGATAAAACATTTCGATGATATTGACTATACTCTAGTGACAGCCTTGGCTGAATCTGAGATGAAAACGGTGGAGGAACTACGAGCCGAAGGTATCGACGTTGCCGTGATGCCAAGTAAGCACACCGTTTATTTCGAGAATATTTATGGAGAGAACCAAGATAACCGTACGCAACGTGTATTGGCGAAAGCAGATCCTTTCACCGTAGAGTATCTGGAGAACATCGACTCCAAGATCTTCCACCTTGGTAGTTTGCTTGCCGATGATTTCTCTTTGGAAGTGGTAAAGTATTTAGCGGGGAAAGGCTTAGTATCGATTGACTCGCAAGGGTATCTACGGGAAGTAAGAGACAAGGATGTATTTGCCGTGGATTGGCCAGAGAAAAAAGAAGTACTTAAATACGTGCACTTCCTCAAGGCTAACGAACATGAGATGGAGGTGTTAACCGGATATACCGATGCCGTGAACGCAGGAAAAGTTATCTACGATTGGGGCGTGAAAGAGGTATTGCTGACTTTCGGAAGCATGGGATCTATCATTTACGACGGTTCCACTTTCCATAAAATCCCCGCTTACATACCGAAAGAAGTAGTAAACGCTACCGGAGCGGGTGATACTTATATGACAGGATATCTCTATAAACGTGCCAAAGGCGCAAGCATAGAAGAAGCCGGATGTTTCGCGGCAGCTATGACAACATTGAAAATCGAAGGAATAGGCCCATTCAACGGCACTAAGGAAGATGTGTTGCGATGCTTAGAGACAGCGGAACAACGAATGCCTGAGTAGTTGAAAATTGAGAATTGAAAATTATTCGCTCTCTCCTAATTTTCAATTCTCAATTCTCTATCTTTAATTATTCTTGAATGCTTTGCAGAATGTAGTCATTAGCAAGATACAAAGCCCTAACAAGCCGACCACGATATAAGCGTATTTCATATTGAAAGCCTGCGAGATCGCCCCGATCAACAAAGGTGCGATCAATGAGCCGATAAAACTGATGCTAGAAAGGATTGTCAAGGCAATTCCCACCGGAGTTTTCGATTTAGCACCCACCAAGCTATAAATAGTAGGCACCATACACGAGATACCCAAGCCTACCAACATAAAGCCTAAGGAATTCACGATCACCTTTACCGTCATCGATTCGAACATACCGCCCAACATGGCTGAGATAAAGAAACCGGCAAAAATAAAGAAACCCGCCAATTGCAACACCTTCTGCTTTCCTAAAACACTATAGGCGGAGTTCGTAAGAAAACGGCCTACCGTCATCATCACCATGAACACTAAGAAACCGATCTGCAAGGATTTAGGAACTTGTAGTACCGATTCGAAGTAAAGTCCACTCCAATCAAACATCGCACTTTCCACCACCAAGGCAAACAGTCCGACGATACCTAACTGGATCAACAGCATTTCCGGCTTACGGATAAAGCTCAACAATGCCGGAGCTTCTTTCTTCTCCGCTTCCTTCTCTTCCTCCGGTGACTCAACCGCCACGTCTTCCTGCAAATACTTCCGGCTTACCAAAACAGTCACTCCAATCAATAATGCAATCAACGTAAAATGCCAGAACGGAGTGACGCCGGATACGATCATGATAAACCCGATCAAAGCTCCTAAACAGGCCGCCAGACTCCAACCTCCATGAAATGAGGCCATAATCGTACGTCCATAGAGCCGCTCGATACCAATCCCTTGCGTATTCAAGGATATATCGCAAAGATTCCAGAACACCCCAAAACAGAATAAATAGACACCCAGCAGATAAATATTATGTGCCGTACCGATCGCGAATAAGGCCAAGGCATATCCCAACACACTGGCCTGCGCCATAATACGGCTTCCCAACTTCGACACCAAATAACCCGCTAACGGTATCGCCACAAACTTACCTACCGGGATCAGGAACAAGACCAACCCCCAATAGAAAGCGTAATTCACCTCAAAGAAATCCTTCACGTCCGGAATACGGCTAGCCCAACTAGAGAAACAAAGACCTTGCGCTAAAAAGAAAGAAAGCATCGCATAACGAACCCGTTCCTTGGGAAAAGCGCTACCCAATGGAGTATTCATTTTTTCATTCATTATCATTTACTTTTATTGTTATCATCTATTCGAGAAAGAGGCACGAACCCCATTCCTCCGCAAAGCTATCAAATATATCCTAATCCCCTAAGTCCTAAAAGTAGAATTTATTAGGTAGATTCCCTAATGAAAAGTATATATTGCGAAATATGCACAGGAACGTTGACTAAATCGAGGATGATATGAGAAGCTGGATTATCTTTTTAGGATTATTATTTACCACATTCACACAGGCACAAGTTATTACGGGAAGGGTTACGGACTTAAATAACCATCCTATCGAACTAGCGGTCGTGATTATACAAACGAACGATTCAGTATATGTAAACTCCACCTATACGGACTCTTTGGGCTCTTTTAGTGTCAAAGCGGAGATATCCCCTTTCCTCTTAACCGTCCAGCATCTGCTGTATGAAACGTATCAAAGCACTTATGACTCACTTACGATAGGCAATATACAACTGAACGAGAAAAGCCAGACGCTTTCGGAAGTATCTGTTACCAGAGAGCGTCCCTTAGCCAAGGTTGTCGATGGTAAAATAACCTACAGCATGCCGCATTTGTTAAAAGACAAGATGGCCGTTAGCGCTTACGAAGCGATCCTAGAACTACCGGGAGTGCGGGAACAAAGCGGGAAAATACAACTTGCCGGAACAAATGGAGTCACGGTTATCATCAATGGCAAGACCACCAATATGGGTGAGAGCCAATTGGAGAATCTGCTTAAGAATATGCCCAAAGAACGTATTCAAGAAGCAGAGATCATGTATAGCGCTCCACCCCAATATCATGTACGCGGGGCCGTGATTAATCTGGTCCTTAATAACGGTATTTCCGAGACTCCCAAACTGCAAGGACAAGTCAATGCTCTATACAACCAAGGGCATTACGCTAATTACCAAAGTGGCGCTACTCTCGTTTACAACACGCCTAAATATTCTACCGATCTCATGTACTCCTTCGGCTACCACAGGGAACGGACAGGTGAGGATATCTTATCACACCATTTATTCGATGGTAAGACCTACGAGATCGAGCAATTCGACAGAGGACATACCCGGCTCCCAGTCCATACCATACGCCTAGGCAATGATTGGTTCTTGAACGATAAGAACAAACTAAGCTTCGCCTATACCTCAGAGATCCAGCAATGGACTCATCCTTTCACCTCTTCTGTAGGAACCTATTCGGATTCCGAAAACAGAAAGAAATCCGACAAACCGATCCAGATGCATAATCTGGCGCTCGACTATGCCTCCGGGTTCGGCCTTAATGTAGGGATTGATTTTACCGCTTACATCAATCATACGACACAATATTACCAAGAGAAGAAAGCTGGGAAAGAAGATGCCTTCAACGCTAAATCACAACAAGACATCCGTAGGCTCTCCGTCTACGCGGACCAGAACCATAAATTAGGAAAAGGCTGGATGCTCAACTATGGGACAAAATTCAGCTTCGCCTCAGACAAAAGTTCTCAGGTATATCATTCACTGCGCGAACACGATTGGTCCATCTCTAATAGTTACAGTAAACTGGATGAATATGTATATGATTTATATACCGGCTTTTCCAAAAGCTTCTCTGATAACCTATCCGTAAACGCCTCTTTGACCGGAGAGTATTACAAACATAAGGAGATTGATTATTGGAGCTTATTCCCAATGATGGAAATCACGTACCGAGCCCACCCCAGCCACATCCTGCAATTATCCGTTTCTTCAGACAAGACCTATCCCAGCTATTGGGAGATGCAGAATACGGTGTCTTATCTGAATGGATATACCGAGATACAAGGTAACCCGGATTTAAGGCCGTCCAGACTCTACTCTGCCCAATTGAACTACATCCTAAAAAACAAATACATTTTCACGCTATACGCAAATTATATAGACAATAATTTCAACCAGCTCCCCTATCAATCCTCCGAGAGACTAGTTCTTATCTATAAGACACTGAATTTCGACTATTCCAGTAAGCTAGGCCTAAATGTAATGATACCATTCAAAGCCGGCTCCGTGCTTGATTCCAGATTAACGTTAAATGGTTATTATGACAAGATGAAATGTGATAATTACCATGATATAAGCTTCAATAAAGATAATCTGGCATTCTATGCCGAATTAAATAATACGTTCAACATCTCATCGAAGCCTACTATCAAAGCGGAAGTATCCGGTTCTTATATTATCCGCAACATTCAAGGCCCAATGACGATCAGCAGTATGTATAATGTAGACGCCGGCTTGAAATGGATCTCCCCCAACGGCAAAGCGGAGATCTCTTTAAAAGTGGATGACATGTTTAATTCATGGGTCCCAAAAGATCTTAATCTCCAATACAAAACACAAGACTTACATATGCGTATGATCCCGGATTCCAGACGAGTCTCCTTATCCTTTATCTATAAATTCGGAGATTTTAAAGCAAAAGAGCATAAAGAGGTGGATAGTTCCCGATTCGGGAAATAAAAGCCAATGGTCTATACTACGCTTTCAACCTATATTCAGATGGGGTGACATTAAACTTCCGCTTAAAGGCCGTACAAAAATGCGCTTGATGTTCATAGCCGACCAAGCCGGCAACTTCCCCTATTGATTTATTGGTATCCAAAAGATAGTGAATCGCTATATTCATACGATAATCAAAGAGATAGTTAAACACGGTCGTCCGGAACGCTTCTTTAAACCCCGCTTTCAAAGTACATTCATTAGTTCCGACACGTAAAGCCAAATCATGTAATGAAGGCGGGTTCAAATATTCGGAACATATAATATCCCGGGCCTGATAAATTTTATCCCGATCGGAAAAGCCTACTATCTTTGCGTTAACCGGTTCTTTACCTTCCGTCTCCCGCATAAATAAAGACAAGCACTCGGTTACTTTTGCTTCGAGATACATTGGCGAGGCATTTCCCATCATCTGAGAGACCTCAAGATCATTCAACGCCACAGATAAAGCGATTGGAATCGAGAGATTCTTGGGAGCGATAAAGAAAGTCTCCCCCCTGCCGAATCGCAAATAAGCACTCCCGAAGTACTCCGTATAACGTTCCGACAAATGTTGGAAGAAATCCGGCGACACCAGAATACTTGTCATACCAAAAGTATCTCCTTTACGGAACAGATTCCGCTCTTCCTTGATACCAGAACTTACGATCATATTCGTATACCCTTTCCGCCAAATCCGCTTATCCCGTGTCTCCGACAAAAAGCATTCGACGATCCCCTGACGAACAACAGAAAGTCCCATAAACGAGTTACCGACATTTAGGGAACGCATGCAACAATCCTCCTTGCAATAGATCTGGTATCTTGTCACATTAAAATCCCTGCATCTGAAATCACTGATACGATAGGTCAATAATTTGTTCTCCGCCTCCCAACAGTTCTCTTCTAGCCCTCCTGAACGATTGGTAGAAAAATAACTTATATCCGGCATTTCTAAAGCGATCGTATCTCTTCCACGAGATGAGAGTTCTATGTGTACCATTTTTCCGTTTGATTAAAATACACTTCCTTCTTGCGTAAATAAACCAAAAGCAAAGATCCCATCTTTGTACCGGATAATCAATCCCTATAAATAGGTATATTATGAATAAAATAAAACCAGAGATAAAGGATAACATCGCGGAGACCTTGTTTATTCCCTTACTATCACGCGCTCACGAAAGTCACCGGAAAGATGCGATATTAAAAGACCCGATGGCATGTGAGCTTGTTGAGAAAATAGATTATGATTTCGCCAAGTTTGGTAAAATCACGATGAGTACTACCGGAACCGCTATCCGCCTACGTCATTTCGATCGTTTGGTCCAGCGATTCATCGACCGTAAGGTAACTGAAGATCCGGTAGTGGTATCAATCGGTTGCGGATTAGACAGCCGTTTCCAACGTGTCTCCAACCATAACCAAGCGACCTTCTACGAACTAGACTTACCTGAAGTAATCAATTTGCGTGAAAAGCTATTCCCTGCCTCCGCTAAAGATCTCACGATCAAAGGCTCTATGCTCGAGACGGACTGGATGGATATGTTGAGACAAAAACATCCTCACGGCCGCTTCCTTTTCCTCGCGGAAGGTGTAATGATGTATTTCAATGAGGAACAGGTAAAATCTGTTATCCAAAACCTCGCCCAACGCTTTCCCGGATGCGAGATATATTTTGATTTCGTCAATAAATGGGCCGCCCGCAACTCCGACAAGCATGAATCGGTAAAACGGACAAAAGCCCGTTTCCATTTCGGACTAAACGATCCGCACACAATCGAGCAATGGTTCCCCAAGCTCAAACTGATCGAACGATTCTATTTCATCAGCGAAGAGAAAAAACGCTGGGGACTACCCGGCCTGATCATGTGGTTAATCCCGGCGCTACACAAATCTTTTGGAATCGTAGGTTATAAAGTTGGAGAAATAAGTAAATAGGTTATCTACCAAATAAAAAAGCTAGTTCTGTATTCGATCATGAGTTTTGGTATTAAATAGAAGACCTCCACGTAGTTTATCAGAAGGACTTTCCGACAATTGTACCCCCTTTTTGTTTTTCGGGGAAGGGGGTACGATTTGGATACTCAACCGTATCTTTTCGTGCGCCTTTTTGGGCTTTCAAGCAAGACTAAAACATAAAAAAGTCCCACAATACGTTAATATTGCAGGACTTATCTCTTTTAGCTTTGTTCTTATGTGATCCGCCTGGTTCGTGAACCTTGCGGTATATTCTCCTAAAATTCAGTATCTTCGGAATTATAAGCCTTGTATCTGTCACGTTTTAGTCCTAAGAAACTGTCCGTTTCTGTCCGGTGTCTGTCTGCTTATATCTTGGGTTCAAAATTACACATTATTTTCTAAATATACAAGTCATTGATAATGAATATATGTAATTCAAGTGCAAGGTGCAAGCGTGTATATATATACACGCACTTGCACCTTGCACTGAAAGTGGATATGTAATTAGTTACGTAATTTATCTTAGAATATTTGTTTATATCAACAAGAGTTTATATTTTTGCGAAATCAATTACGTAACTAATTACATAAATGTATGATATACGAGAATAAAATAGCAATAGTCCTTATTAGAGACTTGAAAGAATGGCAAAAACTAAATGTTGCTTCTTTCTTAGCAAGTTCCGTAGCGATACAATTTCCAGAAACGCACGGGAAAGAATTTGTAAATGCATCAGGTTCTACCTATTTGCCTTTTCTTAAACACCCTATCATGATATACGTTGCAAATTCAAGTGATGAGATTATGCGTACATTCAAACGAGCAAAAGAAAGGAATTTGTCTATTGGAATTTATACTTTACCACTATTTTCTACAAAATGTGAACAAGAAAACCTAATAGAAATTTCAAAATCCAGTGACGAAAATCAAGAATTAGTTGGAATTGTGATATATGGAGAAAATAAAAAGGTAAATAAGGCTTTGGATGGATTAAAGCTCTATTCCTGAAATAAATAGTACAATAATAACAATTTTAAATAATAGAATATGGATTTTTTTAATCAAACAGGTAAAATGGCAATTGGTAGTAGGTTGCGTATGCTAACCGATAAAGTAACTAACGATGCCGAACTTATTCATAAAATGTATGGTATGGATATTCGCGCAAAATGGTTTCCTGTCTTTTTCGTATTGTCACATGGTGAAGCAAAGACAATCACTGCTATAGCAAAAGAAATAGGACATTCCCATCCATCAGTCAGTAACATTGTAAAAGAAATGGTTACAAGGGGAGTAGTAAAAGAAACAAAAGATAAATCAGATGGAAGAAGAAATTTAATCGTACTATCCTCCAAAGGGAAAAAAATGTCAGAAATACTTATTGAAGAAAGCTCTGATATGGCTGTTGCTGTAGATAGTATTTTATCCGTAACTCGTAGTAATTTATGGCAGGCTATTGAAGAATGGGAATGTTTATTGTCTGAAAAGTCATTACTTGACCGTGTTAAAGATGCGAAAAAACAGAGAGAAAGTAAGGATATTAAAATTGTATCATATCAATCTTGTTATCAAAAAGCCTTCAAATCGCTGAATGAAGAATGGATAAATAAATACTTCAAAATGGAAGAAGCTGATTATATAGCCGTTGATAATCCTGAAAAATATATTTTAGAAAAAGGGGGAGAAATTTTTGTTGCACTCTATAAAAACGAACCTGTTGGTGTTTGTGCTTTACTCAAAATGCTTGATGGGCATTATGATTATGAAGTAGCTAAACTCGCTGTTAGCCCTAAAGTACAGGGAAAAGGTATAGGATTTCTTTTAGGACAGACAACTGTAAATAGAGCAAAAGAATTAGGAGCAAAGTATATTTATTTAGAGAGTAATACAGTCTTAGAACCTGCAATTCATATATATGAAAAATTAGGATTTAAAAAAGTTTTTGGGCACAGTACGCCCTATCAGAGATGCAATATTCAAATGGAGCTAATTATAGAATAGTAGTATAGAATATTGCACATGATGTCTTTAATATTTATTCTATAAATACTGAACACAACAAATTTACCATATTCAAATATGGAAGAAATTTCAAACGAAATTATATTCAAGATTAATACAGAGATAGAAATATCTTGTGTTGACAATGATTTATCTCCTGACAAGGCTTTGCATATGATTAATTTCATCAGACCATTGTTTGAGGAATTAAGAGAGTTTATCCATAAGTACAATTTTCAGGAAAGCGAAGAGGAAATAGACTTCTTTAAAAATATCAAACCGCTAATTCTAAGCAAATTGATATACTACAATGATATTTATACGCTTGAATTGAGAAAACCTAATGGTAATAAAGAAGTAGTTAAGGAGCATTATAAAAAGAAGCAGGCTGCTATAATAGACTTCTGTAATAATAACCTTGACTTCTACCAATATTATCGCTCCAAAGCGACACATTTGGATAAATACTATTTCCTTAGAGGTCATGAGAACTACAAGTTGTGCCATAATTGTGGGTTGTTGGATAAAGATCCTTTATTTTCTACCTGTTGTGACCATAGAGTAGCTAAGATGTTGGCTTATGATATGCTGGAAATTTACCTGCAACAGCGATTACAGGGCGTAGAAAGGATAGAAGTAGTAGAAATCAGTCGAGCTTCTCTTCCCGATAATCCATTTCGATGGACGGGTACTAAAATCGCTGCCATTGAATTGGGATATGCAATATATGCCGCCGGAGTACTGAACAATGGAAATGCTGATATAAAGGAAATAATGACCTATATAGAAGCATCTTTTAAAATAGACTTAGGTGATTATTACCGTACCTATCTTACCATCAGGGAGCGTAAAAGGGACAGAACGGCGTTTCTTAATAGCTTAATAGAAAAACTCCTTCGGAAAATGGACGAAAACGACAATTAACCTCTCTATAAGGTTCACCTAAATTATTTTCTCTTTTCGCAAGTTCCTCATAAACTACATGGGCTTTTGAAAAGAGAAAATATTTTTTGCCTATATGTGAAAGATATAATGTTGTCTGCCAATCATTCTGCCCGTCTTACAATCTTGCTTCTATGCAATCCCGAAATATTGCAATCTTGACATCAAGAAAACAAGTTGTCAAGAAATCAAGCTATCAATATTTCAAGAAAACAATATTTCAATACTTCATTAAAAAACTCATCGGTCGGGGAACGCCCAGCGGCAAGGGGCGGGACCACCCGTCCCGACGAGCGAAAAATACATTTAATTGAGTAATTTTTCTTTCATTGGAAACACGACTTCGGAGTGGTTTTCTAAAAGTGTTCAGAGCTGCTGAGATAATTCTCAGCAGCTCTGAACACACCTTGCTGTTATCTGACGATAACCAATTTCAGTCACCTGAAATTATTTAGCCATATCTAATTTGCGCACCAATAATTCCATATCATTACTGACCTTTACATCAGTAATTCGTGCATAGATTTGAGTAGTTCTAATATTGGTGTGCCCTAAAATTTTGGATACCGTTTCAATCGGTACTCCATTGGCTATCAGGACAGAAGTCGCACACGAATGACGTGCTACATGAAATGTCAAGCTCTTGTTTATCGAGCAAATAGACGCAATTTCTTTCAAGTACTCATTAACTTTTTGGTTACTTATAATCGGTAAAATCATCCCGTTTGGCAACTGGTCTTTATACTTTTCAAGAATAGCTTTGGGCACATCAAGCAATCGAATGTTAGATGCAACATTGGTTTTGTGGCGTTTGGTCATAATCCAAAGATTGCCATCAAATGCAGTGCGAATGTTTTCTTGGGTAAGTTCGCATACATCAATGTACGAGAGAGCCGTATAGCAACTGAAAACAAATAAATCCCGTACCTGTTCCAACCTTTTAGAAGCAAACTTCTTGTTGTAGATGGTGGTTATCTCTTCCATCGTCAGATAATCCCTGTCGGTTTGCTCAAACTTAACCCTATAATTCCCGAAAGGGTCAGCAGTAACCAGTCCTGTGTTCTTGGCAAAGTTTATAATCGTGCGGAAACGCTGTATGAACTTCATCGCTGTGTTGTGGCTGCATCCATGATGGTTTTTGATGTACAACAGGAAATTATCAATGAACACGACATTTATCTCTTTAATTAGCATATCCGAAACCGAATACTTAAACTTCATGAATTCGATAAGACGTTTCTTTGTCAGTTCATAGCGTGAGTACGTTTTGTCGGTAGTGTTCATTTTTACCTTTTGAAGATATTGCTCGTTGTGCATCTCAAAGAACTCAATTAATGTTTTACCCCGTTCAATCTTACCTAAAAAGGCGTTTTTTACCCGTTCAGAGGTCACAAAACCGTCTTGCTCCAATAGAGCATGGTAATGTTGGTGTACTGTGCTGCGGATACTGTCTAACATTGAATTGATACTTGCGGCTTCGGCACTTCTGCCGGAAGCCTTTCCTGTACTGACATTCCAGTTGGCAGGGTTTATTTCCATTTGTGTGTTGAACTGCGACACAATTTGGTCGATGGTGATACGCGCGATAATTGGTGCATTACCGTTTTTCTTCGCTGCATTTCGCTTAACGAAAAATAGGAGCTTGAAAGTAGTCCTCATAATCTCATTTTTTTGGTTGCAAAATTAATTTTATTGATTGTAAATGAGATATTTGCAGGGTAGACAAATGTGGACAGAGGTTAGCCATTTTGGGACATTCCGTGACCTATTTTTCCATGCTTTTATATTGGTCACGAATTGGTCATAGAAGTGTGTCTTTTCGTGACCTTTTGGTGTCTTTGGTCACGGACATTATACAAAGAAAAAACTCCTGCAATACCTTGATATTGTAGGAGTTGTCTTCTTTAAGTCTTGTTTTGACTTGTCTTTCAGTGATCCGCCTGGGGCTCGAACCCAGGACCCCAACATTAAAAGTGTTGTGCT
>OMGJ01000432.1_pt1 | contig 26537 bp, 24 predicted proteins | sample 1645811 | NCBI WGS metagenome assembly OMGJ01 (sample SAMN05578589, study PRJEB25193) | human gut metagenome | biome: Human Microbiome; feature: human-associated habitat; material: feces | host: Homo sapiens | place: USA:Birmingham | reverse complement strand
CTGTTTGTAATCAACTTTCCCCCTCACACGGGAATTTCAAAAAACTATTGAGGAAGGTATAAGCGAGAAAGAGAATATTATAACAAAGTTTTAATGCCATTTATTAAAAAGCTGAAAGCTGGAAATGAAAATGCACTGAAGGAAATAAAAAAGAAAATAAGTACAACAGATGAATTCGTTCCTAAATATGTTATATATTTAATGGATTCGGCTCGAAATACAAAAGATGCTAAATTAGTGGATGAAAAATTAGCCAAGATATTTATATATGATTATTTGGACATATATCCCAATGATAATAACAGAATGAGTAAGCTAATGAGAATAATTCGCGAAATCATGGAATATGTTTGTGTTTTTGTAGCATATTTTTTTCTTCTCCTGGGATGTATATTTATAGTTATGGCTCTTAGATCCTTCTGTGTGAATGTTTATGATAGAAGGGTTGGTTTACTTTCTGACCCCAAGACGAATATGGTGGTTATCCATTTAATATTGTTTGCTATTGCTTTTTGGGCACTGTGTTATGGTACCCTTTTTACCATCAAAATTATAAACGACGATAGATATACAATTCAAAAAAAAGAAATTGAAAAGATGATTCAAAAAAAAGTAAAAATCTACGATAAGAGACACGATAAATATGTTTATTGAAAATACGGAAAATATTTAATATGATTACTTCCTATTAGGAACACTGTAGATACAAGGATTTTCGGAGCCTACAAACCAGAAAAAATAATATTTGATCTATCACATCACGCAAAAAGCCGTCAGGCATGAAAAACGGACGGCTTTTTGCGTGGAAAGACGGAAAGGAGGTGCAAAAGTAACTACAAAATTTTAGCGTTCAAATTTGTGTATCTTTAACGAAAAGGAGGATCGTAAATGGCCGATGAAAACTCAACACGGGTCCTGCGGAGAATATTTCCCCGGAAGTCGCCGAGCCTATCGCCATACCCGAACAAGTCCCAGTGCATGAGCTCTAGCAGGAACAGGCCGGGTTTGTCATACCCGAGCCTGGCGATGGGGTTGTGTCCTTTGACAAAATCAATGAGCTTATGGTGTAAAAGAGACAGAAGGTCCGCGCAGAAGTTGAAAAGCAGAAACGCCCGAAACGTCGGAGTCGGCAGCTCCCGCAGAAACACCGTAGTCCGCTGATACAGAGGAGCCGAAGAAGCCGCGCCTTCGTCCGCCGAAAGCGGAAGAGGATGCGACTGAAAACCAGAAATCGGAGAAATCGGCTGGGGTCCGCCGTGGCCGCCACCCCGAAGTGACGGAAAAGCTCCGAAAGTCAAAGAGCCTATAAAGTCTGTACATGTACAGGAAACTGCGCCTGCGGAACAGGCGACCCCGAGTCGACTACATCGCCCCGCCCAGCCTGCTCCGACAAGCGGAAAGGAGGAAATTTGCTTTTTGTGCCTACAGTGTCTGGCGGCATTCATCCCACGCAAAAGCCCGTGGAACTCTGCAAGTACCTGATCCGCACCTATAACCGCCCCGGCGAGCTGGTGGCGGACATTTGCGAGGGCTTCGGTACAACCGCGCTTGCGGTCATCAACACAGAACGCCGCTTTGTGTGCTTTGAAACGACTCCGCCTTTTTATGCCGCCTCCAGTGAGCTCATCCGTGCGGCCTGCAACGAAACTTAGAAAGTTGGAAATCAATAAAATTCATGTGCTGTAAAAACTGCTGTTGAATTTTACAACAGATTGGGATATACTATGGTTGAAAGGAGTTGAGCAATATGCCAAATATCAAACCTATTTCCGATCTGCGAAATTACAGTGATGTGTTGCATGATGTGGCTGTTGGTGCTCCGGTTTTTCTGACAAAGAACGGACGCGGCAGATATGCAATTCTTGATATGCAGGATTTTGAAAAGACACAGGCAACCCTCCGGCTGATGAATGAACTTGCAAAAGGTCGAAAATCTGGTGAAGAGAAAGGCTGGCTGACATTAGAAGCTGTGGAGAAGAACCTCGGGATTGTTAATGAATAATTTGCATTTATCAGAAGAGGCTCAAAACGATCTTTTAGAAATCAAAGCCTATATAGAGGAAGAGTTACTGAACCCATCCGCGGCATTGGCAACCGTAAGTCGAATTACAAAGAGTCTCCGTATTTTACAGAACCACGTACAGGCCGGAACTCCGTTATCTTCGATTGCGGATATAGAGAGCGATTATCGCTTTATTGTAAGCGGCAATTACATCAGCTTTTACCGTGTTTATGGCAGCGAAGTTTATATTGATCGTATTCTCTATGCCCGACGTGATTATATGCGGATTTTGTTCGGGGACAGTATAGCAGATGAATAAATGACAAACCATGGAACCGCTTGTAGAAATACAGACGGTTTTTTATGTGCAAAAGGAGCGTGAAACAATAAAAAAGTATCCGTAACATGAAAGCTTATATGCGGAAAATGGCTCTAAGCGGGGATGTGCTTCACGTTGACCTCTTGTCAGTTCGTGAGTTGGTTTCGTTTCAGCAGCGGTGCTCAATCTGAACCAAGTGGCAATACAAGCCAACACCTACGGCGCAATTTATCCAGAAGAACTTGCGAACCTGCAGCGGGACTATGCTGCATGGAGGCTATGCTTAATAAGCATTCTGGAATATATCCCGAATTATTTCTATTAGAGAATATTGATTATTAAGTAAGTATTATGTAGCTTTGGAACAAATTGTCCCGAAGTTTTATGCGGCGGTTGGACAAACAGTCGCTGTTTCCTTTTGAAAGGAGGTGTGCCTACGGCTCCCGTCGAGTTTCTTTTGGTAAAAAGTCAATACCTTGCAAAAACAGACCGGGCCGTTTCTCGCGAGCCCGTGTTCTTTCAAATCCGGCAAGCGTTCCTGCCTGGGGAGATTATGGCGGAAGAAGCAAACCGTATCGGCTATGAAACGGCAATGCGCTAGACAAAGGGAAAGGATTATTTGGGGGATATCAAGCGGCGTAGCTGATTACTATCTTTAGATGTCTCTTTGTAACTTTTGTATGGGGGTTTTTATAAAAATAATAGATAATATAGACAAATTATGATATAATATGTCTATAATAAAGTGGAGGTGTTTTTATGCAGTCTTTACAGGAAACGATCAGACCATCAGCTGATTTAAGAAATCACTATAGCGAGATTTCAAAACAGTGCAGGGAACAAAATGAGGCTGTAATCATAACGGTGAATGGTCGAGGTGATACGGTATCTCTGTCATATGAAGAATACAAAAGGATGAAATCAAGAATTGAACTTTTGGAGATTTTGACAGAAGCAGAGGACGATGTTAGGAATAAAAGAGTAGCGCCAATCAGTGAGACTTTTGCGGATTTAAGACAGATGCTGCGGGAGGGATAGAATATTGAATTATAAAGTCATTCGGACAGAAACTGCAGACGCTCAAATCCGAAAGATAATTTTGTATGTAGCGGAAAACTTCGGAAGGGAAGTTGCACTTGAAAAACTTGAAGAATTGGAACAGAATCTTCTTGACTTAGGTATGTATCCGCAAAAAGGAGTAGATCCTCGCTATTTGGTGCTTAAAAGACAGGGTTATAAAGTACTGGTACTTGAGAAAAATCTTGTATTTTACAAGATAGATGAAGGAAATAAGGAAGTTATTATTTATGCAGTGGTAGACCATAGACAGGATTATTTGAACATTATCCGGGGATTGTAAGATGCGGTATATATTTTACAAAGGAGAAATGAAAATGCCTCAGTCGAGTCGTGGCTGAGACATTTTTTTCAGTTGAGTTTATGGGTATTTTCTTTTTTGCGAGTTCTGACTTGATCCATTTCAATTTTCAAATAAATCTGCATGGTGTTAGATAATAATTCTAATAGACGTTGAGTATAGGATATTTTATTAAAATTCACTTGACATTTTTCGGCATGAAGTTTTTTGTTGTTTTCACACTCTTGGGGAGTATACGGTATGTCATCCCCTTCTATATTACATTTAATACAATTTTGCTTCACAGCAGAACTCAAGCAAACCGAACATTTACGGTATGAGGCTAATTCTTCATTATATATGGCCAACCATATGGGATATTCTGGAAGGAGTTTCACAATTTTTTGTGCTAATGCGATAATGTTATTGCTTCTTTGAGCAATTATGTGAGGATCGCAAAAATCGGTGATGGGGACGTAATTATCTTCAAGTGTATCTGGCTCAAAGTATAAGATGAAAAGCTGTAATTTCTCGAATGTGATTTGTAGTTTCCCCTGTCTTTCAAAGAAGGAACCTGAAAAAAACATGTAATTATAGCATGCAGAAATAAATTCTGCAGTTGACTGCCGAATCTTCTGTATTTTGTCTATTTGTGTAGACCAAACTAGTTGTGCATCAATCTGTGCATTATTTATTTCCATATTCTGTTCTTTGGTAGCCTTAATTGCTTTCCAGTTGATTGTTATAGAAATAATGGATATGATAGCTGGTATGATAACTGAAATAACAGTTGCGATTGTAGAGGATATTTTCATGTTATTCTCCTTTGTAATAAATGGGTTATACGAGTGGTCACAGAAAAATGTGTCAAAATAAAAGTATTGTACTGCAGTATTTCTATTCGCAAAACCCTTGTTTAACGAATAGCGCTGACATCTTCCAAACCAAAGATCCTGCAATGGCAAAGTAACTTATTATACTAGAGAACGGAGTGGCTCCGTTAGTCCGGACAGGTGGCTCTCGCCACACCGGACTAGCGGCTCCGGGGAGCACCGTAATATTCATTTTGTAGTGATTTCTGTTAATTTATACTTGACAAGAGGTCATTACATATCAGTTACTGGGCGAGCGTGCTCCGATTTGGCGTAATTGATGTCGCACGCTAGTAACTACCGTTTCCCCGACTTTCCTCCGAAAAGGCACTTTCGCTAAACTCGGTTGCGGCTTAATGAAATCTAGCGCTTCAGATGATTTACTGTATTTTTATCATCTTTTTTCAAGGTTATCTTTTCTTGTTGCTATAAAAATATGCTAATTTGAATGAAACCTAATATCTAGCAAATCTGATTATAGATTTATTTTTCCCATTCCATTTCCTTATTAAAAAAATGTTCAATTCGTGAGTCTTTTCTTTCCTTCTCATATCTACAATAATCACTATATATTTGCTGATAAGTGGAATTATATTTATCCATATACAACTCAGACTGTATTATTGTATCTCTAAATTCTAAATATGAGTTTGTAATATTGAATAAATTCCAGAGCCAAACGGTTATGGCTTGTATATTTTTGAAACGTTCTATATCATCACCTTTAAATCTTCCATTTTCAAGTAAAAAGCCAAAAAAAATGTTTGTTCTGTATCGTGAACACTCCACCATTGCAATCAATAAAAGTAGAAAAACTCTTTTATCATTCTTTGCATTTTCGACTAAGTCGAATAGAATGTCAGGCTGTGTATATTCAGCAAAATATATATTACTAGAAAAAGTATATTCGAACATTAGGTCTAAATTCGAAAAATCTTTTAATAATACCATCATGTCTATAGTTGAAATGTAAATTTGGGGATATCGTAATGTATACTCCAAACCATCAGTGGTAAAATATTTTCGTTCTGCTTCAAATAATTTTTTCCTGTTTGTATTTTTTGCGTTTTCTTTTTGACTGTTACGTAAGTTTATTCCCTTGACCAATGAAAATAAACTTACAATATGCGATATATAATCTTCTTTTAAATTATCGCAGACCTGAGTTTTATATTCCTTATCTAAATAAAATAAAGAATCCAATGTATCTGCAAATTTTCCTTCATTTAACACTTCATGGCAATACATATCAGCAATAACTTTGCTTTCATATTTTATATTAAAAGAAGAATCCCTAACAGTATATCGAAAGAGGCGAGTAACCTGATCTACATAATGTGGATTATACAAAATTATTCTATTATATTTAGAATGAAATTTAGGTTGCAACATATTATGATTATACAGATCAGCCAGTATTACAAATATATCCAATTTATTATTTGTCCTGCTTGTGCTCTCCTTTTTGTTTAACTGTTCAAACAAATGATCCATGACGACTTTATGCTGTCTTGATTCATCATTCTGAATTATCACTTCTACAATTAACCTTGCTAATTCATCATAGTTTGAATCACCTATCCATTCATCAAGTAATTCTAATAACTTTTCATTTTCCACTTCTTTAGTGAAATATACAGCCAAAAAATACTCATAAAAAGTTTTATGCGCAAAATCCAGTGTATCCTCATCAGTTTCCCTAATCAATTCAGTACGTTCAACTAAATATTCTGAATATTGTTTAACAGCATCGGCCCAATATATTGGGTCTTCAACATCTATTGCTTTATATACGGATTCTTTTAACTCGTCATAACTAAATTTATATCCTACATTTTCGTTAATTTTTAAAAATTTATAATGTGCTATTTTAGGTACAACAGAATCCATACCTAATATATTCTTAGTCTTTTCGCTTAATATATATGCTGCTTTTCTATCTTCTCGAACTGTTAAAAAAGTTTCTATACACTTCTTATAGAATTCTACCCTCTTATTAGGCAAATTTTTTTCAATGTCAAAGATAATTAGGGCAAGTATCAGTACAATAGGATTTCTAATAAGACTCTGACACCGTGCACGATTAACTTCTTCTGAAAATTTGTCCCAAAATTCTATAAAATCCTTTTGCTCATAATATGAACAATACCAATTTTTACTATATTGTTGTATCTGTTTATTGTCGAAATCATTGATTTTTATATGCAAAAAACTATCATTAAAACGATTTTTCAAATAACCAGCTTCTCTTGTAGAGATAATAAAACGATTTAAGTAAAATATTTCACAAAAACTGCCAATTTCGTCTCGCACTTTATTTCGAATCTTTTGAGTAGGTATTTCGTCTAATGCGTCTAAAATAATTAAACACTTTCCATCTTCCAAGTAAGTTGTTAACAGTTTTTCTGTGTCATTAAATGACATTTTTGCTCTTTTGATTTTTTTCCGAAATTCTGATGTAATACACCAAAGTAAATCTTTCTTTTCTTCACCTATGTCATGAGCATATTCTTTCAAATCTATTTTAATTTTTAAAGCGAAAGCTTTATACATTTCTTCATATTTACAAAATATATAATTTAATGTAGTGGATTTCCCAAGACCTGCGGCGCCAATTAACACAATTTTACTTCCGTAGTCAAAGAAATCTTCCAACTGTATGGATTCTATCTCATTTATATTGTATTTATATATATTTTCTAATTCTTTTGTTAAATAAAAAGAAAATGTATTTTTTACATAAAATTTTTCTATAGTTTGAGATTTTTTACTTTCTGCACCAGCAATTCCCGTAAAACGAATTGTTCCAAATTCTTTTTTACATACATCATGATAAGATTTAATAGTCTCATCATCAATTTTCACCTCTGTATTACTTAAAGACTTGAAATATTTCATTATATTTTCTTCGCTTTCCAACATTTTGGACAATATATCCCTGTGAGATAATGTTAATAATTGAAAAGATGCGCTTATTTCAGGCGAATCTTCTATTATTTTATGCAAAAAATGAATGTATAATACCTGGAGTTCATGTAGAAAAGCTCTTGCCTCAGTAGGCTTAATCTCAGGACATTCATCATATAAATATTGTTCAATAGTTTGCATATATTCAGAATTGCTTTTACCATCTTTTGTTGAACAGAAAAAATACCTAACTAACTCCCTAAATTTTCTACTATTCACAAACTTATAAAATTCATTGCAGTCAAGCGAAGTGTCTGCAAATTGTAACATTCTTTCCTCTACAATAGTATTAATTCTATTTGAAAATTTTTCTCTCTTCCTTTTCTCTAACCAATTACTACCTACTGCCCCTATAATAGCCTCTCCAATAGAAAATATAATATCTTTCCACATTTTTCTTTAGCATCTCCTCTGTATTATCCTATTTGAATTATTAATCATACCGGTAGCTTAATTACAATACTTCAATAAATATGTACTGCACTTCTGCTTCAAATATCCGCAATCTCTTCTGGTGACAATCAGCAAAATCATACGCATATTTATCTTTAACACATCCGGACGATCTATTAGCATCTATATAGTCTCTTCGACGTGTTTTTCTAATCGATTCTGCTTATATGATAATATTATGTTTCCGACGCCAGGAACGATTGTTCCAGCAACACCTTCAATTCGATTTTCGGATACAATTTCGAGTGTTGGACCAGCTGCAGCGCTTGCTATATCCTTTAATTTGTCATTAAACTCCTTTTTCATATATTAAACCCCACTCTTCGTAATGCGTCTTCAATAATAGTAGCTTCATGAATTCGTCCGATTCTTCGCAATTCCTTGGCAAAGATATGCCACGCAGGATGTGTTGCCATATACGGAGATGAATCAGGACCAGCATATAAACCACCACTAGGACCAGCGTATAGACCACCGCCAGGTCCTGCGTATAGACCACCGCCGGGACCAGCATATAAACCACCGCCGGGACCAGTATACGCGCCACCACCGGGACCGGTATATAAACCACCACCGGGACCAGTATATAAACCGCCGCCGGGACCAGCATATAGACCGCCGCCGGGGCCGGTATACGCGCCACCGCCGGGACCAGTATATAAACCGCCACCGGGACCAGCGTATAAACCACCGCCAGGTCCTGCATACAAATTTCTAACCCACATGATCGTGCCCCCTTTGCTCCAAAACATTAACACCTACATGATACATTTATTATATAACATGTCTTATATTATATGCAAGTACGTTTGTAAGATTATGCTTGGATCTCCCAAGAACATTTCTGTGTATTCCCTAGTGTCTTCAATCGTATCGAGATATAGTGATAAGTATGCCGGTGAGTCATCAAGCACAAAAATCCCCTTGATGGCAGCGTCTATAAACGTTTTTATCTCTATATTATCATTGTCAAGTTTGCCCGCATGAGATACTATGGCCAGCATAACCTTACTTTTAAAGGGATCGATGGGGTTATTTGCAATATACTCTTCTGCTGCAGCGCGGTACCCGGCATAATATATATTTGTATCGTAATCATACCGCAGTTTTTGGCTGAACTTATCAAATGTAATTCTATGTGGCAGCATTTCCAATAATACAAAATGATATATATCTCCTATTTTTTCTATCTGAAGAGCCTTGTTTGCAGCAGAAGCTTTCTCATATTGAGAAGGAATTCCTAAACTGTCCTGCAAGGCAATCAGCTTCCGATATATTTTTCCCGTAGATGCTGCAGCTCTTTTAATGCTATCTGCAGCCTGATATATGTTGCAAGAATCCATTTTGGCTGAAATTTCTAGATCTGCTCTTGCATTTTCCATATCATCTGCTATAGATTGCATGGATTTTAAGGTTTTTTCCTGGAATTGTAACATAGATATAGCACCTCCCAATATAGTTTAATTATACCATATATAAACAAATCTCTTGCAATCTCTTTTTTGGCATGCTATAGTGATATTGTAAAAAATCTAATTAATAAATCAGAAAACTTGCGGCATACACAGCCGCATTTTTATTTTTAACCAGATCGCATAGGCGGTCTCTTTTTTTACCTTAAATAGAGGTTTACATAGATTTTATCTGATTACGTCTATATGGCGATGCTATAAAAAATTAATTTATAAAGGAGGCTACTTTATGAGCATTAAGGTGATGTTTCATTCTGTGCTGCTAGACAGTGATATTGCTTTTTCCACTGCATCGAATGGATCTGACATGGCATCATTTTGTGTGCGGCATGGAAACGAAAAATATAAAATGTTGCTTTTTGCAGATGCCAATGAAAACAATTGTTTTACTCGTATGAGAACATGTGTAGAAAAGGGATTCCTAAAAAAAGGAAAGCCTTTATGGATTGAGGCTGAAATGACATATTATGAAAAAGTCATCATTCCTGACTCCGCGTGGAAAGGTCTTTTGAAACAAATTCCTGAACAAGATATAAAAAGAATATTTGGGAGCACAAAAAATCCTTCAAAAGGAAAATTTCCAAGATTTAAAGTCACAGGATGGGATTTTGCAATCCCAAAAGAATATCATGAAAAGAACCCAACTGTGAATCCGGAGCAAACCGTTATGCCAGCTGAAAAATATAAAACGCCATTTTGCGATCAGAGTCGATTGAGCGGGGGTGATGCTTTGTGATATTACTACTGCTTCGTATATTTACATTTTTCTTTTCAGTATGCATTATAATATGTAGAAACAGATTTTCTGACCGACCAACAATAAGCTCGGATCAGACAGTTTCTTCTAGCATATCAAAAACTGATGCAAGGCAAGTTTATGCAGTTCTAAGTGATTTTGAAAAATCGCAACTCTATTTTTATCATCGAATGGATATTGTTCTTCACATACGGTATCCAAATCTTAAATCATGGAGCCCGGCTCGACAAGGGGTATCCCTTTTAAACCAGGCAATCGAAGTTATTTTATTTTTCCCGGATAATATACAAAGTCGTATCTGGATCAGCTCGCAGGAACTGATTGGCCAGCTATATATCAAAAAAGAGGAAATTTTGCCCGCTGATCTCTCGGATGAAACAATTCCGAATGAACTGCGGGAGTTTTTTGACACAAATACTGGAATAATTGGTCAAAAGATCCGGACCGCAGTAAAAAAACATCTGACATATGCCTATTTTTGTTTTGAAAATGGCGAATCAGATGATATGCAGCAACGAATTTGTGACCATATTACCGCCACAATAGATGGGGTAATGTGCACGGTGCAGGATAATTGTCTGTCAATGAACGTCCAAAATATGCTGGACGATGGAAACTATTAAAATATTTCAAATAAATGAAATGGAGGAAGTCTCATGAAAAACAGTAATTTATTAGTCTCAGACGATGCAATCTTTGAAATTAAATCGGAGCAGGATAAGCAGAAAGTGCTTACCTATATATCAGCAGATGAGTGGATTTCGCCATATATATATGAATGCCATGCGTTGGAACTACCGGATGCGCCGCTGTTCTTTGGACAGTTCAAGCAAGATTTCATGGTCGAGATGCCTACAGGTACATATCGTGTTCCACCCATGGAAAATTCAGACGAAGAACTTTCTGAAACAGCAAGAGATACCGGTTTAATACTGGTATATCCTGAGAAAGGGCATCTGGTTGCCAAGCCCACCCGATATACAGCGTTTACGACCATGTGCGCACGAGCTGGAATAAGTGGTTCAACTATATGTAATAGTCAGAAAAAACCACTGTTGAATGTACTACCACTAGCTGAAAAAGCCACTTGGTTATCCCGTGGATTTTCATTGCACCTTGCTCCGTGCAAGATTCTATACCGTGATGGTAAAGTATCAAGCATGTTATCAGCGGAATACGAGGTTCTACCGGCAGATATGGCTGTCCCGGCATTCGAGGATCGAATTAAGAAGGATCATCCTGCGCTGGAGCTTTCGGCAGGTATGCTCTCCCATGAGTATCTGTATCTGGATTACCTGCTAAACAATAAAGAAATGGAAGAATCCTTTTTTTACATGCTGCAGGACTTTGGCATTAAGTGTGATGCCATCAAAGCAGGTGTCCGCTTTAGTACTTCTGATATCGGAAGCAGCTGTATGAGTGCAGCACCGTTTTACAAGATTGATGACATGGTGGTACGCCTGGGAGATCCTATTGTACTCTCACACGAGCGCGGACACAGCATTGAACAATTTATTGGCAAATTGGGGGCACTTGGAATGCTCTTTAAAGAGTCAGAGGATGCAGTAGAAGTTTTGGGAAACACGGAAATCAAACATCCGGCGGGCTGTTTTTGGCATATTTTAGATCGGAATCCTGCTTTAAAAGCCGGATCAGAAGCGATCGCGGATGCACTGGACGCAACATATCCTGCAGGATGCACTGCCATTGACGTCTTTCTTTCATTAAACCAGATCATACAGGATCGCAATAACAAAAGGACATTGTCACCGACGCAGCTTATTAACCTGTCTGAGACAGTAGCGAAGCTGTTGCTGATCGATTACACAGAATATGACAAGGTGTGGATTGAAGACTAATTTTTCAAAAACGTAACTATAAAATCAAAGAAGAGCAGACGGCCTTTTTCACTAGGTACTCTGCTCTTTCTTATTAAAAATCAGCTTCCTTTATGGAACTGCAAATTATCAGGAGGAACTTATATGCTACAAACGAATGCAAAAACATCTTATCTGGTATTTGTATCGCCAGACAATAATCACAATAAATTTTATCGTATGATCCCAAATGTGCCGGACATTACCAGATTCACAGCTGAATATGGTCGAGTGGGCGCTGCTGGCATGAAAAAGGTCTATCCCATCTCTTCATTTGATAAAATATATAATGAAAAGATTCAAAAGGGCTATATAGATCAAAGCGCTCTGCACCAGACGCAGGTAATGGTCAAAAGTGCATACGTCCCTACTCTGCAACCGTCAGTTGACTGGTTAATCAATACGTTATTAAATGCTGCAAATAAGGCGTTTAAGACAGAATATACTATTTCTGCTGATGAGATTACAGATCGTATGATAGATGAGGCGCAGGCTATGTTGCTTAAGTTGCAAAATTGCACGTCTGTTTCGACATTTAATACGATACTTGTCAATATGTTTCGCACCATCCCTCGCCGCATGCGTAACGTATCTGATTTTCTGGCTCAAACGGAAAGTGATTTTGAAAAGATTATCTGCCGGGAACAGGAGCTATTGGATTTTACATCTGGCCAGATAAAGCGCTCTGCTAGATGCCAGTCAGTATTAAATACCAGGCAGACATATCCGGAAGCGATTGGCATTGACATTCACGAATGTGATACTACTGAAATGCAGGAGGTATTAAAACATCTTAAAAGAGATCGACGATTTGATCTTTCAAGTTTTTACAAGGTTTATCGTGTCACAAATTTTAGCACAGAGGCTCGTTTTCATGATTACTGCAGCAAGCATCACATTGACGAGAAAAAAGAAACCCGGATGTATTACCATGGATCCAATACCAGAAATTGGGATGGACTTTTAACAAGCGGTCCCCTCTTAAACCCGAATGCAATATCCTGTGGCAAACACTTTGGTCATGGAATCTATTTTACCCATGAAGCGGAAAAATCCAGGAGATATTCTTCGATGTGTGATTATGTGCGGGATACAAAATGTACACTGGGGTTTATCGGAGTATATAAAGTAGCTCTCGGAAATATTTATCACGTAAAGGGATATGATGGTTCCTGCTCTTGCCTTACCCCAAGAAAAATGGAGGCAATGCATAAGGATTCGTTATATGCTCATAATGACAGCGGACGAACCATGTATGATGATGAAATTGTGATATTTCATGAGGAACAGGCGACTATCCGATATCTTATTGCACTAAAAAAGTGATTTTACCATTGTAACATCTCATAATAATGGCATATCAAATCTTAATAACCAATCATACCAATATTCTGGTAAGAAGTAATCATTCGCTATGAGTAAGAACTTTATTGATCTTAAATATGTATTGCAATTCATATAAAATATTGGTATAATTAACTTACAAAAAATTTCAACCAAATAAGTCAGAGCAAAACCATGATAGTTTCTATCATGGTTTTTTTTTGCTCCAAAACAGCCAGATGGCAGAAAGAAGGTAACTATGAACAAAGTAATTTTAATGGGAAGACTCACAAAAGATGCAGAAGTACGTTATTCACAGGGCGAAAATCCTACTGCTATTGCCCGTTTTACACTGGCGGTTGATCGCCGATTCAAACGTGACGGTGACGATCAGACCGCCGATTTTATCAGTTGTATTGCTTTTGGGCGAGTAGGCGAATTTCTGGAACGCTTCGGACGGAAAGGAACAAAGTTTGTTCTCGAAGGGCGTATCCAGACCGGAAGCTACACTAATAAGGATGGACAGCGCGTCTATACAACAGAAATCGTTGTAGAAAATATGGAATTTGCAGAAAGCAAGAGCAATGCGTCCGACAACAACTCTTCTAATAAGAATGCAAATACGAACGCCGGAACCCCATCACCAAGCAATGCATCAGACGATGGGTTTATGAATATCCCGGATGGCATCGATGAAGAATTACCGTTTAACTAAATTGTTATCGAGTAATGAATGCTCCCCTCTTTCTATATAGGAAAGGGGGGATTTTTTATCTGCACAACAGGAGGTATAAAAAATTTGAAAAAGCCAAGAAATCTTACAAATGAGGAAATCATGATTAAAGTAGACAACTGCACCGAAACGGAAGTTACTCTCGTACTCTACACAAAGCCAGCTACCATAATGGAGCTGATGGATGAAACATATGGCGCCGAAAACTGGCAGGCAGAACACACCATTGTATCCAAAGGAAATGGTCAAGTTGCAATGCTTTGCAAAATATCGGTATACGATGATAAACATAACCGCTGGATCGCAAGAAGCGATGCCGGAGAACCGGTTGGATTAGGGAACCATGCAGACAAAAGCCAGGCAACCGATGCTCTTAAACGAGCCTGCGCTCTTTTTGGAGTTGCAAAAGAACTAAAGACCCTGCCGGAAGCAATCATATGCCGCACATTTGAACCGGCACTGGATGAAGCCGGTAATCCTGTAAAACTAAATGGCTTTCCAACTACAAAAACCTTAATCAATGTGACACACACACAAGATGGATCATGGGAATGCCGGGATACGTTTTCGATTGTCCAATATCTTCTTGATGACAAAGGAAATATCTGTGCCTTATGCATCAGAGATGATTCTACCGGAGAGCGGGTATTTTGCGTCGATTATCGCAATAACCGGAATCCGCCGGTTAGATCTGACATTATGCCGCTTACATCCGCAGAGTTAGCGCGGTATTCCCTACTGGTGGCAGATGTCGGTTCATTTGCCCGTAGCAATATCACCCTCGGCAAAATGAAGCCAGATGAATTAAGATGGCTTTTTGGAGCCACAAGTAGTCCAGATATCAAGCGTGGTTGCTTGGAGCTTGCAAAAGCATTCCCAGAAATTAAAGACTGCTTTTTACAGGGAGACATAAATCCGGACGCACTTTTAAAACAATTCAGGTAGCATATTTTGCTGCCTGAAATCCTAGAAGGAGGCTTTTTATGGCAGCAAAATATATTACATCAAAAGAACGTCACTTATTTATAGAAGCAATGCTTTCAAAACTGGATGCTATATCGGTTGATGAGATTATTGCATCCAGAATTCCTCTAAAATCTAATGGACGGCATCTGATGGGACTTTGCCCCTTTCATAACGATTTGCACTATGGTTCATTTATTGTTACTCCCAGTAAAGGTTTATGGAAATGTTTTGCCTGCGGCGATGGCTACGGCGGCAATGGTATACGGTTTTTGAGCCTCTATGATAATGTCGATTATCTGCAGGCTGCCTTTAAAGCCGCTTTGGAACACGGCATTATTACACTAGAGGAATATGAATTATATTCAGAAAAACAAACTTACTCAAAAACCTACGTTTCTTCTCTTGAAAAAAAGCATGAAAAGAAACGTACAGCTGCAGAACCGCAGATGGAGCGTGCCAACTTCGCCATCCGACATAATGTATATCATGCATTAAAGGATGCATGTACATTGTCAGCCGAACATAGAGATCATTTATTAACCAAGCGAAAGCTTACGGTCGAACGAATTACGGCCGATTATTTCTCATTCCCGGTTACTTCTTATGAGAAAAATAGAGTGCTTAAGCATATCCGGGATCAATATCCAGAATATACCGATGAGATACTTATAACCGTTCCCGGCTTTTATTACGATAAGCGGTATAAAAAGGTAACCTTTTATGCCGTTCCCGGGATTGGAATACTCATACATGATGCTCATGGAAGAGTTTCATCCATCCAGATCCGTAGGGACACCCTAAAGGACGGACAAAAAAGATACATCTGGTTCTCTTCTTCTTTTGCCGCGTATGAACCGGAAAAATATCTAGGAGGCAGCGGGCTTGATGCATACCGAGATATATTATACCCGGATAATGAATCCCGTCCCATTCTATGTATTACAGAAGGGCGATTTAAGTCGGAGGTTATCCGTGCTGCTGGAAATGTCGCCATGTCCCTGCAGGGAGTCGGTGCACAAAACGGTATTATAAAGGATATCGAAGCCATTATGGAGACAAGACCTATAAAAACCATCTATCTTATGTTTGACGCGGATATGCTTGGAAAGTTTGAAGTGTTTCGGCAGCTGCAAAAACTATATACTACTCTCTCTTCCACATTTATGGTATCAATAAAAGCGGCCTGCTGGCATATCGATGCCGGAAAAGGTATTGATGATCTATATAACAATGGGAATATTACAAGCATCCAATATGTGAATTTGCAATGGCTTATCGAAACATATAAGATAGTTTTTGCCAATACATTACATACATTCGGCTATAACTCTCTCAGGGACATTCCAAAAACCCCGGCAAAAAAAGAAGAATTCGAGCGCATTCTGCAGCAAGAAGAAGAAAATGCTATTATAAGTGATGAATAACAGATAAAGGCTGGCGCCAGGATGAAATCTCCTTCCGCCGCCAGTCTTTATAGTGATTCTACATATTAAATTTTATCTTGCACCATGAGATCCTACGTGCTATAATATGCTTGTATAAAAACAAACCAAATAAATCAGAAGTAATCTATGCCATTCGCATAGATTTTTTTATTTTCTAAACTGACCGCTTGCTAGGCGGTCTTTTTTATTGCCCAAAACAGGCTTACAAATAGATTTTATCTCAACTACGCCACCATGCGTTTATATAAACACCATACCAAGGAGGAAGTGCTTATGATTACATCATATGCAACTGATAAAGATGTAAAAACTGCCTACATCATTAAGAAGAAAAAGCAGTTAGAAAAACTCAACAAAATATTTGGGACAGCAGAAACAGTCTATCCCGCACTTTATGTCGATATATTCGGAATGCCTACGCCTACAAGCCTCAAGCGGAAAAAGGCGCTCAAATCTTTCGGATATCAGATCATTAACCTGTAAAAAAGGAGGTATTTCATGCTACCAACAAGCACGGATTTAAAAACACTCGTTTTGCCTGGAGCAACTCCCATACAGCATTTTAAAATTGCTGGCATGTTTGAGGATGAATATTGTGCGTTGCCAGAGGAATTTAAGCCGTTTTACGAGTATGACGAAGAGAACCGGCAATACACACTAAATGAATTGGAATGGCTCAGATGGCGTAAACACGGTCCATATCACAGACATCCTGATGATGCTCGCTACATTAAACACACCTTGGGTGGCAGCGATATTGCAGCGCTCTTTGATGGATCAGCTCTTTCTAAAAGTCTCCATCTGTATGATGGTCAGCACGGCAGTAATTATAAATGCAAAATGGAATTATACTATGAAAAAATCGAAAAAAAACTGCCGCTTGCGGAGAAAAAAGACACCGATCTATTCTGGTGCGGGCATAATGAAGAACCATCTATTCGCTCAATTTTCAAAAAACGTTACTGTGACGATCATCCCCTTGATATTGTTAAGGTCATAAATGATTGCCATATGTATCAGTGCGGCATTCGGGATAAATATGGAGCGTTATTATATCCATATGTCCTATGCGATTTAGATGGTCTTGTTCAAATAAACGGCATAACAGGCATCCTTGAATGCAAGACTTGTAATAAAAACAGCGAAGACTACAAATTATGGGTTAAAAAGATCGTCCCTTTAAAATATTACCTGCAGATCTGCTGGTATATGTTATGCATGAATATGCCGTATGCATATATCTGTGCAAAATGGGGACTGTCCCTGTCAGAAAGCTGTTATATCTATGTTGAGAGAGATTTTGCGGTTGAAAAACTTCTGCTTGACGTAGCAAAGGATTTTATTGATTGTGTAGATAAGCATATTCCACCGGAACCGGACGGTCAGAACATAGATCGACTGTTTGTATTCTGGCGCCGGAAAATGGGAAATCACAAATCGGACGAACCACCAGTAAAACTTGATCGGCAGTATAGGCACATAGTATCTACCCTATCATCGATCAATAATGGACTTAAAACATATTCATCCTTATCTGATGATCTGCGTAAGCAGCGCAATGATATTCTTGCAAAAGATATATTTCCGGTGTTAGGTGATGCATCAGAAGCGATTGTCGATTATTCCGCCACATCCAATGTGCGTATCCGAGTCAAGGACAAAAGCGAACACTCTCGTATGACGGTAGATGCTGAAAATTTAAAGAAATCTGCACCAAACCTGTATCAAAGATATGTAAAACCTGTTTTTGATGCAAAATTATTCCTACGCGAAATGGCAAACAATCCTGATGCTGCAGAGTTCATTATCGAAGATTCCACTTTAACAGAATCAAAGATGAATTACTGTGACATTAGATTAGAGCCGAAATTAAAACCTCAACTCTATTCGGAGATATCCAAATAAGATTTCTCTCACGTCAAAATTTTATAGAGGACTAATTTATTGTGTTCTCTAAGCTAAGTGCCAGAAAATCTGCATACTCCATAAATCACTTCGGTCCCACAGGAAGTAACATTGCTAGTAATATCCTGCGCGTTTGCAGTATGCCACTTCGTGGGGAAATATCCCGACCATCTAATTAAAAATTTAATAAACAAGCCTAACCTGCGATGTAACAAAAAAATCTAAAGGAGGAATATCATGAGTACAAACGAATCGAAACATTCCAATGCACCCACAGAGTCCCGGAGCATCCGGCAGCGTTATGCCGAGGAGGGCTGCATAAATGCAGCATTTACCCTTAATGGCTGGTTCGTAAAGATCAAGCCGGCATATGCTATTGATAAAGTCATTTTTAGCTTTGTCGCAAAAGGCTCTTCCGGAAAGCAAAGTTTCAACGTATACGTTGACCTTGACATTTTTGATTTGTGGATGGATGATGTAAGTTCATTCCGCATGCTGCGCAAGCTCCAGGAAGAAAATGCCGCCGGGAAAAAATATCCGGAAGCTTACAAAGTAGTTACCGGAGAAAACGGATCATATATGGTTGGCTTTTGTGTTTCCACCAAAGAAAACATGATTGCCATAAACGGCAGCGGGAAGCACAAGGAGAACGGCGCACAGACAGGAGACACGTTGCGGGCCTTTATACCAGTGTCATACGACTGGCTCCGCATAACCGCTAAATACTATAAGCGCACATGCCTGGAACATTTTAAAAAGCTGGCAACAACCATTCTGACCGAGTCGAGCTCCTATCACAGTCCCGATCAAGGTGTGCTCTTTGATGATGGTAGCACCTTTGCCCCTGCATCAAACATGCCGGATGGTGCTGGTTCTGCTAATACAGGAAGCACAGCTAAGGAGCCGGTCAAAAAAAAGAAATCTGCTGCTTCTTCAAACAAAGGCGTAACGGATTCTGAAAGCCGTTCTGCTGCTTCAAAAAAAGAGAAATCAAAAAAAGCTGCTGCTTCTAACACTCCTACTGCCCCGGTCACGCAGGAACACAGCATCACATACAACATGAAATCCTGTGAAAAGGTGGAAATAGACACACAGACACCTATTTGTTATGATGGAGCACATTATAAGTTATTGGCGCTGGATGCCGAAGGAAAACAGCGTAATATTGTTATTACGTCTGATATTTCCCAAAAGCTCGGTGATAAGTTTAAAGATCTCCGCGCCGCATGTCAGGAAGCTGCCAATGCCAACCGTCATATACACCTTACCATGCTATATCGATCCGGTGTATACGATACATGCAATGTCCTTTTTTTGCATAATCTGGCATAACTCTGCCGGCAGAACTTTTCATTTAAAAAAAAATTTGCTATAATACATATTAGAAAGGAATACTATATGAGTAACGACAATACTATTTTTGACGACGTATTTCGGACGATGCTTGAAAAAATGCCGCAGCTGGTCATCCCTGTTATCAATGAAGTTTTCCATACTTCGTACTCTGACAAGGAAATGATTGTTCAGCATCGCAATGAGCATCACACAAAATCTGGTGAAATCATCACAGACTCGTACCTTGAAATTGGCGGCAAGCTCTATCACATAGAGTGTGAGAGCAAATCCGGTGGAAATATGTGCATACGGATGATCGAATATGATTTTGCTATTGCGCTTGAGGACGCATCCATAAATCCGGATCATATGTATGAGATTCAATTCCCTCATTCCTGTGTCCTGTATTTGCGACACAACGCAAACACACCAGACACTTTAAAGGCAAAGATATTATTACCGGATGAACAGGCTTTCTACTATCAGATTCCGACTGTCAAGGTACAAAATTATACGCGGGATGAGATTTTCCGCAAACGGCTTTTATTCTTCCTGCCGTTTTACATCTTACGGTACGAGAAGGATCTTAACAACATCGAGGAAAATTCCTCAAAGCTAAATGCATTAGTGGCCGAATATAACTCTCTCCGATTACAGTTGGAGCAGGAATTATCATCTGATGCAGAATCTGATATTTATGCGCGACTACTCGAATTGATTGAGCGCATTTCCAATTATGTGTTGCGTAAAAAACCTGTCGTTAAAGAAAGGATCGGTGATATTATGGGTGGTAAAGTTTTAGAATTGAAAGTCGATGTTGCTCATGATAAAGGGCGCGAAGAAGGACGCAAAGAAGGGCGCGAAGAAGGGCGCGAAGAAGGGCGCGATGAGGTTATTTCTCGTCTTTTAAAATTTGGTATGTCCGTCAATGAAGTCTCTGTTGCTACTGGATACTCTACTGAGGAAATCCTCAAAGTCCAGTCAAAAATGTAGGATTGGTGGCATTATGGGTGGTAAAGTTTTAGAATTGAAAGTCGATGTTGCTTATGATAAAGGGTATAAAGAAGGTTTCAAAAAAGGTCTCGAGGAAAGTCATGAAGAAGTGCGTACACATGTTATTCCTCGTATGTTGAAATACGGCATGACTGTCGATAGCATCGCAGCTGCGACCGGCTACACTACCGAAGAAATTCTCAGAATTCAATCCGAAATGTAATTTTTGCAGGCGGTTATCATTAAGGTAACCGCCTATTTTTTCTCTATAATTCATTCATTTTTCTGCAGAATTCTACTATCATTCGCATGAACATAGAAGATCGTGGCCATTCGGCTTACGGTTGGAATTCCTAAATGAGAGTCGGTTATCTCTCCCAAACGGGCTGCAAAGCCGAAAAATAAGGAGTCTTAAAGAAGAGGAGATGGCATTGTACTTGATAATTTGTCAGATGCATTGGGATGCTCCCAATGCAGATATGGGCAGAACCTGAAAAATCGGCTCTGCCCATTTGTAACTATTCACAAATCTTATATCAGTTTTAAACGTTTACACAAAACTTGAAACGGTCTCTCACAATGGTAACCGCCTACTTCCTTTTATCTGCGGGTTTCATTATTGATAATTATCATGATTATGTTTTACTTTGGGAAATTCCACACGCTATTGTAGGTTATAATTTCAAAAAAATTTGCTGCTCTCTATATGCATTATCTAATTCTTCCCATGTTGAAATACGCAGCGAATGAATCTTTAAACAATAATCTAGTATGGTTTTTCGCAAATATGTATCGACCATTCTTATTTCATTAATATCAGGTTCGATTTCAAAAATAGATTTTCCCCCATGAAGTATCGGATTTCTATATTTTTGTTTTAATTGCTCATACCTCTTCTTGTTCCGTAAATATTCTTCTTTATCGATAGCTAATATTGTAAAAACTAATTTTATTACCTTTTCCTTATTATAGTTTCGTGGATCAATACCATCAAATGTGTCAAATAGGTAACTCATTCGTTGTGTCCAATCTCTAACATATTCTGATTCGCAAATATTCACTAACAAACGCTTACACAAATTATCAATATAATTCACATTACCAAACAATATTTCATATGTATCATCTTTATATAGCTTAATACAATTATATGTTTGACTAGGAATCTGATATTCACTATATACTCTTCCTAGTACTGGCCGTAAGAACAATTCTTCCTTATCTTCTACAAACTCATAAATTTCCCTAATACCTGTTCTTAATCCAACTCTAGGAGGCAATACTTCTCCATTTACAATATCCCCTCCTGACAACATATCATAATACAAACATTCATTGAGTTCATTGCAAATATAATCCACAAACTGCTCCCTTATTATGGGTGAACAAAAATATTCGTCACTAATTTTAGGCAAATTTAAGCCTATAACACGCGGATATCTATTATTAGCCCTTTCACAGCGCAACAATATTTCTATAATATATTCAAAGTCTTCTATTGAAAAGTCTTCAAAAATAGATTCATAATCTCTACCTAAATCTTTTAATACATAATTTTCATAGTATCTATCATATCCGAACTGGCTTAAACTTGGAAGAAGTAAATAGTTTCCCCTTTTCTGCGGATATCTAATCTGTAATCCTTCCAGTGATGCAACATATGTTGTCCTTTGATAATTAATGGCTGGTAATCTCGCAATTGATCGCTCTTGTGGACTTTTGTATGAATACTTCCCTACTTCATTTAAAATGTATTCTTTTAGCGATTCCATACTATTTATTTCAGTCTCGATTACTTTTAGGCAAAACTCTATTATTATATTAAATAACCTCTGATTGATTTTATGTGCTTCTCTAAGCGACACCAATTCATCTATTCTTTTTCCTTTATGAACAACTTCAGTTCTTATTTCTTTCGAGTAAAAATATAACTGCGAACTAAGATCATCAAAATTTGATTGATTTTCAGCCATAATTGATAAAATTCTTTTCTTGTTATCAGTAAAGTTATCAGTATCGCAAAGCGCCATCCCTTCTATTTTTGAAAACAAAAATATAAAGCATCTCGTCTCATCATTAATCTGTAATGCCTCACATGCCTCTGCCATATAATGCCTATATAAATTGTACACTTCGTCATTTCTCTGTGAGAAAACCGCTCTATATAATTCTGGATCATTATTCTCTCTCACACCTACATCAAGTCCCATTCCTTTTTGCATTAAGTAGAACTCTTCCTCTCCACTTATACATGCTCCAATTGAATAATCGTCATTGATTGAAAATAATATTCTTTTCCCATCTATCAATCCAGGTATTCCTATAGTATATTCCGGTCTACTAAATGGACATTCCTGTATTCTAATATAATCAAATTGCCTATTTGCATCATATAAAATTTTCTCAAATATAGTAATATCATTATTTATCTCATTAATATCATATTGAGAGGATAATAAAAGAAAATAGGCACATGCCGAACACTCAGCAAAAAATCTCTGATTGTTTTCTACAACTAGTCTTAATTTATCCTTTTCATCATCCAAAAGGCTACTATTTTCAATATCTTCATTTGATGCATCTCCTGGGAAAAGGATCATATCTCCTAATTTCAATACATACTCTAATAATACACGTTGTACAGGTAAAATATATGCATTCATTTTTTATTACCTTTCACATACTCATTATAAATTATGCCTTATTTTTTCCGATGCGTCTTCTTTAAACTCTATACTACACCTGCAAGTGGAATGATGGCAAGTATAATATCTTTATACGTGTTTTTATTAGCTAAAGGCAGTCAATTTAAGCTTATAATTATAAATATAACATCATCTAAAGTTACACCTCTAATACTGAGTCCTTTATTTTTCCTATGATTTTTCACGTTCACATAATTTTTCCTCATTACCCTCAGCATTTCGTTTTGATTCTGTAAAATTTAGTTCCGCATTATGAATCATAATTTAACGTTTTTCACTAATATATACCCACAATTACTACAGAACATTTTTCGGCAACTCCTTTCTATATATTAAATAAAGCAGCCCCTTCCATTGTATGAAAGGAGCTGCCACTCTTTATTGCTTGTTCGGTTCACAAAACTGATCGTAAAACTTCCTTAATGCATCTGATTCACTTGCATTTCCAATGCCATGCGCATCGATGTAAGCTTTCATATCCTTAATATCCTCTTTAGAATATACATACGTCGCAATTGGCGTATCATTCTTAAGGTTGTCAAATGCAGTAAGGAGCTGCGCCCGATATATCTGATCCGTTTTCCAGATAGAATCTGCGGCCAGACCACCATTATCTTCTGATAAGTTGTAGTAATGCTCGTTAATAAATCTTGTTCTTCCATTCTCGGCACGAACCACAGTTGCCCTCGTATCGACCACATAGACCGTAATTTGCTTATAGTAGGTGCTTCCAGCACTGTCTACCACTGTCAGATTTTCTGTGCAACTTCCTTCTGACTGGTACTGTGTAAAATCCGACGCCTGATAGTCAGGGATGGTAAAAGATGTTCCATTATCATTATATCCCGGAGCGATTGGACTCCCATCCTCTCTGTCGTAAGCAGTCGCATGACTTAGGATCTCGCTGTCCGTAATAAATCCGCTCTGCGCCTGATCCAATGTATAATACAGGTTTTCCGCTACAATCCACGGGCAGTCGTCCCATACAGCATAAAGTGTAATCGTTGCACCGTTACTATCGGTCACACCTGCAGCATTAGTAATTTCTGCCACTGCAAACGATGTTCCAGCTGTCCACTGCGGCATAAAACTATCACGTCCATCTTCTAACGCCCATCCCATAAAAACAGAAGCATATGCCTTTTTATCTGACTGCGGTTCTGCAGATGGATCTTCGGATTCCACATCCGCTGCCTGTGCATCTACGTTCTCTTCTACACGGTTTTCCTCCGATACCACAACATTTGATACATTTTCCTCATCTGTGTTTTCCGCTGTTGCAGTTCTGATTACACCCTTTTTCTCGACAGATGCTTGATCGCCAGCGGTGTCTTCCTCGATATTCGCCTTATCAGCATCCTGATCCGGCGAGCCCTCTTCCTCTGTCTCACCGGACGCATCCGCTTCTGTTGCTTCTTCCACCGGCACTTCCGCATCCACGTTGCCTTCTTCTATTCCTGGAGCTATCACACTTCCATCTGGCATTGTGATGCTTCCGTCCGGCTGTGTAATACTTCCATCTTCATTTACAATGCCGCCTGCAGGTGTCATCATCAGCCCCGTATCAGCATCTAACATCATAACCACTACACCATTATCATCCAAAACTATCGTACCGTCTAACACCTGCTGCGTTATATCCTCCCCATCCAACGTGTAGCGGATATAAAGACCTGTAGCATCCGGCAATACCACCTCCTGATCGTAAGTGATTGTCATATCATCAATCGGCGTCTGTTCTTTGCCATCGTTCGGGTCAAAATGTATCGTAAATGTATTTGCGACCCAGTGTGCATAAACCGTATAATCCCCAGCATACACACACTTATTCTCATGCCAGTATGTACCTTCATTTGTACAGTGTCCATTCTCGGCATAAACCTCTGTGCCTCCATCTGGACTTGTCCACCACCCTGCAAAGGTATATCCGGTTCGTGTTGGATTATTCCACGACACATCCCAATAGTCAGATGAATCAAAAGTAAGTGTCACCTGTGAGGTACCAACTATACCACCATTGGGATCAAAGGTAAGCTTGTACTTATTTGCCTGCCACTTTGCAGTAAGCACATCTGTTATATTCTCATGGCTGCCAAAAGTGTACCTTCTGTCCGCTTCCGAAAACGTACCATAAAATGGATTTGATTTTTCCCACTTTTTAAACGTATATCCGGTACGAACCGGATCTGGAACATCTTTGGTCGTAAGATACTGTTGATTAAAAATCTGCACATCTGTACGATTCTGCCATTTTCCGCCTGCAGGATCTACCTTCAAATTTGATTTTAGCGCTACCCAATGTGCATAGATGACTGCGCCCTCTGTGCGATTCCATTTTCCATCTTTCCAGTAGCCGGTATTATTGACGCGATAGCCATTCGCATCATAAACCTGCACACCATTATTACGATCCGTCCACCATCCATCAAAGCGATAACCGGCACGCTTGGGCGATAATCCGCCAATATTGTCATACAGATTTGTGCCATATCTTACTGGGTAGGTAGATATATTCTTCCATGTATTCGTACCAGGGTAATCATATACTGTACCACCATTGGCATCTGCTGTTACAGTATACTTACAATCGACATGAGACGAGGATGTCCATGCCTTGTTGATCCAGTGACTTGTATTCGTTCCTGCTGATCGCAGATACCCGTTAAAAGCATCACTATTATCAAACTGATCCTGTAAACCTCTGATACTACAGGTAATACTATAAGATAGCGTATTCCCCTGCATAAAATTCCGAATGCCACCGCCATAAAATTTTACTTTCCACTGTCCGTCTTCTTCATATATAGATTTTTGTGCATCTTCCGGCACTCCGTTAACAGATATAGAAATCTTAGATGCATCTGGCTTAAGTCCTGCATCCAACGTTACCGTCAAATCTCCCTCATAAATGCCCGTGTTCTGCTGTGGTGAAATATTGGTGATCGTATTGCTTACAATCACGTTCCCCTCCGAAAGAGTCGTAGTCTGTTGAGACGAGAAATCCGGAAAAGCAATGTCTACCGCCGCTCCGATGTAAAGCTGGGTATCCCAACGGA
>OMGJ01000424.1_pt1 | contig 26858 bp, 17 predicted proteins | sample 1645811 | NCBI WGS metagenome assembly OMGJ01 (sample SAMN05578589, study PRJEB25193) | human gut metagenome | biome: Human Microbiome; feature: human-associated habitat; material: feces | host: Homo sapiens | place: USA:Birmingham | reverse complement strand
GCACTATGTGCCGATGATGCACACTCGCACGAAGATGTATTTTGTCGCAAGCGACCGTGCTCGGTGCGAGAATGTGTTTCACACATTCTTTTTTATTTCATAGCGAATTATATTAGAAAATTAATGTGACTCTGTGCTTTTGACAAATTTTGCATATTAAGTTATGTATACTTATTTTCGTTGCAGGAAAGCATTTTCTGTAAACTATTATGCAGGGTATACCTGATTGTGCAATGGAGGTGAGAGTGAATTGTAATATACATTGATGTATTATTTGGAATTAATTATTGTATGGATTTGATTGTTATGGTTATGGTAAACAAAATAATGCATTATCATACATCACTGCCCCGTCTGCTGCTTTCTTCCACTTTGGGGGCAATATGGTCAGTCATTGCAATATGTATTCCGGATGAATATAGGCTTTTCGTTAATTGGTGCACATATTTAATCATCACTGGATTAATGCTTATGATAATTAATAGTCCATTAAATATTATCAAGGGAAGTTCAGGAAAGATTAATTGGTTTGCTATAAGGAGTTATATAAAGGACTTGTTAAAAGGCGTAGCGGTAATGATTGGCATAGCAGTATTTCTTGGCGGTGCGATACATTTACTCGTGTACTATACATATGTTGGCTTTGTAATAAAGAATATAATGATAAACAACAGGCAGTTGGTTATATATGCAGTCGTGGCGTATCTTATGCTCATCATACTGGTACGAAGCAAAGAGAAGCTCAATAGAAAAATGCAGATATATGTAGTAACAGTGGTTATTGGGGACGAACGTATTACATTAAAGGGAATGATAGACACTGGAAACCAGCTTAGTGATTATTATTGTAATAAACCAGTAAATGTTATGGATAAGAAATGTTTTGACAAGGTTCTTTCTAAGATAAATGATTACAGCAGAATAAGATATCATCTTATTCCATACAGGAGTGTAGGTATGGACACAGGAATGATAGAGGTAATTACAGCAGATTACATATACATATCCAATGATGTTAAGACGAAAGCTTATAAAAATGTGCTTATAGGATTGTCAGAGGTATGCGTATCACAGGCAGGGGAATATCAGGCACTTATTAATGGACATATGATGCAATAATGAGCACAAAGATGCTCATCATATGCACCCCCAAAAGTGTCACGGGACATATGATGCAATAATAAACAGGGTATGTCGGCGGTGCTTTCGTATTCCTGTAAAGACAAAAGAAAGCACCGTAGAAAAGAGGAGTAAGATAGTGATTAAAGTGGCAGTTGCAGATCGTTTTCAGCTTAAGGTGGTACCTTCTATTAAGAATTTTTATATGATGGGGACAAGAGAAGTTCATTATATAGGAGGTACAGAGGTGCTGCCAGCACCGCTTGATATTGAGGAGGAGAAAAATGTGCTGGCAATGTTAAAGACTGATAATGACGATTATGCTAAGAAAATGCTTATAGAACATAACTTAAGACTTGTTGTATACATAGCCAAGAAATTTGATAATACAGGTGTTGGAGTAGAGGACCTTATATCAATTGGCACAATAGGTCTTATAAAGGCAATTAATTCATATGACAGGGATAAGAATATAAAGCTTGCAACTTATGCTTCAAGATGTATAGAGAATGAAATTCTTATGTATCTTAGAAGAAATAGCAAGGTAAAAGCAGAGGTGTCAATTGATGAACCACTCAATGTTGACTGGGATGGCAATGAACTTTTGTTATCTGATATTCTTGGAACTGAAGATGATGTGTGTTATAAAGACCTTGAAAATGAGGTTGAGATGAAAGCATTAAAGAGGGCGATTGGCAATTTGTCTGAGAGGGAGAGAATTATAGTCGATTTAAGATATGGTCTTAGTGATAAAGATGGAGAGGAAAAGACACAAAAAGAGGTCGCTGATATGCTTGGAATATCGCAGTCATATATATCAAGACTTGAAAAGAAGATTATAAAGAGATTAAAAAGAGAAATGGTGAGAAGCTGTTAAACATTTTACTTGACAATCCGCTTGTATTCTAAGAAAATAGAAAGGGTATGGATTGGAGAGATAATAATGAATAATAAGAATAATACATCATTTAAGTGGGACAGAATATTCGGAGTGGCTTCATTAGCAGCTATATTAATATTTGCCGTAATGTTATATATTGACTGTGGAGCTTCGATAAGGTCAATTATGAATATAGGAAAGACAACATCAGATGAGGTAACTGATGATGGGCTTTTGCAGAACAATGAGGATAATAGCGAAGAAAGTAATAATAAGACAATTAACTGGTCGTCTAAGGCAATAGTCTGTATAGATGCTCCTCACGGTGGAAGTGATACAGGACAGTACGACGGAACTAACTATGAAAAGACACAGATGTTATCTTTAGCTGACAGCGTTAAGAATGAGCTTGAAAGTGCTGGCGTTACAGTTGTTATGACAAGAACAACTGATACATCGGTGGATTATACCAAGCGTATAGAGATATGCAATAACGCCAAAGCAGCGGCACTTGTGTCATTTCATAGGGATATTACTGATAAGTCAGGAAGCAGTAAGGGAATAAGTGCATGGATTCATACATCTTCCCCATCTAACTCTAAAAGCCTTGCAAGTGATATTATGGAAGAGTTAAATGGAGTAGATGTAAGCTTATCGGGAGTGAATACGGGTACTCCTGATAATAAGAGCAAAGATTATTACCTGAACCAGCACAGCAAAGTAGCGAGCTGTATAATAGAGTTAGGCAATATGTACAGCAGTAAGGATAATAAACTTGTAACAACAGATATAGACAATACAGCTAAGCTTATAGCTGATGGAATTATGAAATACTTAGAACAGGCAGGTTATACGAATGGCAGTAATTAATCAGAAGAACATAAGAAATTTTTGTATTATAGCACATATTGACCACGGCAAGTCAACTCTTGCCGACAGAATTATAGAAAAGACAGGACTTCTTACAAGCAGGGAAATGCAGGAGCAGGTTCTTGATAATATGGATATTGAGAGGGAGAGGGGAATTACAATAAAGTCGCAGACAGTAAGAACTGTATACAGGGCTCAGGACGGCGAAGAATATATATTCAATCTTATTGATACTCCGGGTCACGTTGACTTTAACTATGAGGTATCAAGGGCACTTGCGGCTTGTGATGGTGCTGTACTTGTAGTAGATGCGGCACAGGGCATAGAGGCACAGACACTTGCCAATGTATACCTTGCACTTGACCACGACTTAGAGGTATTTCCTGTTATTAATAAGATTGATCTTCCAAGTGCAGAACCAGACAGAGTCAAAGATGAGATTGAGGATATTATTGGAATAGAGGCTCAGGACGCTCCGTTAATTTCAGCAAAAAATGGTATTAATATTGAGGAAGTTCTTGAACAGATAGTAAAGAAAATTCCAGCACCTACAGGTGATGCAGCTAATCCTTTATCTGCACTTATATTTGACTCGTTATATGATGCGTATAAGGGTGTTATTATATTTGTAAGAATAGTAGAGGGTACTGTAAAGAAGGGTACTAAGATAAGAATGATGGCAACCGGAGCAGTAGAAGAAGTAGTTGAGGTAGGTTACTTCGGAGCTGGTCAGTTCATACCTTGCGATGAATTAAGTGCAGGTATGGTTGGATATATTACAGCAAGTATCAAAAATGTTCAGGATACAAGAGTTGGTGACACTGTTACAGATAATGACAGACCAGTAGCAGAACCGCTTCCTGGTTATAAGAAGGTCAATCCTATGGTATACTGTGGTCTGTATCCGGCGGACGGTGCAAAATATCAGGATTTAAGAGAAGCATTGGAGAAGCTTCAGCTTAATGATGCTTCTCTCCAGTTTGAGCCAGAGACATCTATAGCACTTGGCTTTGGTTTCAGATGTGGTTTCTTAGGACTTTTACATCTTGAGATTATACAGGAAAGACTTGAAAGAGAATATAACCTTGACCTTGTAACAACAGCACCGGGTGTTATATATAAAGTCCATAAGACTAATGGTGAAGTTATAGACCTTACTAATCCGTCTAATATGCCTGATCCATCAGAGATAGACTATATGGAAGAACCTATGGTAAGTGCTGAGATTATGGTTACAACCGAATTTGTTGGACCTATTATGAAACTTTGCCAGGAACGCCGTGGTGTATACAACGGTATGGAATATATAGAACAGACAAGAGCACTGCTTAAGTATGACCTTCCGCTTAATGAGATAATATATGACTTCTTTGATGCGTTAAAGTCACGCTCAAGAGGTTACGCTTCATTTGACTATGAAATGAAGGGATATGAGAGGTCTAACCTTGTTAAGCTTGATATTCTTATCAACAAGGAAGAAGTGGATGCACTTTCATTTATTGTATTTGCAGGAAGTGCGGAGGAACGTGGAAGAAAGATGTGCGAGAAGCTTAAGCAGGAAATTCCTAGACAGCAGTTTGAGATTCCTATTCAGGCGGCTATCGGAAGCAGGGTTATAGCAAGGGAAACTGTTAAGGCACTTCGTAAGGATGTACTTGCCAAGTGTTACGGTGGAGATATTTCCCGTAAGAAGAAGCTTCTTGAAAAGCAGAAGGAAGGAAAGAAGAGAATGCGTCAGATTGGTAACGTAGAGATACCACAGAAAGCATTTATGAGTGTATTAAAGTTAGATGAAGAATAATAACGAACTGGGGATATATATACATATCCCCTTTTGTATGCAAAAATGTATATATTGTGATTTCTTATCTGCACCAGCAGATGATAAGACGAAAAGCAGTTATGTTAAAGCTTTAATTAATGAGATAGCATTAAGTGAGGCTGGTCTTGATAAAAATGTAACTTCAATATTTATCGGTGGTGGAACTCCGTCAGCAATAAATGCTGAATATATTAAAGATATATTAGAGGCTGTAAAGCAAAGATATCGTGTTGATGGCAATGCAGAGATAACAATAGAATGTAATCCAGGTACAATAAATAGTGAAAAAGCATACATTTACAGGGAAGCTGGGATTAACAGAATAAGCTTTGGATTGCAGAGCACTGATGATAAAGAGCTTCGTATGCTTGGAAGAATTCATACATTTGAACAGTTTAAGAACAGCCTTGCCATAGCAAGGAATGCAGGCTTTACTAATATCAATATAGACCTTATGTCAGCACTTCCGGGTCAGACCATAGAAAGCTTTACCAGAGTGCTAAAGGAGGCTGTATCACTTAATACAGAGCATATATCTGTATACAGTCTTATAATAGAAGAAGGCACAAGGCTGTATGATAACATAGACAATTATCCGGATATTCCTGATGATGATGACGACAGGAAAATGTATGCACTTACTAAAGAGATATTAGGTCAGGCAGGTTATGAAAGATACGAAATATCCAATTATGCCAAGGCAGGTTATGAATGTAAGCATAATCTTAAATATTGGGATAGAACCGATTATATCGGTTTTGGAATTGGTGCAGCTTCATTATGTAATCATAAAAGGTATACTAACATCAGCGATATTAATAATTATATTAAGGCATTATGTGTGGAATATGCTGATAATAAAGAAAGCAATAAAGAGTGTATTGTGGAAAATATAAAGAATATCCAAGAGACTCTTAAGAATTCTTTAGAAATAAATAATAACTGTCAGGACCTTAAAGAAAATATAGAGGTTCTCACGCTGGAAGATGAGATGGCTGAATATATGTTTCTTGGTTTAAGAAAGTCTGCTGGGATTGATATATGCGATTTTAAAGATATATTTGGAAAAGATATATACAGTGTATATAAAGAGCAGATAAAAGATAATATAGCAAAAGGTCTTTTGTGGCAGAATGGTACAAGAATAGCACTTACAGACAGAGGCATAGATATAAGCAATACTGTTATGTCTGATTTTGTGTAGAAATAAATATGCGTGGTGCTTATCGTCTGGATGGCGGTAAACACCACGCATATTTTATAACTCTGAAAAATTCAGTCAGGTAATTTAATTGACAGTATAGTTATATAATATATTATGCGGTTAATTCCTTAATAAAAGTTCTAGGTGTAATGCCTGTGTAAGCCTTGAATTCCCTCTGGAAATGTGCCTGGTCAGAATATCCGGCATTGGCAATATAATCGCTGTTTTCTTTGTATGGGTCATTTATAATATCAGATATGATTTTCTGAAATCTGATATTCTTGCAGTAATCTTTAGGACCTGCACCATATGCCGATTTGAATAATCTGTTAATGTGCCGTTCAGAGTACCCTGACATTTCGGATAAATCAGATATATGAATATTGCCGGAAGCTTTCTTTATCTCATTAGCCATATGTATGATATTGTCAGGGACAGCTATATATTTTTTGCTGTCATTAAGGAAACATATTAAAGCTTCAAGCTGTCCGTCAAAATCTTCGGCTTGGATTAATTCAGATATAAGTCTGTATTCAAAAGACTCTGTGGCAGGTTCGTATTCAAATACCTGATTGGCAATTGAAGCTGGAAGCACGCTGTCATCAACGGATGGTGCAAAATAACAGCCTTTATCCGCAAAACGAATTCCAAAATAATAATCAAACTCTCCAAAAGTATAGTCAAAACGTCTGCTTACTGGTCCAATACAGTAGAAGGAAGAACTGCTGTTATTCTTATTATATCCTATTATCCATTCTGCACTAGAGCATGGAATAAGAGTGGATACTTTCCTACTTGCAGAGCCGGTGGTGTTGTCTATGGCGTATACAAGCATAGTCTGTGGCATGGTTATATATTTGTAATTGATGTGCTGTTTACCATCTGAGCTGTTATATATTGCTGGATTAAATAATAATGGCTGGTGTAAATGGTCTTTCATAAGTACCCTCCTGATTTTATAATTGCATTAATTGGTATTATTATAATATCGGTGTCAAAGTCATTTCACTTCTGATATTATAGACATTAAAATAATGTTGATAAGTAGTATATTTGATTACATTTATAAAATAATAATAAAACAAATATTAAAAAAGTCAATAATATGTCCGATTTTTTCAATACTTATTTGGAAAGATATGTATAATTAAACACATAAATCAAACAGTTGATAGCACAAAGGCGTGTATCCATTATATATGGTTACACGTCTTTTTTGTTTTATTTAACTATAGGAATAAAGCAGCCGTTTAGTAACAACTGTTATGATACCAGATGAAACCTGATCAACTTCATCAACCACAATAAAAAGTATTTGTCAAGGGTACATAAATAAATATTATGTGCCGGCGCGAACAGGGAGGAAACGAATATGGCAATAGAAGAATTAACAAGCTTGATAAGCGACCAGACATTTGGTATATGGTTTCTTATAGGTGCTGCATTAGTATTCTGGATGCAGGCAGGATTTGCAATGGTTGAGACTGGTTTTACCAGAGCTAAGAACGCAGGTAACATTATTATGAAGAACCTTATGGACTTCTGTATAGGAACAGTAGTATTCATAGTAATAGGTTTCAGTTTATTATTAGGTGAAGATTTATTAGGTTTTATTGGAAAACCTGGATTTGATATTTTTACAGCATATGATAATTTCAATTTTTCAAGTTTCGTATTTAATTTAGTATTCTGTGCAACAACAGCTACTATTGTATCAGGAGCTATGGCAGAGAGAACAAAGTTCCTTTCATATTGTGTATATTCAGGTGTTATATCAGCACTTGTATATCCTATTGAAGCACACTGGATATGGGGCGGAGGCTGGTTAGCACAGTTAGGCTTCCATGATTTCGCAGGTTCCTGCTGTATACATATGGTTGGTGGTATATCAGCTATTATAGGTGCTAAGATATTAGGACCTCGTATTGGTAAATTTGTTAAAGATGAAAATGGTAAGGTAGTTAAGGTTAATGCTTTCCCAGGACATAGTATTCCACTTGGTGCACTTGGTGTATTTATATTATGGTTTGGCTGGTATGGATTTAATGGTGCAGCTTGTACAACAATTGAGGATTTAGGTTCGGTATTCCTTACAACAACAGTTTCACCAGCAATTGCAACTGTAACTTGTATGGTATTTACATGGATTAAGTATGGTAAGCCGGATGTTTCAATGTGTCTTAATGCTTCACTTGCAGGACTTGTAGCTATTACAGCTTCTTGTGATGTAACAGATGCAGCAGGTGCAATAGTAATAGGTATTGTAGCAGGTTTTTTGGTGGTATTTGGTGTATGGCTTCTTGATTATAAGCTTCACATTGATGATCCGGTTGGTGCAGTAGCTGTTCATATGATGAATGGTATATGGGGCACAATCGCAGTTGGTTTATTTGCTACAAGCAAAGCCCCTGGTTATGCAATTGCTATTGAGAGTGGTGCGATTAAGGCAGAAGGTTTATTCTACGGTGGCGGATTTACACAGCTTGGACTTCAGTTATTAGGTTTTGTATCAGTAGCAGCATGGGCTGCTGTATGTATGACAATCGTATTCTTTGTAATCAAGGCAACAATTGGACTTAGAGCTACAGAGGAAGAGGAAATAAAGGGTCTTGATATATGTGAGCACGGACTTACAAGTGCATATGCAGGATTTGAACTTGGTACAGCAGGTATGCCAGATATAACATATGAAGATGTTGTATCAGTTGGTTCAGAAAGTATGGAAAATTCAGTTCCAGCTATGATTAAGACATCTGATATTCCAGATGAGAATAAGATTACTAAGGTAGAAATCCTTATGAAGCAGGAGCGTTTCGAAAAGTTAAAGAAGGCTATGAACGACATCGGAGTAACTGGTATGACAGTTACGCAGGTACTTGGCTGTGGCGCTCAGAAGGGTGCTCCAGAGTATTACCGTGGAGTTCAGATGGAAATGCAGCTTCTTCCTAAGGTACAGGTTGAAATGGTTATTTCCAAAGTTCCTGTAATGGATGTTATCAATGCCGCAAGAAAGGTACTTTACACAGGTCATATCGGTGATGGTAAGATATTCGTATATGATGTGGAAAATGTAGTAAAGGTTCGTACAGGTGAAACAGGATACGATGCACTTCAGGGCGAAGATGACTAATTCCCAATAAATTTGATTTAATATTACCCATAAAGATGTAGATACATTTTGGATATGACTGCTGTTAAGTGGCAGTGCGATATCAATAAAATGTGTCTGCATCTTTTTTGATTTTACAATTATTATAATATGCGTTAGTATGTCTATAATATATTAAAAGACAAAACGATTAAGTAATGTTTGGTATATTAAGCATTTTGTTAATAATAATATAATTAAACATAAAAGGCAGGAAAGGGATTAAGATATGGAAAGATATGATATAGCTATAATAGGAACAGGTCCAGCGGGTGTGTCAGCGGCAATAACTGCTAAGATAAGAGGCAGGAAAATACTCCTTATAGGTAATAACAAGATTAGTGATAAAGTGTCAAAGGCACATATAATAAAGAATTATCCTGGTTTTATTGATATTACAGGTAAGGAACTGTCACAGGCATTTAACAATCACCTTAAAAGTCTTTCAATAGATATAACAGAAGATATGGTGAATGCAGTGTATGCAATGGGAAAATATTTTCATATACAGGGCAAAAAGAATAATTATGAGGCACTTACAGTTATACTTGCAACAGGTGTAGATGTTACAAAGCCATATGCAGGTGAATATGAAAATCTTGGACGTGGTGTAAGCTATTGTGCTACCTGTGATGCCGCTTTATATAAAGAAAGAGAAGCGATAGTTATAGGATTTAATGAGGAGGCTTTAAGCGAAGCAGAGTTTCTTGCACAGACGGCTAAGAAGGTGTATTATATGCCTCTTTATAATAAGGATAAAGATATAAATACATTACAGGCAGGCAAAGATTCATTAAAAGATAATATTGATATTATTAAAGGAAAACCGCTGTCAATTGAGCGTAGGGAGGATAAAATGGTTCTTATTATGGAGGACAGAGAACTTGCGGCAGACGGAATATTTGTATTAAGGGAGTCGATGAAGCCAGCCCAGTTAGTTCCAGGAATTAAGATAGAAGATAACAAAGTAATTACAGATAAAAGTATGGCGTCTAATATAAAAGGTTTATATGCGGCTGGTGATATAACAGGAGTACCTTACCAGTATGTTAAAGCGGCAGGAGAAGGAAATGTGGCGGCACTATCAGCTGTTGGTTATCTTGCAGCTCTTAACAGGGCAGGGAAATAAGGAAAGATATAAAATAAAAAAACTATGTATTACATCAGGATTGGATAAGACTGATGTAATACATAGTTTTTTGTTCTAATATTAAATACTGATTGATATTATTTTGGGTTCATATTATTGATTGCTGCTCATTAATTATTAATTCCGTGGTGTACATCAGGGCTTGATGTTGTCAAAGGAAGGAATGTGTATCCGTTAGCAAGTCCCCACTGGATTATGCTCTCAACTGCATCAACGCTGAAGCTCTTAATATCGTGCTGTAATACAACGGATACATTATGGCTCTGGATACCATTGATTACATTCTGGTATACCTCACTTGTGCTTGTTGTTCCACCGGCATCGCCGCTTGATACGTTCCAGTCATAGTATTTATAGCCTTGGTCAGTAACATCTTTTGCAAGTTCTGTCATAATTCCTTTGCAGTATTTCTTGCTGACAGAATTAGAACTTCCACCTGGGAAACGTACTAATGTTGGACGGCTTCCAGTCTGCGAATATATAATATCCGACATTTCGTTCAAATCATCAAAATAAGCACCAACACTTGAATAGATCTGCTGGTAATTATGGGAAGCACTGTGTATTGCAACTGTATGTCCTGCAGCGGCTTCCTTCGCAATCATATTCTGATATCCGCTGTTTACATTGGTTACAAAAAATGTAACTTTTATGTTATATTTGGCAAGCACGTCAAGAAGCTGCTGTGTGTAAGCACCAGGACCATCGTCGAATGTAAGGTATACAACCTTTGAACCGGGATTGACAGCGGCAGAGTCAGCCTGCTTTACGGCTTCAACAGTTACAGTTCTGCCAATTGAGTTGGTGTTGCCAAATTTGTCAGTAGCTGTATATGTTAAAGTATAGTCACCAGAACGGTAATTCTTGACTTCACCAGATACTGTTATGCTGTCAGAAATGTCATTGCCGTGGGAATCTGTGGCAGCAGCACCGGTATCTTTGTATTTAGTTCCGGCTTTAATTGTTACATGGCTGTCACCATTGAGTGTGAGTGAAGGAGCAATTCCGTCATTATATTCAACAGTTCTTGTAACAGTTGTCTTATTGCCAGAGGAGTCGCTGACAGTGTAAGTAACGACATTGTCCTTTTCGTGGCGTGTAACCTTATCGGTAATATCACCATCATAATTGTCAGTGGCTGTAAAACCTTCTTCCTTATAAGCTTCACCTGTCTTAGGGTAATATCCCTCAACTGTGTTAAGTTCTATCACGGGAGCAGCTGTATCAACGACTTTAACTTCTCTTGTCTTAGTCGATGAAAGAAAGCCTTTCTTAGCTTTGTAATGTATATGGTATGTTCCGAGTTTAGAGCAGTCTACTTCGCCGCTTATTGATACATCAACAGATTTATTCTTAAAAGAAAGTGTATTGTATGAAGCAGAAGCTCCTTCCTCTGTATATGTATCACCATATTCTATTGTTTCGTTCTCTTTTCCATTTACAATGATATTGATGTTAAATAAGGAAAAAAATAAAATTATAAGAAGCAATAGTACAACTACAACAGAAGTAATTGCTATTATAAGCTTTTTGTTCTTAAGTTCTTTTGTAATCATAGGTGTTATCTCCTGACTTATTATTCTAACTAGAGCATTATATTCCTTTTTATAGAAAAAATTAACACTTTTTTGAAAAAAATATTAAATTTTTAAAAAGATTTTTTTGGAATGTATTTTAATAATATAGTAAAAATACTTTTGCATTCTGAATAATCAAATATTACAAAAATAGGTACAATAGATTTTAGATAATGGCTTTACTTTTTTGTCGAATAATACTAATATACATATATAGAGAGATTATTATCTCATATTTCGATTTAGGAGGTTATATAACAATGGCTAGAGAAAAACAGTCAATGGATGGTAATACAGCTGCTGCTCATGTTGCGTATGCGTTTACAGAAGTAGCTGGTATCTATCCTATCACTCCTTCCAGCCCAATGGCGGATGTTGTTGACCAGTGGTCAGCAGCAGGAAGAAAGAATATTTTTGGTAATACAGTAAAGGTAACAGAGATGCAGTCTGAAGCAGGTGCTGCTGGTACAGTACATGGTTCACTTGCAGCAGGTGCTCTTACAACAACATTCACAGCTTCACAGGGTCTTTTACTTATGATTCCTAATATGTATAAGATTGCTGCTGAACAGCTTCCTTGTGTATTTGATGTATCAGCCCGTACAGTTGCTACACAGTCACTTAACATTTTCGGTGATCATAGTGATGTTTATGCATGTCGTCAGACAGGTTTTGCTATGCTTGCTGAGACAAACCCACAGGAAGTTATGGACTTAAGCCCAGTTGCACATCTTGCAGCTATCGATGGCAAGGTTCCATTCATCAACTTCTTTGATGGTTTCCGTACATCACACGAGATTCAGAAGATTGAAAAGTGGGATTACGAAGATCTTAAGGAAATGTGCCCAATGGACAAGGTTGAAGAGTTCCGTGCTCATGCACTTAACCCTAACAAGCCAGCTATGCGTGGTTCACATGAAAACGGAGATGTATTCTTCCAGCATCGTGAAGCATGTAACACAGTATATGATGAACTTCCAGAAGTAGTAGAAAAGTACATGAAGAAGGTTAACGAGAAGCTTGGTACTAACTACGACTTATTTAACTACTATGGTGCACCTGATGCAGACAGAGTTATCGTAGCTATGGGTTCTATCAACGACGTTGCAGAAGAAGTTATTGATTACTTAACAGCTAAGGGTGAGAAGGTTGGTCTTGTTAAAGTAAGACTTTACCGTCCATGGTCATCTAAGGCACTCTTAAAGGTTCTTCCTAAGACAGCTAAGAAGGTTGCTGTTCTTGACAGAACTAAGGAACCAGGATCACTTGGTGAGCCACTTTACCTTGATGTTGCTACAACACTTCGTGAAGCAGGTCTTAACGATATCACATTAGTTGGTGGACGTTATGGTTTAGGTTCAAAGGATACTCCTCCTTCATCAGTATTCGCTGTATATAAGGAATTAGAGAAGGATGAGCCAAAGAACAGATTCACAATCGGTATTGTTGATGATGTTACTAACCTTTCACTTCCAGAGGTTAAGCCAGCTCCTATTACTTCAGCTCCTGGTACAGTAGAATGTAAGTTCTGGGGTCTTGGTGGTGATGGTACAGTAGGTGCTAACAAGAACTCTACTAAGATCATCGGTGACCATACAGATAAGTATATTCAGGCATACTTCCAGTATGACTCTAAGAAGACAGGTGGTATTACAATCAGCCACTTAAGATTTGGTGATAACCCAATCAGAAGTCCATACTATATCAATCAGGCTGACTTCGTAGCATGTCATAATCCTTCATATGTTGTTAAGGGTTATAAGATGGTTCAGGATGTTAAGCCAGGCGGAATCTTTATGATTAACTGCCAGTGGTCAGATGAAGAACTTAATCAGCATATGCCAGCAGAAGCTAAGCAGTATATTGCTAAGAATAATATCCAGCTTTACACAATCAACGCTATTGATAAAGCTATTGAAATCGGTATGGGTAAGAGAACTAACACAATCTTACAGTCAGCATTCTTCAAGCTTGCTAACGTAATGCCTATTGATGAAGCTGTTGAATATATGAAGGCAGCTGCTAAGAAGTCATACAGCAAGAAGGGTGATGCAGTAGTTGAGATGAACTATAAGGCTATCGATGCAGGTGTTGATGCAGTACATAAGGTAGAAGTACCAGCAGACTGGGCAACAGCAGTTGATGATAAGAAGCCAGTTGAAAGAACAGGACGTCCTGCTACAGTTAAGATGGTTAACGAACTTCTTGATCCTATCGGAAAGATGGATGGTGACAGCCTTCCAGTATCTGCATTTAAGGATATTGCAGATGGTCAGTTTGAGACAGGTGCTTCAGCATACGAGAAGAGAGGAACAGCCGTTATGGTTCCTGAGTGGGATCCAGCAAGCTGTGTTCAGTGTAACAGCTGTGCATTCGTATGTTCACATGCTACTATCAGACCATTCATTCTTGATGCTAAGGAACAGGCAGAAGCTCCTTCACAGATTAAGCTTGCTGATTCTAAGCATGCAACAGACACAACAATGAAGTACACAATGTCAGTATCTCCATTAGATTGTATGGGATGTGGCGAATGTGTTACTGTATGTCCTAAGGCTGGAGAAGCTCTTAAGATGGTTCCACAGGAATCACAGGCAGAAGAGCAGCCAGTATTCGATTATCTTGTAGCTAACGTAGGTAAGAAGGATATTAAGCCAGCATTAGTAAATACACCAATCGGTTCTCAGTATAACCAGCCACTCCTTGAGTTCTCAGGAAGCTGTGCAGGTTGTGCAGAAACATCTTATGCTAGATTAATTACACAGTTATTTGGTGAGCAGATGTATATTTCTAACGCTACAGGTTGTTCTTCAATCTGGGGTGGTCCAGCTGCAACATCACCATATACAGTAAACAAGGATACATTAAAGGGACCAGCATGGGCTAACTCATTATTCGAGGATAACGCAGAACATGGTTTTGGTATGTATCTTGGACAGAAGGTTCTTCGTGACCAGGCTATTGCCAAGATCGAAGAAATGGCTGCATCTGATAAGGCAACAGACAGCTTTAAGGCAGCAGCAGCTAAGTACCTTGAGACAAAGAATGATACTAAGGCAAACACACCAGCTACAGAAGCTCTTATTGCAGAACTTGAAAAGGCAGCAGCAGATGGATGCCCAACAGCTCCAGAAGTACTTGCTAAGAAGGATTACCTTGCTAAGAAATCTGTATGGATCTTCGGTGGTGATGGTTGGGCTTACGATATCGGTTTCGGTGGTCTTGACCATGTACTTGCTTCAGGTGAGAATGTAAATGTTATGGTATTCGATACAGAAATGTATTCTAATACAGGTGGACAGGCTTCTAAGGCTTCTAACATCGGTGAAGTTTGCCAGTTCGCTGCAGCTGGTAAGGAAATCGGCAAGAAGTCACTTGCTGAAATCGCTATGAGCTATGGCTATGTATATGTAGCACAGATTGCTCTTGGTGCTAACCCAGCACAGGCATTAAAGGCTATCGAAGAAGCTGAAAGCTACAACGGACCATCATTAATCATTGGTTATGCTCCTTGCGAACTTCACGGTATCGCTAAGGGTGGTATGAACCACTGCCAGGATGAAATGAAGAAGGCTGTTAAGGCTGGATATTGGAATCTCTTCTCATTCAACCCTGCATTAAAGGCTGAAGGAAAGAATCCATTCACATTAACATCTAAGGAAGGCGATGGCTCATATCAGGATTTCCTTAACAATGAGGCACGTTATACACGTCTTGTTAAGCCATTCCCAGAAAGAGCAGAAAGACTCTTTGCTAAGTCTGAGGAAGTTGCTAATGAGAGATATCAGCATTTACTCAAGCTTGTTGATTTATACAAGTAATTGTAAATTAAATACCTGAGTAATTATCTTTACAGATAATTATCCGGATATTATGGTTATGAACCCCTTAACATATAATTTAATTGTTAAGGGGTTCTTTTTTAAACAAAAGATTGGAGGCTTGTATGAGTGAAAAAGGTGCATTAAAAAACAAAAAAATAGAAGTAATAGCATTGGTAATCCTTGCGGCTTTTATAGTTGCACTTGGATTCCTTGTATACAGGTATAATAAGAATAAAGATTTCATATACGAGAAACATTTACAGGAAAATGTTATAACAATTAATAGTGAGAACATAACTTTGAAAGATTTCTCTTATTATGTGTATGTTGTGGAAAAGAAGATAAATGAGATGGCGTTACAGTATAATCCTGATGATGCTAATGAATTTTGGAATACACATTTTAAGAATTCACTTGACAGTGTGTTTACAAGGGATTATGCTAAACAACTGGCGATAGATTTATGTGAGTATGATTATATAATGGAATATGAGTCAACAGTATATAATCTATATCTGACAGATAGTGATAAGCAATCGTGCAAATCAAATGCACACGATACCTATGAAGATATGTCTGAAAAAGCTCATAATAATACTAAGCTGACAGAAGACGATATATATAACATCTTGTGTCGAAAGAAGCTTGTTGAGAAATATGTAACAAGAGCTGCACAGAAGGTACAGGAAGAAGGCTTTGAGGGCGACAGTTCGTTGTTTAATTATGATGGCGATTTCTACAAAGAAAAGATTAAGATTAAATATGATGTTACTGAGAATCACAAGCTGCTGGATAAAATAACAATGGGCAGAGTGACGGTTAATTAGAACGGAACACTTTAGCGGACAAGGAGAAAGACAATGACAAAGGATATGACAAAGGGTTCACCCCTTAGATTAATTCTTGGATTTGCATTTCCAATGCTTCTTGGAATGCTTTTTCAGCAATTTTATAATCTTGTTGACACAATGATAGTTGGTAAAACGCTTGGTGTGTCAGCACTGGCTGGTGTTGGCGCAACAAGCTCTATCAATTTTATGATTATTGGTTTTTGTATGGGTATATGCAGTGGTTTTGCTATTCCGGTTGCACAGCAGTTTGGTGCAGGGAAATACAGTGAACTTAGAAAATATGTATTTAATGGGTATGTATGCAGTGCAGTATTTGCTGTTGTTATGACGATATTGTCAGTTGTATTCTGTGCTCCGATATTAAGACTGCTCAACACGCCGGATGATATATTTATGCATGCTTATAATTATATTGTGATTATATTTGCAGGTATTCCAACCGTATTTTTATATAATATTGTGTCAGGTATAATTCGTTCGCTTGGTGACAGCAAGACACCTGTATATTTTCTTGTGTTGTCATCAGTCATAAATATAGCTTTGGATTTCATACTTATATTATATGTAAAGATGGGTGTTGCAGGAGCAGGCGTTGCAACTGTTGTATCACAGCTTATAGCAGGAGTTGGCTGTACAATATATATGTACAAGAAGTTTGACATACTTAAGGGCACTAAGCAGGAAAAAGTGATAAGTAAAAAACATATAAGCAACCTGTGCTTTATAGGGGTTCCTATGGGGCTTCAGTATTCGATAACAGCAATAGGAAGTACAATACTTCAGGCGGCAGTAAATGGACTTGGTTCGTCATATGTAGCGGCTATGACAGCTGGTTCTAAGATGTTTAACTTTACCTGCTGTCCATTTGATGCACTTGGTTCTACAATGGCAACATACGGAGGACAGAATGTTGGTGCTGGAAAGATAGACAGACTCGGAAAGGGCATAAAAGCTGCAATGTTAATTGGTGCAGTATACAGTGTTGTTGCACTTGTGGTGTTATATTTCTCGGCTGATTATATTGCACTCCTGTTTGTTGATGCAGGAGAAACTGCAATTATAGAATTGACAAGAAGATTTATAATGGCATCAGCATTGTTCTATATCCCGCTTACAGGTGTTAATGTATACAGATTCTGTATACAGGGAATGGGCTTTTCGGTATTTGCTATATTAGCAGGTGTATTTGAAATGCTTGCAAGAACACTTGTTGCAATACTTTTAATTCCACATATTGGTTTTAATGGTGCGTGTCTTGCCAATCCGGCGGCGTGGATAGCAGCTGATTTATTCTTAATTCCGGCATTTATACACTGTTGTAATAAGCTTAAGAGATATGAATAAAATCACGGTAACAGGGCAATCTTAATGTTATAGTTATCTGTTCAGGGCTGGTGGTGATGTTACATCACAGCACTGTGAGGTAATGTTAGCTGGTTGAGATTGTTTGAAAGGATGCCTATAATGAGTGATTTTAGCTGTAATGTTAAAGAGAATATTAAAAGGTTGGAAACCAGTCTTAACGTAGAACGTAATTTTGATATACTTCAGAGAGAAGTAATAATTGCGGGGCGTAAGGCTGGCTTCTTTTTTATAGATGGATTTGTTCGGGAAGATATGGCTGAGAAGCTTATGCAGTTCTTTTATTCGTTGAAAGAATCGGACATAACAAGTCTTGATATATTTCTGGAGAAAGGTATGCCTTATACAGAGGTTACAAGGAGTGGAAATGTTGATTATGTTATAACACAGTTTCTGTCAGGTGTATCTATTATGACGATAGACGGTTTTGATGAATGTCTGTTAATAGATTGCAGAACGTATCCTATGCGTTCAGTATCAGAGCCGTGGAAAGACAGGGTGTTAAGAGGTTCAAGGGATGGTTTTGTGGAAACACTTGTATCTAATGCGGCACTTTTAAGAAGAAGGATACGTGACCCAAGATTCTCTATGGAATTATATGGAGTTGGCAGACGTTCACGTTCAGATGTTGCGATATGTTATATATCTGACTCTGTTGACCAGAGTGTTCTTAATAGAATGAGAAAGCTTATACAATCAATAGATGTTGATGCACTCACTATGAATATAGAAAGCCTTGCAGAATGTATGTTCACACATAAATGGATTAACCCATTTCCGAAGTTTAAATACTCAGAACGCCCAGATACTGCAACAGCGGCAATACTTGACGGGAATATTGTAATTATGGTAGACAATTCTCCCGCAGTTATGATAATTCCTGCATCTATCTTTGATATTATAGAGGAAGCAGATGATTTTAACTTTTCACCAATGATTGGCTCATATCTTAGAATTACAAGATTTTTCTTCTCTATTGTAACGTGGATATTAACTCCGTTATGGCTGCTTTTTGTAAACAATCCTGACTGGGTTCCTGAATTTATGAAATTTGTGCTTATAACAGATGATATAACCGTGCCTGTGCTTTTACAGCTCCTTATACTTGAGCTTGCAGTTGACGGTCTTAAGCTTGCGGCAGTCAATACACCTACTATGTTATCGACACCTTTAAGCATTGTAGCAGGTATTGTTGTTGGTGAATATGCAGTTAGTTCAGGCTGGTTTAATCCGGAGGCACTTCTTTATATGGCGGTTGTAACAGTAGGAACTTATGGACAGACAAACTTTGAAATGGGTTATGCATTTAAGTTCTTAAGGGTGCTTACTCTTATACTCACACAGATATTTAATCTTGGTGGATTTATTGCAGGAGTTGTAATATCTGTGCTTATGATAGCATTTAACAGGACTATAACGGGGAAGAGTTATATATATCCGCTTATTCCCTGGGATGGGAAAATGCTTAAGAGGAAGGTACTCAGGGTCCGGCTGCCGCATAGTTATAAGTAAAGATAAGACATATTGTTATTGCAATTTTGAGAAAAATTTATATAATGAATATTGATAAAGGCTGTGTATAATTTATTTAATAGAATTGCCACTTAATCGTATTTTATATTAGAATATTTTATTCTTTGGAATTGAATGTGAAAAGTTTGATTGAATAAGATTTTAGGGTGATTGAGAGTCAGATATATTGTGAGGCATTTGTCGTTATATAATTTTAGGTGTATGTTTTTGCTCATGAGTTGACATTTATTATCAGATGTAATACTATAATGATGTTATTACCATTCAAAATAACATAGCAGGTTAAAATAAATTTTTAAACTAAATGATTACAGTTGCGTATGGCAACTAAACTAAGAAGTCTGAAAAGTAACATTTTTGGATTTCTTTTTTTTACTCATAAATATAAAAAACAAATAATGCCGTTATATATGGATAAAAAATTGACTAAGTAATATAAAAGGAGTATCATATATTTAGTAAACAAATAATAGTTAGGATAAATATTGTTATTATGATGCTGCATATAAAGTATTTTGCAAAATTAATAAGTAAATTATAAATGAGCGAGAAATTAATATAACAATGCAGGAGGAAAGTGGTATGTATAATATAGGACTTGATATAGGAACAGGTTCGGTAGGCTGGTGCTTAACAGATAATAACGGACACTTACTAAAAATAAATAGGAAAGGTAATAATGGCAGGTCGTATAGAAATAGTGCATGGGGAGTGAGACTGTTTGAGTCGGCAGATACAGCGGCTGATTGCAGGATTAAAAGAAGTACAAGAAGACGTTATAATAGAAGACGGACGAGAATTATAGAATTAAGAAAGATAATGTCAGATATGATAATGCCGATTGATCCGAATTTCTATGCAAGGTTAGATGAGGCATTTTTGTGGAATGAAGATAAAAGTGATAAAGCTAAAGCACCATTTTTATTATTTAATGATAAGGAATATAACGATAAAAAATATTATGAAGATTTCAAAACTATATATCATTTAAGAAAATATTTGATAAACACCACTAATAAGGTTGATGCAAGGCTAATATATCTTGCATTGCATCATATGATGAAATATAGAGGACATTTTCTGTATGAAGGACAGACATTCGAATCAATAGATAATGTAGAAGATGTATTTGTTGAGTTGAATAATCTGGTTAATGCATATATAAAAGAATGTGAAGATAAAGACGGCAATGAATATAATGATGTATATAGAGAAATAAAAAAGTGTCTGGCTGATAATGAGATAAAAAATAAAGATAAAAAAGAACTTATAGCAGCTATGTTTATGAGGGCAGACTACAGTAAAAAGTATTCTAAAGAAGTTGCAGTGGCAATTCTGGGCTATGAGTTTAATGTTGGAATTATAGTAGGTGAAAATGAATTAACAGGTGAAGATAATAAACCACTTAAAACTAAGTTTTCAGATGCCAATTATGAAGAGCAGGAAGAAAATATAAGCTCTGTACTTGGTGAAAAGTATTCTATAATTGAAGCTCTTAAAAAGATATATTCATGGAAGGTGCTTCATGGCATATTAGGTGACAATACATATATCTCATCAGCAATGGTTGCTAAATATAATATACATAAACAGCAGTTGTCAGAATTAAAGCAATTATTTCATAAATATGCAAGTCAGGACGAATATAGTGATTTCTTTCATAAAGAAAAGTATAAAAGCGGCAATTATATTGTGAATTATGCTAATTATATTAAAGGAATAAAGAGACTAACTAATAAAGATAATAAGAATTATAGTGCAAAGCAACAGCTATATATAAGCATAAGGAAAATATTAGATGATAGGGCTTTAAAAGATGAAACTTATCAGAAAATATTAAAAGAGATGGAAGAAGAGACATTTCTTGAAAAAATAAATAATGTTGATAACTCAGCAATACCATATCAGTTAAATTTAATGGAAATGGATAAGATATTAACACAACAGGGAGTATATTACAAAGAATTAAAGGATAATAAAGAACAGTTACTTAAAATGCTCACATCCAAAATTCCTTATTATGTAGGGCCACTTAATAATCATAATAAAGGCAACCGTAATTTTGCGTGGATGACTAGAAAAACTGGAAAAGAAAGTGAAAAGCTGTATCCTTGGAATATTAAGGATGTTGTGGATATAGATGTTACAGCGGAAGATTTTATTACGAGAATGACTAATTATTGTACATATCTTCCTGATGAAAAAGTGCTTCCAAAGGAGTCATTGTTATATCAGAGATATATGTTATTAGAGGAGTTATCACAGATAAGAATAGATGGCAAGAAGCTTAGTAAAGAAGACAGAAAAGCAATAATAGATGATTTATTTATTGGTAAGGGAAGGGTTAAGGTAAGCGATAAAGATTTTAAAGAATATCTTAATAAAGTTAATTATGTCAAGGTTAATGGCAAAGGATATGATGTTACAGGATACCAGAGCGATGATGGCTTTGCCTGCGCTCTAAGCAGTTATAATAAGTTCAGACGTATACTAGGACATATAGATGAACAAAATGAAAAAATGATAGAAGATATAATATACTGGCTTACCGTATTTGAGGATAAAGATATAGTTAAAAGAAAGATAAATAAACAATATCCGGATAGATTGACAGATGAACAATTGAAGAAAATATTAAAACTCAAGTTCAAAGGCTGGGGCAGATTTTCGAGAAAATTTCTTGCAGGTATAAAAGGTGATATGGGAACAACTATCATAGATATGCTAGAAGATGCAGATGATAGATTTTTATATTGTAATTATTGTCCTAATTTGATGCAGATTATTAATAAAGATGAGAAGATAAAGCAGATAATAGATGATAACCGACCAAGATATGATGGAACAGAAGATTTGTTAGATGTTATACAGGATATGCATACATCACCAGCTAACAGGCGTGGTATATGGCAGACAATGAAGGCAATCGAAGAGGTAATTGAATATATGGGTGAAAAACCACAGCAGATATATATTGAATTTGCAAGGGAAGATGACCCTAAGGCTAAGAATAAAAGAGCTGACTCAAGAAAAAGAGCTATTGATAAGGCACTTAAGAAATTAAAAGAGGATGTGGTTGATGAGTATAATGAAAATGTATATAAGGAATTAAAACAATATGAGAAGCGTTTAGATGAAGAAAAGGTGTATCTTTACTTTATGCAGAATGGAAAGGATCTTTATTTTCCGGATAAAGAGTTAAATCTTGATGAACTAGAAAAACTGGAGATAGATCATATAATTCCATACTCATTATCTGATGATGATAGTCTGGATAACAAGGCATTAGTATTAAAGGGTAACAATCAGAACAAAGGTAATAAGATAGTAAAAGAAGCATTTCCTCAATTGTTTTCAAATAATGGTACAGTAAATTATTGGAAGAACCTGAAAAAAGCTGGATTAATATCCGAAAAGAAATATAATAATCTTCAGAAAAATAATGTTGATGACATACTTACGAAAGGATTTATTAACCGACAGCTTGTCGAAACAAGGCAGATCGTAAAGTCAGTAGCCAATCTTATACTCGATTATTATAATGAACAGATTGACGTAATAGAAGTAAAGGCTAGTCTAAGCACAAGTGTCAGGAAAATGCTTACATATGAGAAAAAAGATAATAATGGATTCTGGATAGAAAATAAAGATAATTGTATGTTTTATAAAAACAGGGATATGAATGATTATCATCACGCACACGATGCATATCTTGCTAATATCATAGGATTGTATATACAGAAGAATTATCCACGTTTGCAGAAAGAGCTTAATTATTCCCAGTATAGAAGAATATGGCGTAAATATTATGAAAATACAAAGAACAATAATGGAGTAAACTGGTTTGCAACGCTTGGTAAATTCAGCAGTAATAATGAGGAAGCAGACTGGTATGGTCAAGATATTATAGCCTATATGAGAAAAATATTCTGTTATAGAGATGTTCTTATATCTAAAAAGGTAGAAGAAAATACGGGAGCATTTTATAGTGAAACTAAATATCCAAGAGAGGATAAAGCAGGCAGCAAGCTTGTACCTTTAAAACAGGGCAATAATATGCGTGGTGACAATAATCTTAAAGAACTTGATACAAGAAAGTATGGAGGATATAAAGGTGGTGAAAAAGCTTATTTTGTACTTGTAAAATATTGTATCGAAAAGGCACTGAAGAAGAGTGTTAAAAAAGAGTATCATATGGAATTCGTTGAAATACCTGTATATATTGCAAGAGGTATTAAAAACAATGATATTAATCTTTATGATTATGTGTGTGACATTTTAAATGAAGCTAATAAAAATAGTGTTGCAGATGTTGAAATATTGCGAAATAAAGTTCCTAAATACCAGATGATAATAGGAGAAAATGGAGAGGAATATTATCTTGTTAGTGCAACAGAGGTGATTAATTCAAAACAATTTGTGCTTGGCGGAGCTAATCAGCAATATAACAGACTGTTGAATTATATTAAATATGGTAAAAATGATAAATGGCAGTATATTCAGACAGAGTTATTAGATGAGCAGTTGATAGGACTATATAATTTGCTTATAGCTAAAATTAAAGATGAATACAAAGGCTTTTCTAAAGAAGCGGTTAGGATACAGGAAAATAATTCATTCGATAAACTTGATGTAAAGGATAAGAAAGAATTTATAGCAGAGATGATTAAGCTTGTTCAGCCAGACTCCGACTATCCATATTTAGGAAAGTATGCAACAGGATTGTCCAATAGAATGGGCCGAAAGACTGGAGAAAAAGTTGGTAAAAAGATTACGCTTGTAGATAAGTCAGTTACGGGTTTATACGAGAGGAGAACAACATTTGAGCTGGAGGACGATAGTAGTACAAAGTCATGTTAAATTAAGTTATAAGAATGGTTATATGATATCAAGAGGTGAAGATGTCAGGATGGTACACCTGAGTGAAATTAATACTGTTATAATTGATTCTACTCAGGTATCATTGACATCATATCTTCTATGTGAGCTGGTTAAAAGAAAAATAAAAGTTATATTCTGTGATGAAAAAAGAAATCCATGCAGTGAATTAATGTCATATTATGGAGCTTATAACTCTAGTAAAAAAATACGTAAGCAGATTCAATGGGATATGGAGTATGCCAAGGAAATATGGACATATATTGTGAAACAGAAAATATTAAATCAGGCAGAAATGCTTTCTAAATATGGATTTGAAGCTAATATTAAATTAATGAAGTATGCAGAAGAAATAGAGCCATTTGATATGACAAACAGGGAAGCACACGCAGCTAAAGTGTATTTTAATAGTCTGTTTGGCAAAGAATTTTCAAGAGATGATGTCAATTCAATTAATGCGGCATTAAATTATGGCTATGGAATTTTATTATCTAATTTTAATAAAGAAATAGTATCAGATGGATATTTAACGCAGTTAGGCATTAAACATACTAATGAATACAACCCATATAATCTATCCTGTGATTTAATGGAACCATTCAGAGTTCTGGTGGACGAAATTGTATTTAATAACATAGATAAAACATTTGATTCTGATTATAAGATGCAACTTGTAAATGTTCTGAATAAGCGGATTAATTATTGTGGGCGTGAGTATTATGTTACAAATGCTATTCAGATATATCTTGACAAAATGTTTAATGCGATAGAACAGAAAAGTTTTATTGCATCAATGATATATCAATTTGAATGATTAGTAGATTTATGAGAGTAATGGTGTTTTTTGATTTGCCCACAATAACAGATAAAAACAGACACGACTATAGAAAATTCCGGCAGTTTCTTGTTCAGGAAGGATTTATTATGATGCAGGAATCTGTGTATACAAAGCTTGTTCTAAACGGAACTATGGTTAATCTTATGAAGAATAAGATAAGAAAGAATAAACCACAGGAAGGTTTGGTAGAAATGCTTGTTATAACTGAAAAGCAGTTTAGTGGAATTGAATATGTGTCAGGTGGTGAACAGGAAAATATTGTTGATGGAGAGGAAAGGCTGATTATTATATGATAATGAAGATATTTTCGCTGGAAAATGATATAATATTTAAAGAAGAATATATTAATGTACTTCAAATTCAGGATAAAAAATTATTTACTAATGTCATAAACAGTCTTAATGATAATATAAACAATATTGAGGATACTAAAGAACGAATAATTATATTAGATAATGACATAGAGATTAAGATTGAAAAAGAAGTGCTGATGATTATTGATGTATTTAATATTGATTTTAATCAAAAGAAAATACAGAGTGCTTTGTATAATAAAATAGAAAAAATATACAAGCAGGAATTTGAAAGGATGTCAGAGTTCCAGACAATTTTTCAAAAATTACAGCTAAATGTATTAGATGTATTCAATGAATTTCCGTTTGAATTCAATTATAAGGAAAGTATCGGGATACAAGAGTATTTGAAATTATTAGGGCTTAAGATTTCAAATAATAAAGGGAAAATAATAGATACGGTATTTTCATTGATAGATGTTGTTGAATATCTTTCTGTCGCTAAATTATTAGTATTTGTTAATCTAAAATTATATCTGAGTGATGATGAATTAAATGAGATATACAAATATGCTATGTACAAAAAGGTTAATATACTGCTTATAGAAACAGGTGAAGAAAAAGAACCGCTTGAAAATGAAAAAATATTGTATATTGATAGTGATTATGATGAAATTGTGTTGTATAATAAATAAAAATGTTACTATTCAAAATACGGGTGTGTCGCTAGCACCTGAAAAACTCTATTTGATGTTTTAGGAGTATGTTATTTTGAATGGTAACAAAACGAACCGGTTCAGATTTTGGACTGGTCATCAGTTTTAGGAGTATGTTATTTTGAATGGTAACAAAACAAGCTCAATCCAAAGCTGAATGACAAAAGGTTTTAGGAGTATGTTATTTTGAATGGTAACAAAACACCATTATTTATGCTGGAAGTTTTAGAGTAGTTTTAGGAGTATGTTATTTTGAATGGTAACAAAACTCAATTCAATTGTTTTATCTCCAACAGGGTGTTTTAGGAGTATGTTATTTTGAATGGTAACAAAACGATATTTCCTCTCGACGATAGCGGACAGTAGTTTTAGGAGTATGTTATTTTGAATGGTAACAAAACGATATTATGAAAGATTTACCTAAAGATAGAGTTTTAGGAGTATGTTATTTTGAATGGTAACAAAACTCAGGAATTCTATGATTATATACAGAATATGTTTTAGGAGTATGTTATTTTGAATGGTAACAAAACTAGTAAAAAAAGTGAAAATTCAGGTTATATGTTTTAGGAGTATGTTATTTTGAATGGTAACAAAACAAAACATATTCTTTAGGACTTAAATATTCCGTTTTAGGAGTATGTTATTTTGAATGGTAACAAAACTTGATGCAAAGATAGATAACTTTGATGCGCGTTTTAGGAGTATGTTATTTTGAATGGTAACAAAACAGAAGAGCCAGCTTTTAATCACGAAGTTTTGTTTTAGGAGTATGTTATTTTGAATGGTAACA
>OMGJ01000419.1_pt1 | contig 27199 bp, 25 predicted proteins | sample 1645811 | NCBI WGS metagenome assembly OMGJ01 (sample SAMN05578589, study PRJEB25193) | human gut metagenome | biome: Human Microbiome; feature: human-associated habitat; material: feces | host: Homo sapiens | place: USA:Birmingham | reverse complement strand
AGAACCACACGCAGACCGGCATGGCGCCTGACCAGGTCTTCGAGACGGTGAATCGCCAGCTGTGCGAGAATAACGAGGCGGGGATGTTCGTCACCGCGTTCCTCGGCGTTCTGGAGATCTCCACCGGGCGATTCACCTATGTCAACGCCGGACATAACCCGCCCCTGGCCGCCCTGGGGGGACGGCCGTATGACTGGCTGCCCAGCAAACGCGGCTTCGTTCTGGCGGGGCTGGAGGGTGTGCGCTACCAGCAGCAGGAGATCGTCCTCTGCCCCGGGGACAGCATCTTCTGCTACACCGACGGCGTCACCGAGTCGCTGGACCCGGCGGACGCCCTGTACTCTGAGGCACGGCTCCGGGCCTTCTTCCGCGGGAGGGATCTGGAGGGCCGCCCCCTGGCAGAGCAGCTGGATCTGCTGCGCCGGGACATTGCCGCCTTTGCCGCCGGAGCGGAACAGGCGGACGACATCACCATGCTGCTGCTGCGGATCAACAAAACCACCGGGAGGGATGAACATGGCTGAGATCACTGTCGCGGCGGCCCTGGACAGCCTGGACACCGTCCTGCGCTTTGTGGACGGACAGATGGAACAGGCCGGCTGCCCCCTGAAGCTGATGACCCAGGTGGACATGGCGGTGGAGGAGATCTTTGTCAACATCGCCCGCTATGCCTACCACCCGGAGGCGGGGGAGGCCAGCATCCGCTGCGAGGCGGGCGGTGACCCCTTCCGGATCGTCGTGGGCTTTGCCGACCGGGGGCGGCCCTTCAACCCCCTGGACCGGCCGGACCCGGATGTGACGCTGGATGCGGAGCGGCGGCAGATCGGCGGCCTGGGCATCCTGATGGCGAAGCGGCTGATGGACGACATCCAATACGAATACCGGGACGGGCAGAACATCCTCACCCTGCGGAAAAACGGATAGGCTCCGCCGGCGAGCCCTCTGCAGCCGAAACACCGAAAAAAGAGCGGGCGCTTTCTCAAGAGAAAGCGCCCGCTTGCTTTTTTGGCCGTCCGCACCGGCAGGCCGCGTATCCGCCGCCGGCAGCTCCCGCAGAAATGGGATGCTGGCCGTCCGGGACTCAGATCTGCTCCAGCGTATAGCCGTCTCCCCGCTTGGAGGAGATCTCGATCCGGGACTCCTGGCTGTTGAGCTTCCGGCGCAGCCGGGAGATCAGTGTCCAGAGGGCCCGGCTGTCGTCTTCTGCGGTGGTGTTCCAGGCCTCCATCAGGACCTCCTGCTTGGAGACGGTGCGCCCCGCGTTGCGGACCAGAAGGAGCAGCACGGCGAACTCCTTCTGGGTCAGCTGCAGATTGGCGCTTCCCAGATACGCGCAGCCGGCAAAGATGTCCAGCCGCAGGCTGCCGTAGCTGATGTAGCGGCTCTTGGCCCGCTCCTGCCGCAGCCGCGCCTCGATCCGGGCTGCCAGCACCTCCAGGTCATAGGGCTTGGACAGATAGTCGTCGCCCCCGGCCCGCAGGCCCTCCACCACGTCCCGGCTCTCTCCCAGGGCGCTGAGGAACAGAATGGGGGTGTGATACTGCTCCTTCAGCTCCCGGCACAGCTCCACGCCGTCGCCGTCGGGCAGCATGATGTCCAGCACCACCAGATCCACCGGATGCCAGCGCAGGGCCTGGCGGCATTCCCGGGCAGTGGCGGCCTGCAGGATCTCATAGCCGTACATGCTCAGTGCCTCGGCGTTGATCTTCATGATGTGGGGGTTGTCTTCCACCAGGAGAATCGTGCTCATGGCGCTGCCTCCTTTTTCCGAACGGTGAACATGAAGACGGTCCCATCGGGACCGGTGCGCTCCACTTCCAGGATCCCGCCGTGGGCTTCCACCGCCTCCCGGCAGATGGACAGGCCCAGGCCGCTCCCCCCGTCGCCGCTGTAGCCCCTTTCGAAGATGTGGGGCAGTTGCGCGCTGTCGATCCCGCTCCCGGTATCCTCCACCCGGAACACCACGTGTTCCCGGCGCTCCCGGTCCGACGCGCTGATGGTGATGACGCCGTCCTGGGTGTGGCGGTTGGCATTGATCACCAGATTGATAAAGACCTGCAGCAGCAGCTCCCAGCTGCCGCATACATCTGCGCAGGTCCCGCCGGAGAGGTCCAGACGGTTGCTGTTTTTCAGGCACATGGGGGTGCAGATGGCCCGGACGCTCTCCAGAAGCGGGCCCACCTCGACCGTGGCGGATTGGGCCTCACTGGTTTTGCCGTAGGAATACTCCAGCAGCTTGGTCACCATATCTGCCAGCCGCAGGGCCTCGCTGCGGATGACCTTCAGGTTTTCCGGCGTCTCGCTGCTGATATGGCCGGTGGACATCTGCAGGCCGGTCAGCTGGGCGTAGCCGGAGATGACGGTCAGGGGCGTTTTCAGCTCGTGCGCGACCTGGTGCAGGAAGTCCAGGTTCATGGCGTTCATCCGCTCCAGCAGCTCGCTGCGGCTGCGGCTCTCGGACAGGGCCGCCTCCTGCTCCCTGGCCCGCAGGCTGATGGAAGCCGCAATGAGCAGGTCGAAGATCAGCATCCCCCTGGGCATGATCCCATAGTGGCTGACCGCCGAGCTGTTGTTGACATAGACCGCCTCCATCAGGATGGAGAGGATGAGCATGGCCGCGCCGCCCGCCGCCAGCGCATCCACGAGCTGGAACGACTTCCGCCGCAGGTAATGCCGCGTGACGCCCCAGATCAGACAGAACAGATACGGGATCGCGCAGATCCAGGCCGCCGTGCACACCGTCACCAGCCAGAAGGTAGATCGGAAGAGCGTCGTGTAGGGAAAGAGTGTAGATCTCGGTGGTCGCCGTATCATTAAAAAAAAAAAAGAGTGCTTGAAGGAGAAATCCGAGACCGTTTTTTTTTTTTTCAAGCAGAAGACGGCATACGAGATCTGATCGTGACTGGAGTTCAGACGTGTGCTCTTCCGATCTACCTCGAGATGAATCTTTCCTAAGGGATTTGGAAAGTTGTACTCGAGGTGTGACAATCCGGAAAGGGGATTATTTGATTCGTACGGGCGAGTTGTGCCAAGATGCCTATTTTATTAATAAAGGGCTTTTTATCAATCAATATATTAATGAGAATGGGAATGAATGCGTAACCGGTTTCTCCTCGGACAGTATGTACCCTTTTGTTTCTACAATCGGTTATTTTACACAAGTCCCTTCCGAGTTTGAGGTGAAAGCTATCGAGGATGGTGAATTACTTTGTTTCTCCCGGACGGATATCGAACGTTTATCGTTGGGATATCCAGCTTTCGCTACCTGTTATCAGAATGTGATGCTGATGATTATTTCCAAGCTCTATTCAATGTTCGCTGTCCGTCAAACCTGTAAGGCGGAAGAATTCCTGAAATATCTTTATACGAACCACCAATGGATCGTAAGCCGGGTCCCTGATAAATATATAGCTCAATATATGGGGGTTAGTGATTCTTGGTATTGTAAGTTGAAGAAACGTATCCTTTATTGAATTAGTTCAATTTTATATTCGCTTTAAACCTATACTTTTGTGCGGGTTTTTATATTTTTGTCACATAGGGAATATGATGGCATTATATAGGTAGGTTAAAACGATATAAAGATGAAACGAACTATCTTACTATTAGCATTTGTAGTCACGGTGAGCTGTATGCACGCTCAGCGAATGTTGACATTGGAAGAGTGCCGGAATCTGGCGATCCAGAACAATAAGGAGCTACAAATCTCTGGCGAAAAGATCAAGATGGCGGATAACGAGAAGAAAGCCGCTTTTACCAAGTATTTTCCTCAATTATCGGCAAACGGTGCCTATATGTGGAACCAGAAGGATATAAACTTACTGGACATGGGCGCTTTGTCCTCATCCTTGAGCTCTTCTTTAGGTGGCTTGGCCCAATTACCGATGATCCAACATTTGATGAGTGGGGTGAACGATATGCAACATTTGGATGTGCAGAATATCTGGGTGGGTAATGTATCGTTGGTGCAGCCTGTATTCATGGGCGGGAAGATCGTTAATTATAACCAAATCACTAAGTTTGCCAAGCAATTAGCGGAGTCAATGAATAATTTACAGTTGCAGGACTTGATTTATAAGACTGACGAGACCTATTGGCAGGTCATATCTTTGGTGAATAAGAAGAAATTGGCGGACGCTTATGTGGATTTGCTCCGTAAGATGGATAGTGATGTGACCGCTATGATCTATGAGGGAGTCGCTACCGAGGCCGATGGTCTTTCTGTCAAGGTGAAACTGAATGAGGCGGAGATGGCTCAGACTAAGGTTGAGAATGGTCTGGCTTTAACCCGAATGCTTTTAGCGCAAATTTGTGGTCTGTCTTTAGAGGAGGATTTATCGCTTGCAGACGAGAAGCTGGATAATTTTCCGGTAGAGACAACACAAGCCTCGGCCGATCTGAATGAGGCTTTCATGAATCGTAATGAACTGAGAAGTTTGGATCTGGCAACGAAAATCTATAAGCGAAAAGAACGTATTGCTTTGGTAGAGATGTTGCCTAATGTCGCTTTAGCGGCGAATTACTTCGTCACGAATCCGAATGTTTTTAATGGTTTTAAAAATGATTTCGCCGGTATGTTTAATGTCGGAGTTATGGTAAAGGTACCCTTGTCCGGTTGGTGGGAAGGCACTTATAGGCGTAACTCGGCGAAAGCGGAAACGCGCATAAAAACACTGGAATGGCAGGATGCTCGTGAAAAGATCGAGTTGCAGGTAAATCAATCCGTTTATAAAGTGAATGAAGCGGGCAAAAAGTTGATCGCTTCTTCCCGTAATATGGAAAATGCGGAAGAGAATTTGCGGCGTGCGAATTTCGGTTTTGAGGAAGGGGTTATCCCGGCTTTGAACTTAATGGAGGCGCAGACAGCATGGGTTTCTGCTCGCTCTAGTTTGATTGATGCTCAAATCGAGGTGAAATTAACAGAAGTTTATCTAAGCAAGGCTTTGGGTAAACTGTCCGCAAATGAATAAGAGTAATAACAAATAAAAATATACACAGAGATGAACGAGAACAAGAAGTTTTCTATCAGTAACATGATGTTAGCTTTTATCACGGTATTGGTCGTGATCGGATTGGTAGCCTTGGCGGGTTTCTTCCTGCTTACACCGCCTGACGATATTATAATGGGGCAGGCCGAGGCCACCCAAGTTCGTATCTCCGGTAAGGTTCCCGGACGTATCGCTTCTTATCGTTTTGGCGAAGGCGATCAGGTAAAAGCCGGAGATACTTTGGTCTTTTTAGACACGCCCGAGGTTATGGCGAAGCTGAAACAAGCGGAGGCGGCTCGTGCGGCAGCGGAGGCGCAGAACGCTAAAGCGATTAAAGGAGCCCGTGAACAGGAAATCACGGCCGCTTATGAGATGTGGCAAAAGGCGCAAGCTGGATTAACTATCGCTAAGAAATCTTTCGATCGTATTCAGAATTTATACGAGAAAGGGGTGATGTCCGCTCAAAAAAGAGACGAGGTGGAGGCTAATTATAACGCTATGGTAGCGACAGAGAAGGCTGCCCGTTCTCAATATGAGATGGCAAAAGAAGGTGCCCGTAAGGAAGATAAAGCTGCCGCTGCCGCTATGGTCCAACGTGCGGAAGGTGCTATCGCCGAAGTGGAGTCGTATGTGGGCGAGAGCGCTTTGGTGGCTCCGATTGACGGGGAGGTTTCAGAACGGTTCCCGGAAGTCGGCGAGTTGGTTGGTACAGGCGCTCCGATCATGAATATCTCTGATTTAAATGATGTATGGGTAACTTTCAGTATTCGTGAGGATCTGTTGAAAGATATCAAGATTGGCTCGGAAGTAAATGCTTTTATTCCGGCGTTGGGGGACCTACCGGTGAAGTTGAAAGTCTATTATATGAAGGATATGGGTTCGTATGCCGCATGGAAAGCGACAAAGACGAATGGACAATATGACTCGAAGACTTTCGAGGTGCGTGCTCGTCCGTTGGAGAAAGTCGCTGATCTTCGTCCGGGAATGTCCGTGATCTTAAAGAAAAAAGGGAAAGAGATCGTATGACCTATAAAGAAAGTTTGCATAGAATCTGGCTTATCGCGAAGCGTGAGGTGCATCGGCTGGTGGCTCAACCGATTTACTTCTTTTGTATGCTGATCGCTCCGGCTATCTGTGTCATTTTCTTTGTATCGTTGATGCATGAGGGATTGCCGACCGATCTGCCGATAGCAGTGGTGGATATGGATAACTCTGCTACCTCGCGCAATTTGATTCGCCAGCTGGATGCCTTTGAGCAGACAGAGGTGTATATGAAAACCATGTCGTTTACCGAGGCTCGTCAGGAAATGCAGAAAGGGAATGTATATGGAATTTTTTACATTCCATCCGGTTTCGCCGTGGACGCCACATCTGGAAAGCAGCCCCGGTTGTCTTTCTATACGAATGGTACCTATTTGATCGCCGCTTCCTTGCTGTTTCGGGATATGAAAACGATGTCAGTATTGGCGGGGGCCGCTGTGGGTTTACAGACCGGACAAGCTAAAGGGTATACCGAAGCGCAGATCATGGGACAGCTACAACCGATCGTGATCGATACGCACCCGATCGGCAATCCGTGGTTGAATTATTCGGTATATTTGAATAATACGGTTTTGCCGGGTATCATTCAGTTGATGGTATTTCTAGTGACAGTATTCAGTATCGGTACGGAAATTAAATATTCCACATCCCGTAAATGGTTGGATATGGGAGGGAGTTCTATCGCAGTTAGTTTGTTGGGAAAGTTATTGCCGCAGACGGCTATTTTTACGGTCGTAGGCTTTATGTATTGTGCGGTGTTGTATGGATTTAATTCTTTCCCGTTAAATAGCGGTTGGTTTCCGATGCTTTTGGCGATGTTTTTGCTGATTATATCCTCTCAGGCGGTAGGCGTATTTATGATCGGCGTATTACCGACTCCCCGTTTAGGGCTTAGCTTCGCCAGTCTGTTCGGAATGATCTCGTTCTCCATTGTCGGATTCTCGTTTCCGGTACAAGGTATGGACCCTACGTTGCAAGCGTTGGCTCGTTTGTTTCCTCTACGGCATTATTTCTTGATTTATGTCGATCAAGCCTTGAACGGGCGGGCGCTATTCTATACGTTGGGCGAGTACGCTTGGTTGTTGGGATTTCTGATCTTGCCGTTCCTTATCGGGCGGAACTTGAAGAGGGCGTTGTTGGATTTCAAATATCTACCGTAAAAACTGTATGTGATGAAAAGAGAACATCGTTTACGATATATCATAAAGGAAGGTCTTCTGGATACGTTTTATATTTGGAAGGAAGAATTGAGAAACGTGTTTAAAGATGCGGGGGTCATGATTTTCTTTTTCTTGGTGCCTTTCGTATATCCGCTGCTTTATTCATTTATATATAATAACGAGGTAGTACACGAGGCGAAGATGGTGGTGGTAGACCAAAGTGATTCCTATTTGAGTCGTGAGTTTACCAGACGGGTTAACGCCACGCCAGATGTGGAAGTAGTGGGTGTTTGTCCGGATATGGCGGAAGCCAAGAAGATGTTGGATGAGAAGAAGGCCTATGGAATTTTGCTCTTTCCCCCGGATTATAGTAAGGACCTGCATGAAGGGCGACAGACAACCGTCTCGTTGTATTGCGATATGAGCGCCTTATTGTTTTATAAGGCTTTCCTTTTGGCGACGACAGAGGTGTCATTGGATATGGGTAAGGAACTTCGGATGCATAATAATCCGTCGTCTACGGATAAGATGGACCAGATCACGGTAGACCCGATCCCGTATGAATCGGTAGCGTTGTTTAATTCCCAGAATGGCTTTGCCAGTTTCTTGGTACCGGCTATCTTGATCTTGGTATTGCAACAGACCTTGATATTGGGTATCGGAATGTTGGGAGGAACGGCCCGGGAAAAGAACCGCTTTCATAGTCTGGTGCCTATTTGCCGGCATTTTAATGGGACTTTGCGTATCGTGTTCGGCAAGTCGCTGACTTATCTTTTGCTGTATGTGGTGGTTTGCATCTGGGTATTGGCTATTGTCCCTAAGTTATTCTCCTTACCTCAGGTTGGTGAGCCACTGACTATTTTGTTGTTTTTACTGCCTTACCTGTTTGCCTGTATTTTTATGTCTATGACGCTATCTGGATTTATGACGAGTCGTGAGTCGCCTATGTTGGTATTCGTTTTCACGTCTGTCATCTTGTTATTTATCTCGGGTGTCTCTTGGCCGGAGGCGGCTATTCCTCCGTTTTGGAAAGTGGTGGGTTATTTGTTTCCTTCTACTCCGGGTATCCAGGGATTTATTCGTATCAATACGGCTGGCGCTTCCTTGCATGAGGTGGCGCATGAATATCGGGTATTATGGATTCAAGCGGGCGTATATTTCATCTTGTCTTGTATCATTTACCGTTATCAGATCATACGTAGCCGCAAGATGATTATTAAGCAATATCGGTATATGAAGATGCGACGGATGTTGCGAGAGAGAGAATAATCCCTCGTTTAGGTCTACCCTAATCGCTCATTTAGGGTGTCCCTAAACGGGGGATTAGGGTGAGGGTAAATGTGTGATTAGATTTTAACTTTCGGTTTATACATATCCTCAGCCGTCAGGCCACATTCTTTCATCATGCGGATACTGTAAGACAGATCGCTGACGTTTGGTGTCACGTTGTTACTTCCAAACGTGAATTTAACGCCGGCGGCTTTCGCCTTCATAATGATCGCTTTATTTGGAATATTGTATAGTTCGTTGATCTCTAAAGCTTTTCCGCTTTTTGCCAATGCCTCGACGAAACGGTTCATGCGGGCCTCCGTCCAGAATTCGTCAAAACGCTTATCCATCGGAGATGGCAAGAAACAAGGATTTACATAGATATCTACTGGCTCTTCCAATACGGAGCAGATACGATCTACGATCATGTCCATATATTGCTCCTCATTCTCGATCCAAGTCTCTTCCGGAATCCATAGGCGGGTACGGCGACCTTTATTGTCCTTGAACGTCAAAGCGTCCGTAAACACATAGTCGAATTCTTTAAGAGTCTCGGGAGAGAATGTGGTTATCCATTCGCGTCCTTCCGCTTGCATACCAAGGATGAAAGGCTGTGAGCGCATCTCATTTAGGTAATCCATGACTTGTTGGTCGTTCGTGATCGGGAAACCGATGCCGCAGTTCGGTGCGATCGTATAATTGATACCGGTCTTGCGGGATTGCTTAGCGGCAACTTCCTTGGTTAATCCACCTTTTAAATGCACGTGATAATCCAATACAGGGAAATCCGATTGATGTAATTTTATGATCTCGTCATTTTGCTCATCGTTAGCTTCTGCCAATTGTGCGTTGATATCGATCGTGGATTCATCAATTACGTTCACGGTGATGTTCTTGATCTGGATCTCACCGCTACCATCACTCTCTATGCCAAATGTCCCTTCCGATAATAAGGCATAGGCGTTAGCGTCCGTACGATACGGTGCGGTCGGTTGGATATACTCTACAACCGGTTCGCCGTTTATATTTACATCGATCTCTTGTCCGGCTACCCGGATATCCATCTTGAACCATTGATCTTCTTTTACGAAGCTTTTGGTCAAATTCCTCACGGAAACAAGACTTCCTGTCATTTTCCACCAAACCTTATCAGCCCGGTCATTATTGATAGCGATACGATATCCTTTTTTCAATGTAGGGTCCGTATGGAACCAGACGGCGCCTTTGCCTCCCGGGGTAGTACGTAAATCAAGGGTTAGATCGAAGTTTTTGTATTTGCCGTTTTTCAGTATGGCCAGCGCATCCGTACCTTTCAAGGTCATTATGTCGTCTTGAACGGAGACATCGCCTGTCATTTTCCATTTGTTACTATCTTTGCCATCGAATAAGGTACCACTGCCGGAAACACTACAGGCTGTGGTCAGGACAAAGAGAAGGCCCATCGCTAGAATTGATAATTTTTTCATGATATAAATGATTTAAGTAATAATATATCCTCCAAAGATAACGAAAATTAAAATACAATGTCCTTTTTGAAGATTTTAACTTCCATAAAGATATAAACCTAAGAATATAGTCTTACTTTTGTAAAAATTCTCAATCAAACTTAATTAATAGTACTATGCAGAACAGACGTAATTTTTTGAAGCAAGCCTCTTTGATGCTTGCGGGTGGGTTGGTAGCCCCGCAGTTATTATCTTCTTGTGGCGGTAAATCAGGACAAGCTGCCGCTACAGCATCGGAGTCTTCTAAATATATAGGGCTTCAATTGTATTCTTTAAGAGACCTTGTAAAAGAAGAAGGTATCCAGAAAGTCTTGGAAACCGCCGCTAAGATGGGTTATAAGAATCTGGAGACAGCAAGCTATGATAACGGTAAGATTTACGGTTTAGCTCCCGCTGAATTTAAGAAAATGGTGAATGACCTAGGTATGAAGTGCACGAGCGCTCACCTTGGACAGGCCTTTACGAAAGAAAAAGAAGCCGAGGTTATGAGTTGGTGGGATCAAGCGATCGATGCTCATAATGAGTTAGGCGTTAAATATATGGTTCAACCGTGGATGCCGGTTAACGATAAGACTACATTGGATGACTTGAAGATGTACTGTGATTATTTCAACACGGTTGGTTATAAGACCGCTGCCGCTAGTATCGCATTCGGTTATCATAACCATGACTTCGAGTTCCGTAAGATTGACGATCAGTTGATTTATGATTATCTGTTGGATAACGTAAGCCCGAACCACGTATTCTTCGAGATGGATGTATACTGGGTAATGATGGGTGGCGGTGATCCTGTCGCTTACTTGAAGAACCGTCCGAGCCAGTTCAAGGCTATCCATATCAAGGATGAGAAAGAGATCGGCGCAAGCGGTAAGATGGATTTCAAGCCTATCTTCGATCAAATGTACGCTAATAACGTAAAGGATTGGTATGTTGAAGTGGAACAATATACTAACAATGATCCGGTTGCCAGCGTTCAGCAGAGCTATGATTTCTTGAATAAGGCTGATTATGTGAAATAATCCGTTCGATGATAAAAAAGAAGAGGCTACTTCATTATCGGGTAGCCTCTTTTTTTATGTTCGCTTATTTGGAATACTCGTTCAATCGGGTGGATTTCGCAAGCTCGATGATTTGTTTCCAATCTTTAGCTAAGTTTACCATATCCGGATATAGTAAATCCGCTCCGGCATCTAATAAAACTTGATCGGGGAGAGGTCCGGTGTTTACGGCTATCGTAAAGATATTGGCTGCCACGGCAGCTTCTACTCCCATGGGAGCGTTCTCTACCACAAAAGTTTCATTAGGCTTCGCATGCGCTTTTTGAAGTCCCATTAAATAAGGTTCGGGGTGTGGCTTGCCATATTTCACGTCGAAAGCCGTAACCATTTTCTCTCGGTTGAAATGTCCCGGATAGGTATGGTTTAGCTTATCGATCAAGCTATGTTGGCCGGAACCGGTGACAACCAATCGTTGCAGTCCGGATGCTTCCACTTCTTTTAGAACCTCTGCGGCGCCGGTCATGGGGGCACCGTCATTATAGGTATTGAATAGATCCGCTTTCTCTTTATAGATCGTTTGCTTCTCCTCGGCGGTAGCGTCTCGTTGGAAAGTGCGTTGGTATAGCTCGTTGATCGTGCTTTCCCCAGTACGTCCTTCGAACATATAAAAGTCTTCCGGCCGAGAAGTTAGCTGATGGAGGGTCGCTACCTCATGCCATGCCCGTGCATGAAAACGCATAGAGTCATATAATACACCATCCATATCGAAAAGAACAGCTTTGGGAGAAAGGGATTCCTGCCTGTGTTTACGCAGATATCGGATAATCGCTTCTTGAATCATGTTATTACCTTCTTAAAAACCAATACAAAGGTACGTAATAAATCGGAATTAACAGAAATGGGAGGAAAGCTTCTTGAAATTAAATAAATATGATATATAATGGAATTTCATTTTATGAAACAAAAATGGTTTAAATGGGTGCTTACTTTTGATCCACCTACATGTACACCCTAACCGGATTGATAAATTCTATAATTATCTGGATGAGTTGATAGATGTATTGAAAAATAAGGGATATAAATTTATTTCGTTGAGATAATTAATCAATAAATTATGACGTAGTTCGGTGAGAACTCTAGTAAGCGCATTAATAACGAATTTTCAAAGGCTATAACTTGCTATGAATAAGTGATATCATAATACTGTATACTATTTCTTATTAATTATATTTCTACCAAAGTCTCACTTGTCTATCTGAAAGGGGTTCAATTATACCTACATTTAGGTATATAATATTTCTGTATGCATTGATTTTTAATATATGTTATTTTGATATTCCCCAAATATTCATATATTTGCAATGATTAAACAACTAAGTTCTCACCGGACTCTTTTCTGGTGAAGAATGGTATATTTATTATCTAGTATGAATAGAGGAGAATTAGTACAATCTCTTGTGGAAGAAACAGGATTGCCGAAAAATGTTGTTAGAACCGTAGTGAATGCGTTACCGACTGTTGTGGCGAAAGGAATACGGGAAGGAGAATCTATTTCCATGAAAGGATTTGGATCTTTTGTACCTTGGCAACAATCCGAGCGATTGGCACGTAATCCGAAAACAGGGGAGGAAGTAATGATTACTCCACGTGTCTCGGTCAAATTCAAGGCCGGGAGCGATTTACTTAAAGAATTAAATGAGTAATAAAAACTATTCAAACGAAAAAACGGTTTCCTCGTGATGAGAAAACCGTTTTTTTATGGGGTAAATCGTATTATAAACGTGCTTTGATAGCTTCGCTTTCTTTCTCGTATCCCGGCTTATTCAACAGGGCGAACATATTCTTCTTATAAGCCTCGACACCCGGTTGATTGAATGGGTTAACGCCCAACATATAACCACTGATGCCACAAGCTTTCTCGAAGAAATAGAACAACTGACCAATATAGAACGCACTTACTTCCGGCATAGTTACCTTGATATTAGGAACGCCACCATCTACGTGAGCTAACTGAGTACCTAACTCAGCCATCTTGTTTACCTCGTCTACATGCTTGCCTGCCAAGAAGTTCAATCCATCCAAATCAGCCTCGTCTGTAGGAACCAATACGCTATGATCTGTAGCTTCCACGGAGATAACCGTTTCGAAAATCGTACGCTCACCGTCTTGAATCCATTGACCCATGGAATGCAAATCGGTTGTCAAATCTACAGATGCGGGGAAAATACCTTTACCGTCTTTACCTTCGCTCTCTCCATAAAGTTGTTTCCACCATTCTGCGATATAATGCAATTTCGGATGGAAGTTAGCCAAGATCTCAATCTTTTTACCGCTCTTATACAACTCGTTACGAGTAGCGGCATAGATAGCGGCCATATTATCAGCGAAAGGAACGCTCGCGTCTGTAGCTTTTTCCATGGAAACAGCTCCAGCAACCAAGTCGCGGATGCTGATACCTGCCACGGCGATCGGAAGCAAACCGACCGGAGTTAAAACAGAGAAACGTCCACCTACGTTATCTGGGATGACGAAAGTCTTGTAACCTTCTTGATCCGCCAAGGTACGTAAAGCGCCTCTCTTAGCGTCCGTGATAGCTACGATACGATGTTTAGCCTCTTCCTTGCCAACAGCATCTTCCAATTGTTTCTTCAAGATACGGAAAGCCAAAGCCGGCTCTGTAGTCGTACCAGACTTGGAGATATTGATAATACCGAATTGCTTACCTTTCAAAACTTCGCTTAATTCATAAAGATAATCCTCTCCGATATTGTGTCCGGCGTATAACATAACCGGGTTTTTACGGTCGTTTTGCAACCAGTCGAAGCTGTTGTTTAACGCTTCTACTACCGCTTTGGTACCCAAATAGCTACCACCGATACCAATGGCTACGACCACCTCACATTTAGAACGAAGCACGTTCGCCGTATTCTCGATGTCGGCCAACTCTGTGTCCGTGATAGAAGAGGGGAGATGCAACCAACCCAAAAAGTCGTTACCTGCTCCGTTACCGTTATGTAATGTGGCAATACATTCCATTGCCTTGGCCTCTTGAGCGTAAACCTGTTCCTTGGAGACAGTGCCCAGAGCCTTGTCGATGTTTAAACTGATGTTTTTCATATGCTATTTTATTTAAACGTTTCCGTTAATTGACGAATGACCGTTGTTGGCGATTTCTTCTCGTACAATATATCATAAACAGCGTCCAGTATCGGCATGTTCACTTTATATTTCTCATTGATCTCACGCATACACTTGGTTCCATAATATCCCTCGGCGATCATTTCCATCTCCAGCTGCGCTGTCTTCACGGAATATCCTTTACCGATCATGGTTCCGAAAGTACGGTTACGGCTGAACCGGGAATAAGCGGTAACCAGCAAATCGCCAAGGTAGACGGAGTCGGTGATATCCCGCTCCAGCCCGTGTACGGCGTCCACGAAATTACGCATCTCCTCAATAGCGTTCGAGATAAATACGGCTTGGAAGTTATCGCCATATTTCATCCCATGGCAAATACCGGCGGCAATAGCGTACACGTTCTTCAGTACGGCGGCGTATTCGATACCGGTCACATCCTTACAGAAGGAATTCTTTAAGTATTGATTCTTGAAAACGGGGGATATCGTACGGACCTTCTCGATGTCGGAACAAGCCAACGTAATGTACGAGAGCCGCTCCAGAGCGATCTCTTCCGCATGACAGGGACCACCGATAACTGCTATATTTTCTGTCGGAACCTTGTAATACTCCGCGAAGTAATCCGTAATCAACATATTCTCATCCGGTACGATACCCTTGATCGCCGAGATGATAAACTTATCTTTCAAAGAGGTCTTCACCTTCTTCAAATGTTGTTTCAAGAAAGGGGAAGGCGTAGCGAAGATCAAGGTATCCGAGTCCTTGATCGCTTGGTTGATATTGGAATAGAAGTTTATCTTGTTCGTGTCGAATTTCACGGCGGTGAGGTAACACGGGTTGTGTCCCAACTGCTTGAACTCCTCGATACGATCGGGCCTACGCATGTACCAGTTGATACTATCTTGAGTTGAAAGTACGATCTTGGCTAAGGCGGTAGCCCAGCTACCACCTCCCATTATCGCGATTTTTCCGGGCAAATCCATCGTATCACGCTTTTATTCTCCTACATTGGCTATCCAAGCCTCTACTTCTTGGACCGTAGGATTTTGCAGTTCTAACTTATATTTTTTATTAAGCTCACAAAGATCTTGTCTTAATTTGTTGGCGTTCGCTTCTTTCAGCGTGTCAACCGTTAGGTAGCCGGCTTTCTGCAAAGCGGGAATCCACTCCTCGGAAATACCCAAGGCTACGTATTTGTCGGCGTTATCTTTCTTAGCGGTTTTCTCCGGACGCATTTGCGGGAAAAGCAATACCTCTTGGATCGTTGTCTGTCCGGTCATCAACATAACCAGACGGTCGATACCGATACCGATACCCGACGTAGGAGGCATACCGAATTGAAGGGCGCGTAAGAAATCTTGATCGATGAACATCGCCTCGTCGTCCCCTTTCTCGCTCAAGCGTAATTGCTCCTTGAAACGTTCTTCTTGGTCGATCGGATCGTTTAGCTCGCTATAAGCGTTCGCCAATTCCTTCCCGTTTACCATCAACTCGAAGCGTTCGGTCAATCCCGGTTTGCTACGGTGCATCTTAGTCAGCGGGCTCATCTCAACCGGATAGTCGATGATGAAGGTCGGCTGGATAAACGTACCCTCGCAGAACTCCCCGAAGATCTCGTCGATCAATTTACCTTTACCCATCGTATCGTCGATCTCCATCTTCAATTCCTTGCAGATCGTACGGATCTCGTCCTCGCTCTTACCTTCCAAGTCGTAACCCGTCTTTTCCTTGATCGCCTCCAAGATCGGCAAACGGCGGAAAGGAGCCTTGAAGCTGATTGTCTTACCGTCGATCGTGCTCTCGCTCGTACCGTTCACGGCGATACAGATACGCTCCAACAGCTTCTCAGTGAAGCTCATCATCCAGTTATAGTCTTTGTATTGGACATAAAGTTCCATACAAGTGAACTCCGGGTTGTGCGTACGGTCCATACCCTCGTTACGGAAATTCTTACCGATCTCGTATACACCCTCGAATCCACCGACGATCAATCGTTTCAAATACAACTCGGTAGCGATACGTAAATATAAATCGATGTCCAAGGAGTTATGATGTGTCGTGAACGGACGTGCGCTAGCTCCTCCGGCGATAGATTGCAGGATCGGAGTCTCTACCTCCGTATATCCGGCCTCATCCAAAGCGGTACGCATGGTCTTGATGATAGCCGCACGTTTCATGAAAATATCTTTTACGCCATCGTTTACTACCAAATCCACGTAACGTTGACGGTAGCGAAGCTCCGGGTCATTAAAACCGTCGTAAGCGACACCGTCCTTATATTTAACGACCGGTAGCGGACGAAGTGATTTAGACAAAACTGTCAATTCTTGAGCATGAACGGAAATTTCTCCCATCTGAGTACGGAAAACGAATCCCTTGATCCCGACGAAATCACCGATATCCAGTAACTTCTTGAAAACGACATTGTAGGTGTCCTTATTCTCATCCGGACAAATATCGTCACGGGAGATATAGACCTGTATTCTGCCTTCGGAATCCTGTAATTCCATGAAGGAAGCCTTACCCATGATACGACGGCTCATGATACGGCCGGCGATACTTACCGGGCGTGGCTCAGCGTCGTCTTTGAATGTCTCTTTTATTTCTTTGGAAAATGCGTTCGTTACATACTCAGCTGCGGGATAAGGCTCTATCCCCATCTGACGCAACTGCTCCATGCTATTACGTCTTATTATTTCCTGTTCACTCAGTTCTAATAGATTCATTATGCTATTATTTTGTATAATACGGCGCAAAAGTACAAAATATTTCTGATTTATGCTGACTTATGTGGTAAAAGGTTGAGGTCACCGATCTTGTTTGTTCATGGATAAAGTGTCTTAGGATCCTTGGTGAAGTATCTTAGGTTTGTAGGCTAATGAACTTAAGACCCAATAATTTTATCTTTACATCCCGTTTTGATCCCGGGGATGAGACAAATGGAATAAACAGCCCTCACTCCGTAAATCCGGTAGCCAAAACTCAACCAACGGTAATGTCTTTCTCCGTCCTCCAAGCCCCAGCCATAGAAATCCTCATTTTCCATACCCGCTTGCAGATATTTGTTCGTTTGGACAAAAATCGCTCCTCCGACTGCCCCAATAACTCCTTCCACCATATACAAAGAGTTCATTTTTCTTTGGTGTTTTTTTTAGGAAGTCAATGTCTCTATGTGGCCAGTAATGTTCCCTCAATATATTTGAAGTGTCCAAAGCATTCCCATCGTATGGATAAGCTACCTCGTATGTCTTAGATCTTGTCAAGTCTATTCGCATAAATATCTTTGCTTAATGTTCAACAATGCCAATATCACACCGGGGAAACCATTCAGTAATCCTCGGTGTAACCGTTAGTTATTCACTTGACAAGGCTCAAATTATATATTTGGATACTCCAAAAAGATTATCGGGTGAGCCTGTTTTGATGTTACGGGGATCATCTTTAACGGCTGTGCTGTAAAACATGTTTTAATGGGAATTTTGGCAGATTGCCCTAAGATGGCAAAGCTGTAAATAATCACGGTATAACTTCCCTTCTCGAAGAATATATACTTCAAGTGGCATAGGATATATACTTCATAACCCAAGTAAGTATATCTTCTATCGCAGGTATGTCACTGATTTGCTACTGACCCGAAATAAGGCCGCACTCCTTCCGGCAGGAAGAAACGGATATCCTTGCCGGTTTGGTAAGCGTTACGGATAAATGTGGAGGAGATTTCCATCAAGGGAGCGTCTACCTTTTTCACGTTCGGATAAATGGTTGGGATCGAGATATCGAATCCTAGGCGGGGATAAATCAGCAGTTTGTAGTTTTGGAGTATTTTTTCATATTCTTTCCATCGGGGAAAAAGCAGCCAGTTATCGGCTCCCATGATAAAATAAAAGTCCCTATCCGGATAGTTGCTGGATAAGGCTCGCAAGGTATCAATGGAATAAGAAGGTTTCGGCAGGTGGAACTCAATATCGCAGACCTTGAATTTCGGGTATCCGTCAATGGCGGCTTGGGCCATTTCCAACCGTAGTGAGTCATCTAGCAAGTCATCCTTTTTCTTCAGCGGATTATGAGGCGTGACCACGAACCACACCTCATCCAGTCCCTCGAACTCACATAGCCAGTTCGCTAAGGCGAGATGGCCTATGTGAATGGGATTGAACGATCCACTGTAGATGCCGGTCTTGAGTCTCATCCGATTTATACTTACCCCTTCTTTTGCCAACCCTTATAGTTGATAAAACAAATGAATATATTAAATATCAGGGCACCCCCGATGATATACTCCTTATAATACAGGCTGATACCACCTAATACGAGGCTCGCTATCCCACAAACGATAGAAAGCCCCATCATAAAACGGGTATTCTTGAATATATTAGGCATAGACTATTTGTTTAAGAACTCACGAATGATCTTCAACGCATCTTTTTGGGCAGTCTCCAGATCATCGTTTACGACAACCTTATCAAACCGTCCCGTGAACCCTAATTCATACTCAGCCTTGGCGATACGGCTTTCGATAACTTCCGGGCTGTCTGTTCCCCGTCCTTCCAATCGCTTCCGTAGGTCGTCGATGGAAGGAGGTTGGATAAAGACAGACAGGGCACGGTCTCCATAGAATTTCTTGATATTGCATCCGCCTACCACATCCACGTCGAAAATCACGTTATCCCCTTCGTTCAAGATACGCTCTACCTCGCTCTTTAACGTACCGTAATATTTATCGGTATACACCTCCTCATATTCCAAGAAGTCTCCATTAGCGATACGACTGCGGAACTCTTCCGGCGTAAGGAAATAATATTCCACACCATTCTTCTCGGTTCCCCGCGGAGCCCGGCTGGTAGCCGAGATGGAGAAACGAAGGTGTAAATCCTGTTTCAAAAGATAATTAATAATGGTTGATTTTCCGGAACCCGAGGGTGCGGAGAAGATAATTAATTTGCCAGCCATTCTCGTTAATCTTATTATAATACGTTTAGTACCTGTTCCTTGATTTGTTCCAACTCGTCTTTCATCTGGACCACGATCTTCTGCATCTCGGCGTGGTTGCTCTTTGAACCGAGCGTATTGATCTCACGTCCCATTTCCTGAGCGATAAAACCGAGCTTCTTGCCTTGGCCGTGACCGGATTCCATGGTTGAGATAAAATATTTCAAGTGGTTGTCCAGACGGTTCTTTTCCTCGTTGACATCCAGCTTCTCGATGTAATAGATCATCTCCTGCTCGAAACGATTCTTGTCGTAGTCCTTCTCGGCTATCTTTTGCAGGTTATCCATGATACGAGCCTTGATCTTCTCGATACGTTCCCCCTCGTATTTCTCCACTTCTTTCAACAGAGTGGCGATATTGGCTATCTTTTGCTCGAAAAGCTTTTGAAGCATGGCTCCTTCTTGGATGCGGAAATCACACAGGTGCTTGATAGCGTCCTTTACCGTTTCTAAAACCACCTCCCATTCGGATTCGTCCGGTTCTACGGTCTCGGACTTGATTGCGTCCGGCATTCGGAGCAAGGTCTGGAACCAATCGTTCGGAACGCTGATATTCAGTTTCTCTGCGATCTCCTTGATTTGGTTGTAATAATTCTCTACGGCGGCAAGATTGATCTGTGTAGGAGTATCTTTGCCTATATATTCTATAAAGATATTGAACTCAACTTTTCCCCGCTCCAAAGATTGAAGTAACAGGCTCCGAAGCTCCATCTCCTTTTCCTTGTATATGGAAGGGATACGGGTAGACAAATCCAATTGCTTACTGTTTAAAGCCTTTATCTCTACGGTTACTTTTTTTGAAGGGAGCTCGGCAGTAACCTTACCGAACCCAGTCATTGATTGTATCATTTTTCTCAAAAGTTTGCGCAAAGATAGTGGTTTCCTTTTAGATTTGATGTTTATTTTCTCATAAATAGATGTTTCTCATAGGGCTGCCTTGATAGTATAATGAATTTTTGTATACCTTCGCAGCCTAATCAGATTGAAGGATTGAGATTGTTTGTTCGTTCAATTATCAATTGTTAATAGTTAATTATTATGTCATTGATCTTAAATATCGAGACATCCACTTCCGTATGTTCAGTAGCCCTGTCGGAAGGGGAGGAGGTGGTCTTTGAGAAGGCTTCCTTCGAGGGGCCGTCTCATGCGGCGTTATTGGGCGTTTATATGGAAGAGGCATTAGAAACCGCGAAGTCGAAAGGGATAAAACTGGATGCCGTGGCGGTAAGTAGCGGACCCGGATCTTATACGGGGTTACGCATCGGGGTGTCTGTGGCTAAAGGATTATGCTTTGGGTATGGTATTCCTTTGATCGGTATTCATACGCTGGATATTTTAGCGTCTGCCGCTATCTGGAAAAATAAGGAGGAGGCCGATTGCTTGTATTGCGCTATGTTGGATGCCCGTCGTATGGAAGTCTACTCTTCGATTTATGATTCCCATCTCAACACGATACGTGCCACGACTGCTGATATCGTAGATGCTGATTCGTATGCTTCTTTTTTAGAGAACGGTAAGGTTTGTTTCTTTGGAGACGGTGCCGCTAAATGTGAGACGGTAATCACTTCTCCGAACGCCTGTTTTATAGATGGTATCTATCCATTAGCTGTAAATATGGCATCCTTGTCGCAGAAAGCATATGATGATGGCCGTTTTGAGAATGTGGCTTATTTTGAGCCTTTCTATTTGAAAGAATTCCAAGCAACGATCGCTAAGAATAAAGTGCTGAACGAGGCGTTAGGGAAAAACAAATAAGAGTAAGGGTACACAACCAAATTCATGTTCCGGCTGTTTATTCTAAAATGAATAAATCAGTTAAAGACATGAGAAAGAAAAGTGTGAATACGCTATTGGTATTTGGTGTGGTTGTCGCTATAATCCTTTTGATGATCTGGTTGTTCCTCGGGACAACGTTGGTGGAGGATACGAGTACGGAGATTAGTCCGGTTCCTATAGAGCAAGCTAACTGAGAACAATAACATAAAAAGGCGGGATCCTTTCGGACCTCGCCTTTTTTAATATAGATAGTTGTTTTATTAACCAAGGAATCCTAACAAGATACCGGCAGCTACAGCGGAACCGATTACACCTGCTACGTTCGGACCCATAGCGTGCATCAATAAGTAGTTACTTGGATCGTATTCCAAACCTACGTTCTGGGAAATACGGGCAGCGTCAGGTACGGCGGATACACCGGAGTTACCGATCAACGGATTGATCTTGTTGCCTTCTTTCAGGAACAGGTTGAAGAATTTAACGAACAATACACCGGCACAAGTAGCGATAACGAATGACAACGCACCCAAACCGAAAATCTTGATGGAGTTCAATGTTAAGAATTGGGTAGCTTGTGTAGAAGCACCTACCGTGATGCCTAACAAGATCGTGATAACATCGATCAGTGGGCCGCGGGCTGTCTCTGCCAAACGGCGAGTAACACCACTTTCCTTGATCAAGTTACCAAAGAACAACATTCCTAACAATGGCAAACCAGACGGTACCAAGAAAGCTGTCAATAACAAGCCAACGATCGGGAAAACGATTTTCTCCGTCTGTGAAACGGCTCTTGGAGGTTTCATACGGATCACACGTTCTTTCTTCGTTGTAAGCAATCTCATAAACGGTGGCTGGATAATAGGAACCAATGCCATATATGAGTATGCGGATACAGCGATAGCACCCATCAAGTTAGGAGCTAACTTGGATGACAAGAAGATTGCGGTTGGACCATCAGCTCCTCCGATAATACCGATAGCACCGGCTTGGCTCGGGTCAAATCCCATTTGCAATGCAATGATATAAGCACCGAAAATACCAAATTGGGCGGCAGCTCCGACTAGCATTAACTTAGGGTTGGATATCAAAGCGGAGAAGTCTGTCATGGCACCGATACCGAGGAATATCAAGGGAGGATACCAACCTTGTTTCACTCCTTGGTATAAAATGTTCAATACAGAACCCTCTTCGTATATACCTAATTGTAATCCGGCATCCTTGAAAGGGATATTTCCGATCAAGATACCGAAACCAATAGGGATCAGAAGCATTGGCTCGAATTCATATTTAATCGCTAGGAATATGAACAGCAAACCTACCAATAGCATCACGATATGCCCTGGAGTCGCGTTCGCAAATCCTGTATAGGAGAGAAATATTTGGATATTTTCTCCTAGGAATTGTAAGAAACTTTCTTGCATATCATTAACCGATTACAACGAGATCTGCACCTTCCAATACAGAGTCGCCTTTGTTTACTTTAATTTCTACAATTTTACCGTCACGATCGGCATTGATGTTGTTTTCCATCTTCATGGCTTCCAATACCAAGATCTTTTGGCCTCTCTTAACTGTATCGCCGACTTTACAGTCTACACTTAAAATTACACCTGGCAGCGGAGATTTAACAGCGCCGGCTACACTTGGAGCTGCTTGACGGGTGATAACAGGTTCACCGCTGGCATTGGTCGGAGCTTGAGCCGGACGTTTCAATGTAACCATTTGTTTTTTCGCAGGTTTCTCCATTTTTACGTTATAAGGGGTTCCGTTTACCTCTACCTCTGCCACATCATCTACAACTGAGTTGATATGTACTTTATATGTGTTACCGTTAATGGTATATTTAAAACTTTTCATTCGTCAATTGGATTTTAGGATGATTACTTTTTATTTGGAGTCTGACGCAGAGAATAAAGCTTAGAACTCCATGGTGAATAGCTGCGTTGAACCTTGTGGATAGTCAATACCGTGTTCTCGATATCGTGGTTGTCATCGCTCATCTCATAAAGAGCGGTAGCGATAGCGGCAAAAATTTCACCTGATTCTTGACCGATATTGGCTGATACGGCAGCACCTGTTCCTGCGGCTTTTTGAGCGTTACGCTTGCTAGCTTTGATCGCTGCGTTACCGATCTGCTTGAATACTAGATACAAAATGATTAAGCCAAGGAATACGACTGCCATGGCTGTTATGGTCATACCAATACCCCATGGGTCGTTCCGTTGGAAGTTCTCAAGTTTCGCATTCGAATCTAACGTCAGATTATTGGTGCTAGGAGTCACTTTGTCAAGGATACTCCAATTTCCTACTCCATCAAGATCCAGACCGTAACTAACATCTGCTTTTTGCCCGGCAGGGATTGTCACCTCGTCGATCAAAGTTGTACCATCTGAATCATATAAGGCTAGATAATTATCTTTGTTTGGATCGAATGTGAAGTTTACATGAAATGTCCCTTTTGTTGGCTGATCATCTGCCCAAAAAAGAAGATGCTGGCGGGGAGGAACTTTGGTAAGTACATCTCCCTTCGGGATCATATATTTTCTGGGATTACTTTTATCGTTCGTTAAGAAGCATCCTCGTAAATCCACCGTACCTGCTGAGTTATTAAATAACTCAAACCATGGATGGCGTTTTCCATAGTCATCAACAAAGTTATCTTCATTGACAACTAGCACTTCATTTAATTTAACGGAGGTAGTCAACTGTGCCTTGGCTCCCATACTGAAGAGAACCATTAACAGTAGCAATACCCCTATTTTCTTATTTATCATATTCATCTCCTGTTTTACGGATTATAGAGGCAGGTTATCATGTTTCTTAGCAGGATTGCTTAACTTCTTAGTCTGCAATTGCTGCAAAGCACGAATAATACGGAAACGAGTGTTACGCGGTTCGATAACATCGTCGATATAACCGTATTGAGCTGCGTTATAAGGATTAGCGAATGCTTTCTTATATTCAGCTTCTTTCTCTGCTGCGCATGCTTTCGGATCTTCAGCGGCTGCTACTTCCTTGGCGAAGATAACCTCTACGGCACCGCTCGGGCCCATAACGGCGATCTCGGCTGTCGGCCATGCGTAATTCATATCACCACGTAAATGTTTAGAACTCATCACGCAATAAGCTCCACCGTAAGACTTACGCAATGTAACGGTAATCTTAGGAACGGTAGCCTCACCATAAGCGTAAAGCAATTTAGCGCCATGAAGGATTACACCGTTGTATTCCTGACCTGTACCCGGAAGGAATCCCGGAACGTCAACCAATGTTACCAAAGGAATATTGAAAGCGTCGCAGAAACGAACGAAGCGACCTGCTTTACGAGATGCGTTGCTATCCAAGCATCCTGCCATAACCTTCGGCTGGTTGGCTACGATACCGACAGATTGTCCGTTGAAACGAGCGAAACCTACGATGATATTCTTAGCGTAGTCCGCATGGACCTCTAGGAACTCGTTGTTATCGACGATCGTACCGATAACCTCATACATATCGTAAGATTGGTTAGCGTTATCGGGAATGATATCGTTCAATACATCATCCAGACGATCGATCGGGTCTTTACACTCAACTAACGGCGTTTCCTCTAAGTTGTTCTGAGGTAAGAAACTGAGCAATTTACGAATCAATTGCAAACCATCCTCTTCTGTATCAACAGCGAAATGGGCTACACCTGATTTTGTAGTGTGTACGCTGGCTCCACCCAACTGCTCTTGGGTTACATCCTCACCTGTTACGGTTTTTACGACTTTCGGACCAGTCAAGAACATGTAGCTGGTACCACGTGTCATGATGTTGAAGTCTGTCAAAGCCGGAGAATAAACGGCTCCACCGGCGCAAGGGCCGAAGATACCGGAAATCTGGGGAACAACACCAGATGCCAAGATGTTACGTTGGAAAATCTCTGCGTATCCTGCCAAGGCGTTTACACCTTCTTGGATACGAGCTCCACCGGAGTCGTTCAAACCGATAACGGGAGCGCCCATCTTCATGGCTTGATCCATTACTTTACAGATCTTCATAGCCAAAGCCTCAGACAAGGCTCCACCGAATACGGTGAAATCTTGAGCGAAGATGTATACCAAACGTCCGTCGATCGTACCATAACCTGTTACGATACCATCGCCTAAGTATTTAGTTTTCTCGATGCCGAAGTTCGTACAACGGTGTTGAACAAACATGTCGAATTCCTCGAAACTACCTTCGTCAAGCAACATGGCGATACGCTCACGAGCGGTATATTTGCCTTTTTTGTGCTGTGATTCGATTCTTTTCTCTCCTCCACCCAAGCGAGCTTGCTCACGAAGTGCGATGAGCTCTTTTACTTTTTCAAGCTGGTTACTCATTGTATTTTGATTTGTTGTTAGAAATGAACGGATTAATTATTTGTTGCCCGGCATGCAAAGTTCTGTCAATACGCTGCAAGTTGATTTCGGGTGAAGGAAAGCGATGTTCAAGCCTTCCGCGCCACCACGGGGAGCTTTATCGATTAATTTAACGCCTTTTTCCTCAGCCTCGTTCAAAGCTGCCTGTACATCAGGTACTGCGAATGCGATATGGTGGATACCTTCACCTTTTTTCTCGATAAATTTCGCGATCGTGCTATCTTCGCTGGTCGGCTCTAGTAATTCAATCTTAGTCTGTCCTACCTTGAAAAATGCGGTTTTTACTTTTTGGTCTGCTACTTCTTCGATATTGTAGCATTTTAATCCAAGAACGCCTTCATAATAGGGTAAACAAGCCTCGATACTCTTCACTGCGATACCTAAATGTTCGATATGTGTAAGTTCCATGTCAATAATAATTTAAAGATTTAGTAAATGTTTGTTTCTATTGTGTGCAAATGTACACTACTTTTTATGAATGAGGAAATAATTTTTTGTTTTTATCTCCCAGTAAATGTGTTTAAAGATACATTTTATTAAAAATCGACAATCAGACGAACGTTCAATTGACGTCCGGTCAGATAGTTTGGAACTGCGTATTGGACATTATATACATCTGTTATCCAATAATAGGAACTAACGTTTTTGATGTCTAATATGTTAAATACATCCAGACCTAGCCAAATGTTTTTCAAATGGCGGAAGAAGCCCCTGTCCATGATAGCGTCCGTGCCTCCTGCCAATTGGTAGGAGAGGCCGATATCTACACGTTTGTAGGCGGGCGTACGGAAATAGCCGGCTTCGTATCCTTTGCCCGGGATTGTCTGGGGAAGTCCTCCGGATAGAACTCCTTTCAGATTTAGCTTGACTCGTTTATAGCCCGGGAAATAATCTTGGAAGAAGAGTGAGATGTTGTAGCCTTGGCTATTGGCCATAGGAACGGTCGTTGTTTCCCGGATGGTTTGCTGGGCTTTCATCAAGGAGAAGCTGATCCATGAGTCGGTACCCGGTACGAATTCTCCGAAGAATTTGACATCGAGTCCCATGGCGTAACCTTTGGCGCAATTCTCGCCGTAATAGCGGATCTTGACGTTATCTACGGTGTAGGGATTCAGATTGTCCAGCTTTTTATAGTACATCTCGGCGGTCACCTTGAAATTCCGGTCTACGGCACGGAACGTATAATCTCCTCCCAAGATGAAATGGATGGAGCGTTGTGACTTTAGATCTTTGTTCAATACCGTGATATTATTGCCGTTCTTATCTTTGTCTACTTTACGTAATTCCTTGTAGAAGGGCGATTGATAATACAGTCCGGTGGCGAAACGGAGCGTCAAGTCTTGGTCGAAGTTCGGGATAAAGCCCAATGAGGCACGGGGACTGAAAAGGAACTCCTTATTATAAGTCCAATAACTACCTCTAACTCCTGCGACTAACGTGAACAGACCTTGCTTGGTCCTGAATTTGAATGCGTCTTGCGCATAAGCGGAAAAGCGTGTGCTTTCTATCTGATTATCAGAAAAGAGGTTCGAATATACACTTACGTTATTACCGGTTTGGGGCAAAGAATAACCTGAGGAATCCCTTTTTTCCCATTCACTGATCTTATCATTGATTTTCTCCATTTGTACCGTGGCTCCCCATTTCAACGTATTGTTTAAAAGGCGGGCCATCCCATAGTGCCCGACATTCATGACGGTGGCGTTCAAACGGTTTCGTGCGTGCTCGTGATAACGGCCTACGGACATGGCGGCTGACGCGTCGTCATCCGGATTTTCCGCTCCGTTCTCGCTTAGCCAATATTCTCCGGCGATATCGTATCCCTCTTCTTCCTTGCTTTTGAAAGCGGAGGCTTGAAGTCCCAACTCTGTGTTCTCATTGGGGTTGTGTTTCAATGTAAGCGCACCGAATAAGGTTTGGAAACGGTCTCTTTCCCTTCCGTCGAAAT
>OMGJ01000395.1_pt1 | contig 28221 bp, 27 predicted proteins | sample 1645811 | NCBI WGS metagenome assembly OMGJ01 (sample SAMN05578589, study PRJEB25193) | human gut metagenome | biome: Human Microbiome; feature: human-associated habitat; material: feces | host: Homo sapiens | place: USA:Birmingham | reverse complement strand
TGGAGGGAAACTATATGGATTATATGACGCTGAAAGAAGCAAGTGAAAAATGGGGCATTTCCACCCGTCAGATAAACTATTATTGCACGGAGAATCGTATCCCCGGTGCTGTAAAGATGGCTGGTGTCTGGCTGTTGCCAAAAGAGGCGGGAAAGCCAGTGGATAGGCGCTATAAGGTATTAGGAAAATCTTAATAATTTCTCATGTAAATCATTGAGAATGAAAACTTTATTCCTGCTATACTTAATCAAATATAAAGTCAAAAAGGAGTTGAAATATATGTCTGAAAAAGTGTTGGTGGTAGACGATGAACGGGATATAGCAAATCTGTTAGAAGTCTATCTTCAAAATGAAAACTACGTTGTTTATAAATATTATTGTGCTAAGGATGCAATACCCTGCATTGAAAACGAAGATATTGACCTTGCCATTCTGGATGTCATGCTCCCAGATATGAATGGCTTTTCTTTGTGCCAGCTTATTCGTGAAAAATATACTTATCCCATTATTATGCTGACAGCTAAAATTGAGGAAACGGATAAGATTACAGGGCTGACATTAGGAGCAGATGATTATGTGACAAAACCGTTTCGGCCTTTGGAAGTAGTTGCTAGAGTGAAAGCACAGCTGCGACGTTACAAAAAATACTCTCCTGCCACAAGCGTAGCAAAAATACAGCTGGAACTTTCATACAATAAATTACGTTTGAACACACAGACTCATGAATGCCTATTGGATGGTGAAAATGTGTCACTGACTCCGACCGAGTTTTCAATTCTTAATGTTTTGTTGGAAAATGCCGGAACGGTTGTGAGTATTGAAGATTTATTTCATGCAGTATGGAAAGATGAATATTATTCCAAAAACAGTAGCACTATCACAGTGCATATCCGGCATTTGCGCGAAAAGTTAAAAGATACTTCTGATGCTCCAAAATACATTAAAACAATTTGGGGAGTCGGCTATAAAATTTGAAAGGAGAACACATGAAAGGAAAGCAAAAATTTTTGGTGTCAGTTCTTTTTTTGATTTATCTGGCACTTTTGGTTTGGATAATATTATTCAAGTTGCAATTCAATATCAATGATTTAGACACAGTAAGAAGCATAAATCTCATCCCGTTTTATTACGACAAGGAAATTGGAACAGTATTTCACCTAAAAGAAGTGTTTGAAAATCTTTTGATTTTCGTCCCGATGGGTATATATCTGCAAATGCTTCTGCCTAAATGTCGGTTTCATGGTAAACTGATTATTATTGCTGGAACAAGCCTGCTGTTGGAAGTGGCTCAATATGTTTTAGCAATCGGACGGTCTGACATCACAGATCTGATTACAAATTTTATGGGTGGTCTTTTAGGACTTGCTCTATATGGTATGATGGCTCGATTGCTTAAAAACAGAGAAACAGCAGATAAACTATTTTTCATTCTGGCTGTTATTGTAAGTGTCGTTGTTGTTGGATTTTTGGCACTTATTTTGTTTTTGAATTGATAGGAGGTACGCCATATTGAATAAAAGAACGACTACGGAAAAGCGGCTTAGTGTGCGCTTGTACCTGTCATTGGTTCTATATACTGTAGTGGGATTTGGACTGGTTATCCTGCTGGATTACATTTTTTCAAAATTCAATAACAGTATCTTATCGTGGCTCTATTTGCGTATTGATGCGATTCTCATTATCTACTTGATAATAGGTTTTGTTTGCATTTTTAATTATTTCTGGAAAAAACCGTGGGGATATTTGGACGAGGTAATTTCCGCAACACAAACTGTTTATGAACAGAATGATCATGCGGTGGCTTTATCAGAACCACTTAAAGAGTTGGAAAACCAGCTAAACCAAATCAAAATGTCTGTTCTATTAAGTAAACAGGCGGCAAAACAAGCCGAGAATAAAAAGAATGAAATCATCATGTATCTGGCCCATGACATACGAACCCCATTGACAACGGTAATCGGTTATTTGAGTTTGCTTCATGAGGCTCCGGATATGCCTGAAGGGCAAAAGGAAAAGTATATCAAGGTGGCACTTGATAAGGCTGATCGTCTTGAAAAACTTATCAACGAACTGTTTGAGATCACAAAATACAACGCACATACAGTTGTACTGAAAAGGGAAAACGTAGATTTACACTGTCTAATTGCACAGGTAATTGACGAAATATACCCAACGCTGTCCGCCAACGGCAATACGGCGGTTTTCAAAGCGGATGATGATTTGTCTGTAACAGGCGATCCTGAAAAGTTGGCAAGAGTATTCAGCAACCTTTTGAGAAATGCGGCTGCATATAGCTACCCCAAAACAGAAATCAGAATATCAGCAAAGAGATCTGACCGTAATATTCAAATCATTTTTGAAAATCATGGAAAGACAATTGCGCCGGAGCAGCTTGACAGCATATTTGAAAAATTCAGCCGTTTGGATGAAGCCCGGCTTTCTGATACAGGCGGTGCAGGATTGGGGCTTTCGATTGCCGAAGAAATCATACATCTGCATGGCGGTACGATTACTGCTTCCAGTAAAAACGAAACTATTTCCTTTGTGATTGTGTTGCCTATTTCAGCTTAGGAAAAATAGAACATAATCTTAGGAATTGCTTAGGAATTTTCCTACACAATCTTTGAGATTGTTCTGCCCTTGTTCGGTACAATGGTTACTGAACAAGGGCAGATTTTTGTTTAAGCGAAAGGAGCAAATTTATGGAATTGAAAATTGAACACATAAGCAAGCGGTTTAAAGATAAGATGGCTGTTGATGATGTTAGCCTTACATTGACAACTGGCGTATGGGGGTTGTTGGGGGCAAACGGAGCTGGTAAAACTACACTTATGCGGATGATTGCGGATATTATGGAACCGAGCAACGGGAGTATTTCTTTTGATGGAGAAGATATTCGCAAGATGGGTGCGGATTACCGCAATATCTTTGGCTTTTTGCCACAGGATTTTGGCTATTCCCGCGATTTCACGGTTAAGGATTATCTGGAATATGTCGCTGCATTAAAGGATGTGCCGCCCAGAGAAACAACAAAGAAAATCAACCATCTACTGGATATTCTCACCCTTTCCGATGTGAAAGGGAAAAAGATTGCCAAACTATCTGGCGGTATGAAACGTCGTGTAGGAATTGCACAGGCTATGCTGAATGACCCTAAAATCCTTGTTATGGATGAGCCAACGGCAGGACTTGATCCCGGAGAAAGGGTGCGGTTTAGAAACTTCATTTCAGAATTTTCACATAACCGTATTGTCCTGATTTCCACCCATATTGTTTCTGATATTGAATATATCGCAACTCGTAATGCGATTATGAAAGCTGGAAAAATTATTGATGTGGGAACGACAAACGAGTTGGTAAAACAGATTGAGGATAAAGTATGGAGCTGTGTGGTTCCTGCTCATAAGATGATGGACTATGAAATGCGTCTGCGGATTATCAATCAGCGTGGCGAGGACAATAATCAAATATCTATCCGTTATCTTGCAGATCATTCTGAGGTAGCGGGTTCCATTCCTGCGGAACCGCGTTTGGAAGATTTGTATTTATGGCTGTTTCCACAAGAAGATGTCGAAAGGGAGGGAAAATAATATGCGTTTATTTTGTTTAGAAGTAAAGCGTGTCCTGAAATCACGACGCACATTTATCTTGCTTGCTGTGGCTCTGGTTATGTCCGCTGCTATGGCATATCTGCCGATTGCTTTTGAGTCTATCAATCGTCCAAATCCAGACGGAACAAAAACAGAACTTGATGGTATGGAAGCAATCGAATATAAGCGTGATCTATACGCAGCTATAAATGGCGAAGTTACTCCTGAAAAAGTAAGGGAGGCATTGAAAACTTATCAGGATTTAATAAATGAATATGGTCCTCTGGAGAGTGATACATTCCCGGTTTCTGTCAGCATTAAACAGATTGTACCTATTCGCCCATTACTCAAAGCGTTACCGGAACTGTATGCTGATCCGCTGACTGGAATTGGAGCTGACCTTATGGATATTGATCCAGAAGATGTCGCACAAAACTATTATCAGCGTTGCGTTACCCATTTATCAGATGTTATGAAAAATGAGCAGCGAAACCATCCAAAAGCGCAGCAACAGAGCATAGACAAGTATGCCGAGGTTGATACGCCATTCCAGCTTTATGCGGGGCTTTCCAGAGATGCTTTTGATTACATTGAACTTTATATCATGGTTCTGGCGATTTTGTGTGTTGCCATTACTGCTCCTGCTTTTTCTGGTGAGTATCAGAGCGGAGCCGATAGCATCTTGCGCTGTACAAAGCATGGTCGGTTGAAACTAGCAGTTAGCAGAATACTGGCATCTTGTGCGATTTCGGTCGTGACATTTGCTATTGGGATTACTCTGCACCTACTGATCTCAAACTTAGCATTTGGTACAAATTGTTTGGAAACATCTATGCAAATGCTGTTTTCCATTATCAACCTGCCTAATATCAATTTGGGTCAACTACAAATTTACCTTGCTCTGGCGGGGTTGCTGTCTATTGTGAGTTGCATTTGCTGCACACTTTTCCTATCCGCTAAGTGCAAAGATGCACTATCGGTGTTGCTGATCTCTATTGTTGTAATCCTTGTCCCGTTTTTTGCTTACACAGCATTAGGCGTAAATTGGATCTCTGCCATTCTCCCCTCTGCTGGAATTGGGATGCAGAACAATTTCCTGTATCAGCTTATCAATTTTAACTACTTGCATATTGGTGGAATGAGTTTTTGGACACCGCATATAATTTTAATTTCCGCAGCGATTGAAGTTCCAATTTTCTTGTTTCTTGCAGTTCGTTCCTACTGTAAACATCAAGTGGCATAAGGAGGTAATCGGACACGAATGATGATTTAGATAAATTGATAAAATGTACTTTGACCAATGTTGCCTAAAACATTAACTTATCTGACCCTGATAGGTTGCAAGAACGTATTCATCAAGATATTTTGAAAAAATCTCTTGATGATAAAAAGAAAAAAGGAAAATAATCTATCTAATCTGCCGCACGACGGCAAAAGAAAAAAAGCCGTCGTGAAGCAGACACATTCCACGCGCCTATGGATCGGCGGCTTTGAGAAAATCAGAGCCGCCGTTTCTTTTTGCTTTTCCGACGATACTTATGCAATCAGGAGGGCGGTATATAGGAGGATACCGCCATGTCAATTTTCGTCATTCACAGCACCCATGAGCTGCACCAATTAAAAAAAGTCTTGCCCCTCCTCCGGGGAGGTATGACTTCCTATCGGCATTATCGTTCCATCTAAATCAGCAAAATAGTAGGTGTTTTTGTCGCGCCAGTTTCCCATTGCGGGGAGCTGGCGTTTTTTATTGTCGATTTTTCAGGAAAGCTCCCGAAGTATGTCGCTGCCGATCCCCGCCTCCTTTCGATTCACTCGTCAATCGCCCGTGAATCGAAATGGAGGTACATAATGAAGAAAGTCAATCTTAGGGACTTATATCCCGATGTTTACAAAAATGATCACTTTGTAGAAGTAACCGAAGATGTGCTGGAGACGATCCGAGCTGCCGAGCGTGCAGAAGCTGCCTATGACCGGAGGATGTATCGTTATAAGGCGCATTACTCCCTGGACTGTGACAATGGCATTGAAAATACGATCCTGATGAAGCCCCAGACACCGGAAATGCTCCTGGAGGAAAAGCAGCTGCGGGAGCAGCTCTATGCCGCTGTGATGGCTCTACCGGAGAAGCAGGCCAAGCGGATCTATGCCCGGTATTACCTGGGTATGCGCGTGAGTGAAATCGGCGCAGCGGAGGGTGTAGACCCAAGCCGTGTTCGTGACAGTATCCGGCGCGGTCTGAAGCAGCTGGCAAAGTATTTTTAGGATAGAATAACAAAGGGTGCAAGGTCTCATAGTGCTTCTGGCACAGGGCTTTGCGCCCTATTTGCATCCTTGTATTCTTCGAGCGAAAGAAATATAATAAGCCATATTGGAGGGAAACTATATGGATTATATGACGCTGAAAGAAGCAAGTGAAAAATGGGGTGTTACCCCAAGGCAGATCAATTATCTGTGTGCCGGTGGGCGTATCCCCGGCGCTGTAAAGATGGCTACCATTTGGCTGATTCCCAAGGATGCGGAGAAACCGGCAGACCGCCGTTTCAAAAATACAAAAAAATAATCCTCTCGTGAGGTTTCTGTGACATTTGGATGCTACACTAAGAATGAAGGAGTGTGATACAATGCGAATTTTAGTAGTCGAGGATGACCGACTTTTGAATAATACCTTGTGCTATAATCTGGATACTGCGGGCTATGCCGTGGACTCTGCATTGACAAAATCAGCAGCCAGCAACTTTCTGACCAGGCAGGACTACGACCTGATTGTGCTGGATGTAAACCTGCCGGATGGGAATGGCTTTGATTTCTGCCGTGAGGTAAAGGAGCGCCGGCCGGATACGGCAGTGATCTTCCTGACTGCAAATGATATGGAGAGCGATATGCTCAAAGGCTATGAGCTGGGCGCAGAGGACTATGTGACCAAGCCATTTCCTATGAGCGTCTTTCAAAAAAAGTTGTCCGTGGTGCTGGGGCGGCTGGCGAAACAGTCTGGCGGCGATTGCTATGAGGATGGCGCACTATCCATCAATTTCTCGGAGATGACTGCTTCCCTGTCCGGTAAGCCGCTGGTGTTCACTCCATTGGAATACCGGCTGTTGAAAATCATGACCAAAAACCCGCAGAATGTTTTGACCAGGCAGGTGCTGCTTGAAAAGCTGTGGGATGCCGATGGGAACTTTGTGGATGAACACGCCCTGACTGCGGCCATCAGCCGGGTGCGGAACAAAATTGAAACGGAGGGCCGCCAGTACATCAAGACGGTGTACGGTATGGGCTATATGTGGATTGGAGGGGCACCGAAATGAATATGCGAAAACTCTCCATCAACAAAGCCTGCATCCTTTTGGGAACGCTTCTGCTGCTGACAGTTGGTGCAGTCTGCACCGCTGTTTATCTGCTGACCCAGAATATAACCGCTGTCCGGTGTGTGTTCCTGTTCAGTCTCTTTGTACTGCTCTGCGTTATCTTCTTTGTGGCCCTGATCCGCCGGAAGCTGGTCCGGTTCTCCGATGCCTTTTGTGGTCAGATGGATGATATGCTCTCCGGGGATATGCAGCCGAAGCAGACGGTCGAGGAAGAAAGCCTGTTCTATAAAATCAACTACCGGCTGGGGCGGCTGTACGAGGTCATGCAGGAAAATAAAAACAGCATCGCAAAGGAACGGGCTGACCTGCAAGAGCTGATCTCTGACATCTCCCATCAGGTCAAGACCCCGATTGCCAACTTGAAGATGATCAACAACACGCTGCTTGAAAACGAGGTTCCCCCGCAGAAGCAAAAGGAATTTCTGACAGCCCAGGCCAGCCAGCTTGATAAGCTGGACTTCCTCATGCAAGCCATGATTAAAACCTCCCGCCTGGAAACGGGAGTCATTTCGCTGGAGCAAAAACAGCAGCCGGTTTATGATACCCTTGCCGCTGCCCTGGGCGGGATTTTGCTCAATGCCGAAAAGAAACAAATAGATGTGCAGGTGGAATGCCCGGAGCATTTGGATGCGCGCCATGATAGAAAATGGACAAGCGAAGCCCTGTTCAACATTCTGGATAATGCTGTGAAATACACCCCGGCAGGCGGGCAGATCCGTGTGTCGGTGGAAGGCTGGGAAATGTATGTGAAGATCGACATTGCAGATACCGGCATTGGCATCTCAGAACAGCACCAAGGGACGATTTTCAAACGGTTTTACCGGGAAGATGCGGTGCATGATGTGGACGGTATTGGGATTGGCCTGTATCTGGCCCGTGAGATTGTGACCTTGCAGGGCGGCTATATCCGGGTGGCATCGGAAGTTGGGAAAGGCTCAACCTTTTCTGTTTTCCTGCTCCGAAAGTAGCGCCGACTCGCCCCAAAAATTGAAATGTCACAGACTTGTGACATTTGGGGCCGAATTTAACGGAAATTTTTTGTGGCTCGTGACATTTCTGTGAGGTTTGGTCGTTACAATGGGTTTATCAAAAAGAAAGGATGGTGTTCTTTATGAGCATTTTGCAAACGACTGAACTGAAAAAATATTATGGCGCAGAGCCGAACATTACCAGAGCCTTGGATGGTGTGACCCTCTCCATAGAAAAGGGCGAATTTGTAGCCATCGTGGGAACCTCCGGCAGCGGTAAATCCACACTGCTGAACATGATCGGCGGGCTGGATGTGCCTACCTCCGGCCAGGTTGTAGTGGATGGCAAGGAGCTGTCCAAACTCAAAGACGAGGAACTGACCGTTTTCCGTAGAAGAAAGATCGGCTTTATCTTCCAGAACTACAATCTGGTGCCGGTGCTGAATGTCTACGAAAACATTGTGCTGCCTGTGGAGCTGGACGGAAACAAGGTAGACAAGAAGTTTATGAACGAAATAGTGCAGATGCTGGGACTGGAGGATAAGCTGAACAATATGCCCAATAACCTCTCCGGCGGCCAACAGCAGCGCGTAGCCATTGCCCGCGCCTTGGTGTCAAAGCCCGCTATTGTTTTGGCTGATGAACCCACCGGCAACTTGGACAGCAAGACCAGCGCCGATGTGCTGGGGCTTCTGAAAACCACAAGCCAGAAATTCCACCAGACCCTTGTGATGATTACCCATAACAGTGAGATTGCCCAGCTTGCCGACCGCATTATTCGGATCGAGGATGGTAAGATCGTGCAGTAAAGGGGGCGGAACTATGAATGACATTCTATTTGGCAATAACAACAAGGCTGTCATCAAAAAGCTGGCAAACCGCAGCTTCCGAAGCAACAAAATGCGGAATGTGATTGCAGTCATTGCGATTGCCCTGACAACCTTTCTCTTTACGGCAGTCCTGACCATTGGTATGGGAGCCAAGGGAACGCTGGAATACAACATGGCAAAGATGATCGGCACTGGTGCGGATGCGCTGGTACAGGGTCTTTCCGAAGAACAATTCCAGCAGTTAAAAGAAAACTCCATGTTTGAAAAGGTGGGCTGTTGGGTGCCCATTGAGATCATGACCAACACCAACCGAATATTTGCGGAAATTGATTACGCCGATCAGCCTCAGTTGGAGCTTCGGATGCAGACACCGCGCACAGGTTCTGCGCCCCAAAAAGCAAATGAGGTTTTGGTTTCTGCCAATATACTGAAGGATCTGAACATCGAAGAAAAAATCGGGGCAGAAATTCCTATCGAATTTAAGAATCGTCAAAGCGGCCAGATGTATCATTTTGATATGGTCGTATCAGGTATTTACGATACACCAAATGAAAAATCGGAATCAGTCATTGTTTCCAAAGCCTTCATGGAAGAAAATCCAGAGATGATGAGCGAAATTGCCCAAGGGCGTGAGGGATGTGGCATTTATGATGCTGATGTGATTATGCGGGATAGCTCCATGGTAAAGGAGCGCATCTCGGAGTTTGTTCGCAGCATTGGCGGCAATCCAGACGATAGAAGTGCTGAGAATTATATCCGTATAGCCCCCAACACTATCCTCTCCAACAACAGCGGCGGCTCTATCATGTGGCTGGTAGCAGGTGTATTTGGCGTCCTATTCATGTTCTGTGGGTATCTGCTGATCTACAATGTATTCGAGATTGCAGTTACCAACGATATTCGGCAGTATGGCCTGCTACGGACGGTGGGGACTACTTCCCAGCAGATCAAGCGTTTGGTCAACCGGCAGGCGCTGTACCTGTTCCTGATTGGAACACCATTTGGCCTGCTTTTTGGCATCCTGCTCGGACGCAGTATTCTGCCTGTGGCACTCCAGATGTTTGCTGCCGATTATAGTGGTAAAAACATTGAGGTCAGCACACTTCCATATTTGGGTATTATCGTAGGTGCGATCCTATTCTCAGGACTTACGGTTTATATCAGTACCAGAAAGTCGGTGAAGAAAGCCTCCCGTGTGTCACCTATCGAGGCTATCCGCTATGTAGAGCAAGACACTATTTCCATAAAGCGAAAAAAGACAAATACCGGAGCAGTTATTCCTCGCATGGCGAAAGCCAACCTGCAACGCAATAAGCGTCGGACAGTCTTTATTGTGATTTCCCTGACTTTGAGCATCGTCCTTCTGAACTCGGTATTTATCTTCAGCGGCAGCTTTGATGAAGATGTTTATATCAAAACCCATACCAAAAGTGACTTTGCGGTTTACAACCCGGACATTCAAGCCGCATGGGGAGATGAATTTGGACACAGCTGTACTGTTTCAGAAAAATCGGTAGAGGAAATTGAACAGCAGCCAGGTGTAATGAACGAAGTCCGCCTATACCGTAACACTTTTGAGGATGATCATATTGCCTGTGATTGGGGGTCTTCTTTCTCGATTGATAATAGGGATAAATATGCCTATGTACTTCCTGATTCATTAAATCTCGGCTGGATTGAGTATGGAGGGGATTATGCTGCGTTGACTGCGGATAACCTTCCGCTTGGAAATGTGTATGGCTTCTCTGAAAATCTCCTGAACAAGATGGACATTATTGAGGGCGAACGCGATGTGTCTGTCCTGAAAGAAAAACTCTGGAATGGCAACAATGTAATTTTAGTAAGCCACTATAACGATAAGGGAAACTTAAGCGGTGGTGCGGATAATGTCTATTATTTTGGACTGTCGGTTGGAGACACTATTCAATTTTATGAAAATGGAGTTCCAACCGAGGCGTTTACAGTGATTGCAAAGGCTGCTGTTACGAGCAATGAAATGACCTTGACTGGCGGTGGCGATAATATTGCAACAGATGTTGGTGGACCAAAGATCTATATGTCAGAAAATAAGTTCAAAGAAATTTATGAAACTCCTACCTTGTATGGTTTCCTCTTTGATGTAGAGGAACAGTATCAGCAGGATATGGAGAACTATCTGATGCGGGACACCGATGTTTCCTATAACTCTATTTCAACGCTGAAAGCTGATGTTTTAGGCATGAAAAATGTTGTCCTGCTGGTTGGCGGAATGATAGGTGCTGTATTTGCTTTGGTGGGCCTGATCAACTTCATCAATCTGGTTATGACCAATATCGTTACCCGCCGTCATGAGTTTGCCACCATGCAAAGCATTGGTATGACGAACCGGCAGCTCCGAAAAATGATGATTTCGGAAAGCTTCTCTTATGTGCTGCTGGCTGGGATTGTCGGCACACTAGTTGCGGCGACACTTGGCATGACATTGCTAAGAGCATTTGTAGAAAATGGTCCTACCAGTATGATGATGACATTCCAGATAACCTTGCTGCCTGCGCTGATTATGCTGATTCTGTTTTTGGCATTGGCATTTATCGTTCCAGTTGTCGCACTCCGGCTCTTTAACAATCGAAGTGTTGTAGAGCGGCTTCGGGTAAATGAATAACAGGCACAGCCATATCAAGTGAATACTTCCTACGCCGTTGTATGCGACTGTGGGGCACGAAAAACCGGGGGATTTTTCTCCCGGTTTTTCAAATGTCACGAACTTGTGACATTTGGAGCCGAATTTAGCGGAAATTTTTTGTGGCTCGTGACATTTCTGTGAGGTTTGTTCGTTACAATGGGTCTAAGTTAAAGAAAGGATGGTGTTCTCTATGAGCATTTTGCAAACGACTGAACTGAAAAAATACTACGGCACAAAGCCGAATATCACAAAGGCCCTGGATGGTGTGAACCTCTCTGTTGAGCAGGGGGAATTTGTAGCGATTGTTGGAACCTCCGGTAGCGGAAAATCCACTCTGCTAAACATGATCGGCGGACTGGATGTGCCTACCTCCGGCAAGGTCATTGTGGATGGGCGCGACCTCTCTACATTGAAAGACGAGCAGCTTACTATCTTCCGCAGACGAAAGATCGGCTTCATCTTCCAGAACTACAATCTGGTGCCGGTGCGGAATGTCTTTGAAAACATTGTGCTGCCTGTGGAGCTGGATGGAAACAAGGTGGACAAGAAGTTTATGAAAGAAGTGGTGCGGATGCTGGGGCTGGAGGATAAACTGAACAATATGCCCAGCAATCTCTCCGGCGGCCAGCAGCAGCGTGTAGCCATCGCCCGCGCTCTGGTATCGAAGCCTGCTATCGTTCTGGCGGACGAGCCAACAGGCAATCTGGACAGTATGACCAGCAGCGATGTGCTGAGCCTGCTGAAAGTTACCAGCACAAAATTCCACCAGACCCTTGTAATGATTACCCATAATAATGAGATCGCCCAGCTTGCCGACCGCATTATTCGGATCGAGGATGGTAAGATTGTGCAGTAAAGGGGGCGGAACTATGAAGGACATTCTATTTGGCAATAACAACAAGGCTGTCATCAAAAAGCTGGCAAACCGCAGCTTCCGAAGCAACAAAATGCGGAATGTGATTGCAGTCATTGCGATTGCCCTGACAACCTTTCTCTTTACGGCAGTCCTGACCATTGGTATGGGAGCCAAGGGAACGCTGGAATACAACATGGCAAAGATGATCGGCACTGGTGCGGATGCGCTGGTACAGGGTCTTTCCGAAGAACAATTCCAGCAGTTAAAAGAAAACTCCATGTTTGAAAAGGTGGGCTGTTGGGTGCCCATTGAGATCATGACCAACACCAACCGAATATTTGCGGAAATTGATTACGCCGATCAGCCTCAGTTGGAGCTTCGGATGCAGACACCGCGCACAGGTTCTGCGCCCCAAAAAGCAAATGAGGTTTTGGTTTCTGCCAATATACTGAAGGATCTGAACATCGAAGAAAAAATCGGGGCAGAAATTCCTGTTGAATTGAAGGTTCGTCAAAGTGGTCAGGTTTATCATTTTGATATGGTCGTATCCGGTATTTACGACACACCAAATGAAAAATCAGAATCGGTCATTGTTTCCAAAGCATTTCTGGAAGAAAACGCAGAAATGATGAGCGATATTGCTTTGGGGCGTGTTGGCTGTGGTATTTATACAGCCGATGTAGTAATGCGGGATAGTTATATGGTAAAGGACCGCATTTCAGAGCTTGTCCGCAATATCGGCGGTAATCCGGACGATGTCAATGCAGCTAACGCGGTTCGCGTTGCTCCTAATCCCATCGTTTCTAGTGAAAGCGGCCTTATGATGTGGCTGGTAGCGGGTGTATTTGGCGTCCTGTTCATGTTCTGCGGGTATCTGCTGATCTACAATGTATTTGAGATTGCTGTAACCAATGATATTCGACAGTACGGCTTGCTGAGGACTGTGGGAACAACTTCCAGACAAATCAGGCGTTTAGTCAACCAGCAGGCACTGTACCTGTTCCTGATCGGTACGCCATTCGGTCTGCTTTTCGGCACATTGCTTGGCCGCAGTATTCTGCCTGCTGCACTCCAGATATTTGCGGTTGATTTCAGCGGAGGAAACATTGAGGTCGGCACACTCCCATATTGGGGGATTATCGCAGGTGCGATTCTGTTCTCAGGACTCACGGTTTATATCAGCACCAGAAAGTCGGTAAAGAAAGCCTCCCGTGTGTCACCTATCGAGGCTATCCGCTATGTAGAGCAGGACACGGTTTCCATAAAGCGAAAAAAGACAATTTCCGGGGCAGTCATTCCCCGCATGGCGAAGGCAAATCTTCAGCGCAATAAGCGCCGGACAGTCTTTATTGTGATTTCTCTGACTTTGAGCATTGTCCTCTTGAACTCGGTGTTTATCTTCAGCGGCAGCTTTGATGAAGATGCCTATATCGAAAACCAGACCCGAAGTGACTTTATAGTATATAGTCCAGGCATTCAGGCGGCGTTTGGAAATGACTTTGGGCATAACAGCACTGTTCCAGAAAAGGCGACAGAAGAAATCAAAGAACAGCCTGGAGTCACAAACGAAGTCTACCTGTACCGGAACACTTTTGAAGATGACCATATCTCTTGTGACTGGGGAACGCCCTATGTGGTTGATAACACATATAAGGAGCAGCGAATGTTGCCGGAACACCTCAATTTAGGTGTTTACCAAACAGAAAATTATAGGCATACTGTTGGGTTGACTGCGGATAACCACCCCCTCGGAAATGTATTTGGCTTTTCGGAAAACTTCTTCAATCGGCTGGACATTATCGAAGGTGAAACTGATTTATCTGTCTTAAAAGACAAACTTTGGAATGGTAACAATGTAATTTTAATGGGCGAATATAACGATCATGGTAACTTTGGTGGGGCAGATGCCGCCGATTATTGTGGATTATCAGTTGGAGATACCATTCAATTTTATGAAAATGGAACTCCAACCGAGGAGTTTACCATTATCGCAAAAGCCGTAGCTACTAATAGCGATATGACTATGACTGGTGGCGGTTCAAATATTGCGCAAATAATAGAAGGTCCTAAAATTTTTATGGCTGAAAACAAATTCAAGGAGATTTATGAAACTCCTACCTTGTATGGTTTCCTTTTTGATGTAGAGGAACAATACCAGCAGGAGATGGAAAGCTATCTGGCGCAGGATACAGATGTTGCCTATACCTCTATCCTGACGATGAAAGCAACTGTTTCCAGTGTAAAAAATGTTGTCTTGCTGATTGGCGGAATGATCGGTGCTGTATTTGCCCTGGTGGGACTAATCAACTTCATCAATCTGGTTATGACCAACATTATTACCCGCCGGCACGAGTTTGCTACTATGCAGAGTATCGGCATGACGAACCGGCAGCTCCGCAAAATGATAATTTCTGAAAGCTTCTCTTATGTACTGCTGGCAGGGATTGTTGGTACGCTGGCTGCTGGTGTGCTTGGCATAACATTGGTAAGGGCTTTTGTAGAAATCAGTCCAAGCAGTATCATGATGACATTCCAGATGACCCTGCTCCCTGCATTGGTTATGCTGGTTCTCTTTCTGGCACTGGCGTTTATTGTGCCCGTTGTCGCACTCCGTTTCCTCAATAATCGAAGTGTTGTAGAACGGCTTCGGGTAAATGAGTAAAGGCATAGGAGGTGAACAACATGAATGATATTTTATTTGGCAACAATAATTCCAAAGTGATTACCAAGCTATCCAAACGCTATTTTAAGAAGAATAAGGTCCGCAATCTGGCTGCACTGTTGGCAATTATCCTTACTGCTTTCCTATTTACCTCTATCACTTCCCTGGCGTTCAATATGGCGTCCTCCATCCAGCTCTCTCTACAAATGCAGAAAGGCAGCAAGGCGGATGGCACTTTAGGATATATGACGGAGGAACAGTACGAGCAGCTTGTAAACAGCGATTTTGTGGAGCAGGCAGGCCACCGGCGTATCATTGGCTATGCAAGCAATACTTCCAGCCATTCCATTGAGATCAATTACGCGGACAGTGTGCAGCAGGAGCTGACCTTCTGTGTGCCTACTCACGGAGCGGCACCGGAGAAAGCGAATGAGATCGCCACCACGGATCTGGCGCTGAAGGCGCTGGGTGTAGAACCTGAGATCGGCGCAGAGGTTCCGCTGGAATTTGAACTGCGGGGGAAAACTTATCATTATGATATGGTGCTTTCCGGCTGGTGGGAAGCAAGCAACGACTCTGTGAGCGTTGCGACTGTTTCAGAGCAGTTTATAAAGGAAAACCCCGATGTGGTTCAGAACACTTATGCGGTAGATCATGAAATGTCCGGCGTTACTTTTTCCGATGTCGTGCTGAAGAATAAAGCAAATGTTCAGCAGCAGTTGAATGAGTTCGTTTACTCCATTGGCGGCAATCCAGAGGATATGGGCGCAGACAATTTCATTCTCGCCTCTGAAAATCAAATGTCCCAGGGATTGACTTCATCTGAGTCCATCGTGTTCGCCGTTGTATTTATCCTGATGTTTGTCGTGTGCGGATACCTGCTAATCTACAATATCTTTGATATTTCTGTGATGCAGGATGTTCGTCAATACGGTCTGCTGCGGACGATTGGAACTTCCACACGGCAGATCAAGGGCATTGTGAACCGTCAGGCGGTCTGGCTCACGCTGATCGGACTGCCTATTGGTCTGATTGCCGGTTTCTTTGCCGGCTGGGTGCTGCTTCCTATCGTGACAGAGATCATTAACCTTGAATACTCTATGGTGGGTACATCCGTATCGACCTCGCCTCTGATCTTTGTTATTGCCGCCCTCTTTACAATCCTGACCGTGTTTATCAGCACCCGGAAGCCTGCAAAAAAGGCGGCAAAGATTTCTCCTCTGGAGGCGATCCGCTACACCGAGCAGAATGCCTATAAAAAGAGAAGTGCCAAGCGTACCAATGGGGTAAAGCTGTCCCGCATGGCCTTTTCCAATCTGGGACGCAACCGCAGGCGTTCCGCATTTATTGTTATTTCCCTGCTTCTGTGCATCGTCCTGTTTAACTCTATCATCATTGTGACGCAAAGCCTTGATGAAGAAAAGTGGGTAAACCGTGTGACCAGAACAGATTTTAATGTCTATAACTCCGCCGCATTTAATGTAATGGAAAGCGTGCAGCACCATGAAGATACACTCTCACAACAGGCAGTGGATCTGATTGCCGGACAGCCCGGAGTTGAGGATGAACGCTATCTTTACCGAAATACAAAAGACGATAGAAATGTGCTGGTTGACTATGGGTTTGAAGATTTAAGCGGCATAGAGTTATTCCATGAGGAAGAAGGCGTCGTAAATCAAAGCTATCAGGGATATAGCCTGTACACCAGTTCTGATACCGAAAGGCGCTATTTTGGTAATGTGATGGGAGCCTCCGAAAACTTCTGGGCGGATATGCGTATTTTTGAAGGCGAAAAAGATGCCGAAACCTTAACTCAGAAAATGGCTACCGGAGAATATGTCATTATTGGCTGTCCCATGGACAAACTGACAGAGGAACCAAGGAACACTCCGCTGACCGATCAGTTACAGGTTGGAGAGAGCATTTCCTTCTACAAGGATGGGGAACTGGTCAGAACCAGCACTATCCTTGCAAAAGCGATCCTCGTGGGAACGGAAACCGAAACGCCGACAGGCACCACCGCCCAGGCGCACATCGCCGCTGATGCTCCTTTTGTGTATCTGCCGGACACTGTATTTAAGGAAATCTATGACGCTCCCACGCTGCTGACTTATGGATTCAATGTGGATGAAGCCTTGCAGCCGCAGATGGAAGAATTTTTGAGCAGCTATGTGAGTGAAAATACTTCGGTTGCCTATACTTCCACCAAGCTGTTGAAAGAGCAGCTTGATTCGGTCCGCAGCATGATCCTGGTTATCGGCGGTCTGATTGGCTGCATCATGGCCTTTGCAGGACTGATCAACTTTACCAACATGATTATTACCAACATCATCACCCGCCGCCATGAGTTTGCTACCATGCAAAGCATCGGTATGACCGGCAAGCAGCTTCGCCGCCTGATGGTCTATGAGGGCATCTATTATGCCGCCGGCGCAGACATTATTGGCGGAGCAGTCGCAGCGATCCTGGCAGTCACGGTGCTAAAGAGCGCATTAAATGGCCCCTCCATGTGGTTCTTTACCCTGAACATTACATTGGTTCCTGTTCTGGTCATTGGTGTGCTTTATCTGCTGCTGGCTGCGGTTATTCCGCTGATCGTTCTCCACTTCTTTAACAAGGGAACTGTGGTGGAACGGCTGAGGACTTCGGAGTAAATAATTAGACAGAGCCGAGGGGAATTTTTCCCTCGGCTTTTCTAATTGTCACAGATTTGTGAGATTTCAGCTTGTTATTTTGTCGAAATGGAGTATGTCCGTGACATTTCTATGAGGATTGCCTGTTAAGATAAAAGAAAAGTGAAAAAGTTGCCGCACGATGGCAAAAGAAAAAAAGCCATCGTACAGCGACTATATTGTTATGCACTTTGCAACGGTGGCTTTGAAAAAATCAGAGCCGCCGTTTCCTTTCGTCTATCTAAAATGAACGACGACCCTACACCCTGCAATCTGGTACGGCGGCACATAGGAGGATGCCGCCATGTCAATTTTTGTCATTCGCAATAGCCATGAGTTACACCAGCTAAAAAAAGTCTTGCCCCTCCTCCGGGGGAGTATGACTATCTATCAGTATTATCGTTCCATCTAAATCAGCAGAATAGTAGGTATTTTTGTTGCGCCGATTTCCCGTTATGGGGAGTTGGCGTTTTTTGCTGTCGATTTTTCGGGAAGGCGTGCGAAGTATGTCGCTGTCGATCCCCGCCTCCTTTCGATTCACTCGTCAACCGCCCGTGAATCGAAATGGAGGTACATAATGAAGAAAGTCAATCTCCGGGAATTGTATCCCGATGTTTATAAAACCGATCACTTTGTAGAAGTAACAGAAGATGTGCTGGAGACGATCCGTGCCGCTGAGCGTGCAGAAGCTGCTTATGACCGGAGGATGTATCGCTATAAGGCGCACTACTCCCTGGACTGCGACAACGGCATTGAAAATGCGATCCTGCTGAAGCCCCAGACGCCGGAAATGCTTCTGGAAGAAAAGCAGCTGCGGGAGCAGCTCTATGCCGCTGTGATGGCTCTGCCGGAGAAGCAGGCTAAGCGGATCTATGCCCGGTATTACCTGGGTATGCGCGTGAGTGAGATCGCCGCAGCGGAGGGTGTAGACCCAAGCCGTGTCCGTGACAGCATCCGGCGTGGTCTGAAGCAGCTGGCAAAGTATTTTTGAAAAAGTTTCGTTTGGTGCGCTCGTTTTTTGCTCTTTTTGTCAGAGTTAATAAGAAGGACAAGTTTTCCCCCCTTCAACAGCACTTTGACAATTTCATAGACAGCATAACAGGTACATAACCCGTGTACGAGCGAGTGTGGAACGCCGCGAAGATAGAGCAGTCAGGGAGGTGATGAACAAAGCTGCTTTGGAGCGATCTACGATTCCACAAAACGGATGGTGGCAGATCCGGCGCGAGGACTGCACGGGGGCTTAAAGATACTTCCTCACGGCCTCCTAAAGACTTGGGTGGAACCCTGCGGCGCACGAGTAAAACGACGCTGCGGAGTTATGACAACCGCGCCAGCGGAGACCTGTTATGTTCCCATCGTCAGGGTTGCGTGGCAAATGTGACGAGAATTGAGTTATATTAAAATAGGAAGCGATTACTTTCTTATGTAGTCGTTTTCTATTCAAAATCAGATACCATGCGCTGGCAGTTTCGGCTGCCAGCGTATTCATGTGATTTTGAAAGCACGATGATAACCTTGACAGATTGGAGGGAATATGGTCTATGGAAAAACTCATTACACGAAAAGAAGCTGCTGAAATTTTAGGAATCAGCATCGCAACGCTGGATGCCGCCCGTAACAACGGTCTGATCTCTTATGTGCAGTATGTTCAGAATGGCTGTGTGTATTTTACTGCGGCGGGTCTCCAGGAGTATATCGCAAAATGTACGCACAGGGCAAAGCCTGTTGAGAGAAGCACAACCTACCGTAAGCCTCGAAGTGGAAGATCGTGAGCCGGTCCGTATCCTTGATGGAATCAGAGATGTTTGATAAAACAAAGGTACAGCGCTGGAGATCTTTTTTAGGAGGTGGCGGAGTTGGCAAATAGAAAACGAGCAATTCCACAATACGGTACAGTTACGCTGAACGGTCTTGACTATTACAGGACAAGAGTTCAGGATGCAGATGGAAAATTGGTGGCCCTTTATGCAAGGACACCTGAAGAATTATATGATAAGGAACTGAATGCGTTGGAGCAGATCGACAATGATACATTTTGTCGAAAGTCTCCCACCGTTGCAGAATACTGTGAGAAATGGCTGCTGATGCAGTCGGTTCATGTACGAGCTACTACAATGACCGACTATACATCTAAAGTCAGAAGGCACATTATCAAAGAATTGGGAGATATGCGGATGGCGGATGTGACTTTGGATGACATCCAGCTTGCCCTCGTTCCTGTTTCCAAAAAATCGGCTTCGGTTTATAAGTCTGTGGTTGTCCTTTACAAATCTATTTTCCGGGCAGCAAAGGAAAGCCGGATCATCGAAAATAACCCAACGGTCTATCTGACCTCAAAGGGTGGAGGCGTTCCGCAGAAAGAAAAAGAAGCTCTGACAGATGAGCAGGCAGCCCGCTTATTGGATGCCATTCAAGGGCTTCCGCCGTATGTATTTGTGATGCTTGGTCTGTATGCAGGATTGCGGAGAGAAGAAATCCTCGCCCTGCAATGGGATTCTGTATATCTGGATACGGATACTCCATACCTGACAGTACGAAGGGCATGGCACACAGAAAGCAACCGACCGGTCATTCTTGATGAATTGAAAACAAAGGCGGCGGAGAGAAACATTCCCCTCCCCATCTGCTTGGCAGACTGCCTGAGAGAAGCAAAGGCAAATTCCACTTCGGAGTATGTTGTTCCAAATCGTGATGGCGATCCGCTGTCTTACACGCAGTTTAAGCGGCTTTGGCAGTATATTGTTACCAGAACCACAAAGAAGCGGGTATATTACCGATACGAAGATGGAAAGCGTGTGCAGCATACGGTTACACCTGTTCTGGGGGAAAAGGCCGCTCACAATGGGAAAGTGGTTTACAGCCTGGACTTTGAAGTAACACCCCATCAGCTGCGGCATACATACATCACGAACCTGATCCATTCGTCGGTTGATCCCAAAACGGTTCAATATCTGGCAGGCCATGAGAGCAGTAAGATTACAATGGACATCTATGCAAAGGTCAAATACAATCGACCGGACGAGCTGGTTAAAAGTATGGGCGGCGCATTTGCTCAGTGGGATGGTGTTCGATCCTAAAGCACAGAAGTAATGAAATATCATAAGCAGTAAGAGCGAGGCAAGGATGTCTCGCTCTTTGTTTTCCCCAATCCGTATCTTTGATTAAATTCATGCTTTCTGATAAAACGAGGGTGTAAGTTGTAAACGCTCATTATCAAGAAAGGAAAATCTATATGGCAAAGAAAAATAAAAGTGTTCCGCAGTACGGAACTGTTACGAGAAAAGGAATCCTATATTACAGAACACGGATTCAGGATGCGGATGGCAAGCAGGTCAGCTTGTATGCGACCACTTGTGAAGAACTGTATGAAAAACAGCTGGCAGCAAAGAAGCAGGTCGAGGAGATCCTTTTCCGCCGGAAGCATCCGACGGTTGCTGAATATTGTGAGAAATGGCTGCTGATGCAATCAGCAAAGGTATCTTCAGCTACGATGAAAGGATATACCTCTGACATGAGGAATTATATTATTAAGCCTTTGGGGGATATGTATATGGAGGAAGTGACCGCAGATGATATTCGTCTGGCACTTGTCCCGCTGACCAAAAAATCGGAGGGGTTATACAATACGGTAAATATGCTCATCAAATGTATTTTTTACTCGGCAGAGCGCAGTGAGCTGATTACCTATAATCCTTGTGTTGGAATATCTGCAAAGGGCGGAAAGCCAACGAAGAAGAAAGACGCATTAACTGACCAGCAGGTTGAGGTGTTGCTGGATACAGTCAAGGGGCTGCCTCCCTATTTGTTCATTATGATTTGCTTGTATTCCGGGCTTCGCCGGGAGGAGGCACTTGGACTGCAATGGGATTGTGTATTCCTGGACGCACCTACTCCGTATATATCTGTACGGAGAGCATGGAGGTCAGAGCATAACAGACCTGTGGTTTCTACGGTGCTAAAGACTCCGGCGGCAAAAAGGGATATTCCGATACCGAAGTGTTTGGTGGATTGTCTGAGAGAAGCGAAAGAAAATTCCATATCAGATTATGTGATTGCTGACAGCAAGGGAGAGCCGCTTGCATATTCACAGTTTCAAAGGGTATGGCAGTATGTAGTTGTCCGTTCCACTAAGCCCCGGAACTACTATAAGTATGTAAATGGGGAGAGTATCAAATATACGGTTACTCCAACGCTGGGCATGACACAGAAGAATCAACCCAAAATCAGATATACGATAGATTTTGATGTGACACCACATCAGTTGCGGCACACTTACATTACCAATCTTCTCTATGCAGGGGTGGACCCTAAGACGGTTCAGTACCTTGCAGGACATGAAAACAGCAAAACAACTATGGACATCTATGCAAAAGTGAAGTACAATAAACCAGAGGAGCTTTTTGAGGTGGTAAATGATGCGCTACATCAGAGGGTTTCTGATTAAAAAAGTACCTATTTTTATGGTTAAGGAATAGGACAACCGAGACCTGAAAGGGCAAAAAAGCCCGGAATATCAAGGAAAAACGGCAATCAAAGAATTTCAATACGGTCTCAAAGCAGCTCGTCGCGCTCCGCAGTTCTCCAAGAGATAAGCAAATCGAATATTACAAAGAACAATTTCCCCCGAAAACATCAAGTTTTCGGGGATTTTTATTTTCGCGATCAGCTTTAATATGCCGTGCATCAGTACGCCTGCAGCAACCGCCAGGGAAACTCATTCGGTAAAATGGAGAGCAAAGATCGGCGTATTTTATACGGCAGCAGCATTGCGGGTTTCCTGCATTGTGTACCATATAGGTCTGCTTGTTTTTTTAAGAAAAATAATGCTTGACATCCTAAAATAGATTGTGTACAATCTAAACATAAAAAGATTGCGCGCGATTAAAAATGAAACAATTTAAAAAGATTCAATTTTAATGACAAAGAGAAAGGAGGGTAAGAGATGGGCATTTATGAGTATTCTGTGGAGCGGCCGGACGGAACAATGCAGCCGTTGTCCGCTTATGAGGGAAAGGTACTTCTGATCGTGAATACGGCGACCGGATGCGGATTCACCCCGCAGTACCAGGAACTGGAGGAGTTTTACCGGAAGTACCATGGCAAGGGACTTGAGATTTTAGATATTCCGTGCAACCAGTTCGCGGGACAGACGCCGGGGACGGATGAAGAGATCCACGAGTTCTGCACGCTGAAGTATCACACCGAGTTCCCTCAGATGAAGAAATCCGATGTCAACGGCGAACATCAGCTTCCACTGTATGCGTACTTAAAATCCAAGAAGGGATTTGCCGGATTCGGGAAAGGGGCGAAAGCGGCAGCGATGGGAATAATGCTCCGCAAAATAGATAAGAATTATAAGGAGAACCCCGACATCAAATGGAATTTTACGAAGTTCCTTGTGGACAGGCAGGGCACGGTAGTGGTAAGATTTGAACCAACAGGAGATATGAACGAACTGGAACGACAGATTCTTGCATTATTATAGATGCAGAGAGATATAGGGAATGGAGAACGGTATGGAACGAGTGGATATTGCCATTATTGGAACAGGACCGGCAGGTGTGTCGGCGGCGATTACCGCAAAAATGAGAAATAAAAGCGTGCTGTTAATCGGCAGCAGGGAACTCAGCGAGAAGATGAGCAAGGCGCATCAGATTTTAAACTATCCAGGGCTGCCGGAAGTTTCAGGAGCAGATCTGGTTGCCGGGTACAAGAAGCAGTTAGCAGGTCTTGGCATCGAGGTGACGGAGAAGCGCGTGAACGCGGTCTATGCGATGGGAGATTATTTTGGGATCCAGGCGTCCGGCGAGATTCTTGAGGCGTCCACCGTCATTCTGGCAGCAGGAATCGTCATGGGGAAACCATTCCCGGGAGAAAACAAGCTGCTTGGAAGCGGCGTCAGCTACTGCGCGACCTGTGATGCGCAGTTCTTCCGCGGAAAGGAAGTTGCGGTGATCGGATACGGCAGGGAGGCGGAGCAGGAAGCAGACTATCTGGCGGAGATTGTCGGAAAGGTGCATTATTTCCCGATGGGAAAAGAGGAGCCGCAGCTGTCGGATGCCGTAGAGGTTGTGCATGAGCGGCCGAAAGCGATCACAGGCACGCAGACGGTAAGTGCGCTTGAGACGGACGCGGGTTCCCATCCGGTGGACGGCGTATTTATCTTAAGAGACGCGATCGCACCGTCACAGCTCGTGCCGGGACTTGCGACGGAGGAGAATCACGTAAAGGTTAATCTCCAGATGGAGACAAACCTTCCGGGACTCTTTGCATGCGGAGACATTACCGGAAAGCCGTATCAGTATATCAAGGCGGCAGGACAGGGAAATGTGGCGGCGCTGTCTGCGGCAGAGTACCTGGATAAGAAAAAAAGAGAGATCTAAGGAGGATTATCATGGTTAAGAAGATTCAGAACAACAATATGGACGAAGCGTTACAGGCAAAGGCAGCAGTGGTGGACTTTTCGGCAGTATGGTGCGGACCGTGCCAGATGCTTGCCCCGGTACTGGAGGAACTGTCAGGCGAACTGGACGGTAAGGTGGCATTTTACAATGCAGATACCGATGAGAATACGCAGCTTGCGATCGCAAACGGCATCACAAACATTCCGGCGCTTTTATTCTTAAAGGACGGCAAGGTGGTCGGCAAGAATGTCGGATTCATGCCGAAGCCGGAACTGGAAGCATGGGTAAAAGGATGTATGGAGCAGTAACAGCACAGAAGATGCGAGGTGGGCGCATATGGGATTTTATGATTACGAGGCAGAGGATGTCAGAGGAAATATGCGCAGCATGCGCGAGTATGAGGGAAAGGTTGTCCTGGTAGTCAACACGGCGACTAAATGCGGATTTACGCCGCAGTACGATGAACTGCAGAGTATTTACGAGCAGTACGGTCCGCAGGGATTTGAGATTCTGGATTTTCCGTGCGACCAGTTTGAACATCAGGCACCGGGAACCAACGAGGAGATCGTTGCATTCTGCGATGCCAACTTTGGAATCACATTCACGCACTACAGGAAGATCGATGTCAACGGGGAGCATGCGCTGCCGCTGTATCAGTATCTGAAGTCGCAGAAGGGATTTGCGGGATTTGACGAGGAACATCCGTTAGCGACGATCGTGGAAAGCATGTTAGAGCGCACGCATCCGGATTATAAGGAGACACCGGACATCAAATGGAACTTTACCAAGTTTTTGATTGACAGAGACGGAAACGTGGTGGAGCGTTTTGAGCCGACGGCGGATATGGATGTTGTCCGCGAAAAGATTGAGAACTTTTTATAAGCGACAGGTGCCGGAATGAAAGATAAGTATGATGCTTTAAAATTAGAAAATCAGCTCTGTTTTCCGCTGTACGCATGCTCCAAGGAGATCGTGCGGCGCTACAAGCCATATCTGGATGAGATTGATCTGACTTATACGCAGTATATTGCGATGATGGTATTGTGGGAACGTGGCAGGATCAATGTGAAGGACATGGGGGCGCTTCTGTACCTGGATTCGGGGACGCTGACACCGGTGTTAAAGAAGCTGGAACAGAAGGGCTACCTCACCAGAGAGCGCGACCGTGCAGATGAGCGTGTGTTAAATGTGACGGTCACGGAGGCGGGAGAGCAGCTAAAGGAGCAGGCGGTTGATATTCCGCGGAAGATGGGCGGCTGTATCGGACTGTCCGGGGAGGATGCGAGGGAGCTGTACCGTATCCTGCACAAGGTGCTTGCGTTGATGGAGCAGGAATGAAATGGCCACGGTATGAAAACAGTAGACAATATACAAAAAACTGATATAATGAATTCATACTTATTTAAAGGAGAGTTTGTTATGATTGAGAGAAGAAATATTGCGGTGTGTATTGTACTGACACTTGTAACCTGCGGAATTTATGGCATCTACTGGATCGTGTGTCTGACCAATGACGTAAATACGGTTTCTGGTGATGTGAATGGAACATCCGGCGGTATGGTGGTGCTGCTGACGATTGTGACCTGTGGAATTTACGGCATTTACTGGGCATATAAGCAGGGAGAGAAGCTTGACTTTACAAAGAATAACCGTGGAATCCCGTCAAGCAACAGCGGTGTTTTGTATCTGATTCTCCAGATTTTTGGATTTGGAATTATTGCATATGCATTGATGCAGAACGAGCTGAATAAGCTGGCATAACAGATCGGAAATGTAGGATGACGAAAAAAGCACGTTTGAAAAAATTGCTGATGAATATATTTTTACTGGGAATGGCGGGACTGTTGTACGGAATATTTGTGTCGTACACAGGGCTCGCCATTCCCTGTCTGTTCCGGAAAGTGACGGGACTGTTGTGTCCGGGCTGTGGTGTGACGGGAATGTGCGTGGCTCTCCTGCATCTTGACTGGAGGGGAGCGTTTTCCTGCCATCCGGTGCTGTTTGTGCTGCTGCTTCCGCTTACGGCAGTATTCATCTGCAGTGCGGCGGGGTATGTGCAGAATGGCAGATTCTGGTTCGCCCGCTGGCAGAATCTCATTCTTTACGTCAGCGTCGCCGCGCTTGTAATCTTCGGTGTGGTGCGCAATCTGGTGCGTTTTTTGTGAAAAACAGGCGAAAAATAGATTCAGAATAATTTAACGTGGTCAACACATGATCTTCACATTGGCTTTCTATACTAACCCTATCAAAAGAAAACAGACATTGACAGAGTCAGAGAGGAATGAAGATCATGAAATGGAAAAAATTAGTAACATTGGGCTGCGTTGTAGTTATGACAGTATCGTCCGTAACAGCATGCGGCAGTAATACAACAGAGAACCAGACGGTAGAAGCAACAGAGCAGAGTGAGGAGAACCAGAGCGATTCTGTGATCGTGCAGGTTACAGCAGTTGACGGCGATCAGATTACAGCGGATGTAGGAACACTTACAACCGCAAGCGCAGATGCATCCGGAAATGGAGCACCGGGCGGAGAAGCACCGGGCGGAGACGCACCGAGCGGAGAAGCACCGGGCGGAGACGACAGTGGAAACGGAGCGCCGGGAGAAGCACCAAGCGGAGAAGCACCAAGTGGAGACGCACCGGGCGGTCAGATGCCGGGCGGCAGCAGTTTTGAGGCTTCCGGTGAGAGCATTACCTTTACCCTGACAGACGATACGGCGATCACATTAGAGTATCTGCAGGGAAGCGACGAGGGAAATGCAGATGACATTGCAGTCGGCAGCGTATTGGAGGTAGTTCTGGACGAAGACAACCAGGCAGTGTCTGTCACTGTGCGCAACTTAAATGCAGGCGGCGGATTTGGCGGAAGCGGTGAGGTGACAAACGGAACTTCTGCAAATACGATTACCGAGGATACCGAGGTGGATAGTGAGACTTACACATCCACCGGTGATGATGAGAACGCACTTCGTGTCGACGGAGCGACTGTTACCTTAAAAGATATCACGATCGAGAAGACAGCCGGCTCCTCATCGAACACAGAGGATGGAGATTTTTACGGACTGAATGCCGGACTTCTGGTGCTAAACGGCGCAACGGCAACGATTACGGGAGCGACGGTCAATACCAGCGTGACAAACGGTAACGGTGTGTTCAGCTATGGCGAGGGCACGGTTGTAAATATTTCGGATTCCACGATCCGCACGACAGAAAATAATTCCGGCGGTATCCAGACGACCGGCGGCGGCACCATGAACGCTACAAATCTGGATGTCGAGACACAGGGAAATTCCGCAGCCGCAATCCGAAGCGACCGGGGTGGCGGTACGGTCAATGTGGACGGCGGTTCCTATGTGACAAACGGAACGGGAAGCCCGGCAATCTACTGTACAGCAGATATCAGTGTGTCAGACGCGACTCTGACAGCGAATGCCAGCGAGGGCGTTGTGGTAGAGGGCAAGAATTCCGTTGCACTGACAGACTGTGATGTGACAGGAAATATGAGCAACACCTATAATGGAGACTCGGACGAAAACATTCACTGCATTATGATTTATCAGAGCATGTCCGGTGATGCAGATGTCGGAGAGGCGACCTTCTCTGCAGAGGGCGGCAGCATTACGGCGAAGACGGGAGATATGTTCTATATTACCAATACGGATTGTGAGATTACACTCAAGGACGTCGCATTTACACTTGCCAATGATGTATTCCTTCGCGTGGAGGGCAACTCTTCCTCCCGCGGATGGGGCACAGAGGGCGCAAACGGCGGAGATGTGACACTGACGGCGGATTCACAGGAGTTTACGGGCAATATTCTCGTGGATGAGATCTCAAGCCTGGTGCTTACCATGAAAAACGGCACCAGCTACGAGGGCGCCATCAATCCGGACGGAGACGGCGGTACGGTCGACGTGACCCTGGATGACAACTCCACCTGGACACTGACCGGTGACAGCTATATCACAAGCTTTGACGGTGATACCGCCAATATCACGGCAAACGGATATCATCTGTACGTGAACGGAGAGCAGGTACTGTAACAGATTGGAGAGGCAGTTGAAAAGAGGCTGCCACATATCACAGGTGGCAGTTGATGATAAGTAATATTACAGGAAGCACATGATGCAGATTCCGGGTGGAACTGCATAGGAAACATTCGTTGGAGAAAAATGTGTGTATTTCTTCCAGCCGGATGACTGCATCT
>OMGJ01000386.1_pt1 | contig 28488 bp, 27 predicted proteins | sample 1645811 | NCBI WGS metagenome assembly OMGJ01 (sample SAMN05578589, study PRJEB25193) | human gut metagenome | biome: Human Microbiome; feature: human-associated habitat; material: feces | host: Homo sapiens | place: USA:Birmingham | reverse complement strand
AAGAAATTTATTAAAGTATTCGTATTGTAGAATACAATATAAGAGGTGCATTGTTGATAATTTTTGGAGGAAAATTATGGAATATTTAACTTCAGCAGAATGTGCAGAAAAATGGAATGTGTCACAGAGATGGGTGGCAATTTATTGTAAAGAAGGACGAATCGAAGGTGCAGTACTTAGAGGAAGAATGTGGCTGATTCCTGCAGATGCAGAAAAGCCAGTTGATCCTAGAAAGGCTAGAAAAAATGAGCAATAGTGTGGCAAAGCCAATTATTAAGCAAATTAAAGATAGTCGTGATGCTTTAGATTTTTTTGAAACAGTATCATTGCCAGCAGAGGATGAGAAAACTCAGGAAATTATTATGAACTTTCCTACTGTTTATATTCATAATTGGCAAGATTCAGGAGATTTTGAAGTATATGTAGGTGAGTCAAACGATATTTTTAAAAGAACTCGCCAGCATTATGATGCCTCATCAGACAAATCAAAATGGCAGAGTAATTTGTTGGAAAAAGATGCACGACTTTTTATTATTGGGCATGAGCATTTTAATAAGTCGTTGACCCTTGATATAGAAAATAGATTGATGCATTACATGATGAGTGTAGAGCGTGTAAAGCATGTACATAATTTGAGAGACAATCCGCAGACAAGCTATTATCCAATGGAAGAGCTAGATGAAATATTTAGTAAGATATGGAGAGGTCTGCGTAAAGAGAATAAAGAATTATTTCCAACAGAGAGTGCGATCGCGAGAAACCTGTATGAGATGTCCGGCTTAAAGGTTCCGGTTCTTTGCATTATGATCGGGGAAGGCGGAAGCGGCGGTGCGCTGGCACTCTCTGTTGGAAATGAGGTCTGGATGCTTGAGAATGCGACCTACAGCATTTTATCGCCGGAAGGGTTTGCATCGATTCTCTGGAAGGATGGCAGACGGGCAAAAGAAGCGAGTGGCGTCATGAAAATTACCGCGCAGGATTTAAAAGCGCTCGGTGTGATTGAGGAGATCATACCGGAGTACGGCATGGCGGATCAGCCGGCACTGATTTCCATATCGCGTTACATGAAGAGGCATATAAAAACATTTTTGAAAAAACAGAACGGAAAAACCGGGGATCAGCTCGCTGCGGAGCGCTATCAGAGATTCCGCGTGTTTTAAAAGGAAGGAGACCCGATATGAAGGTAAAGATCGTGGGCACCGGAAGTGCAGTCCCCGAAAAATGTGTGACGAACGATGATCTTAGTCAATGGATGGATACATCGGATGAGTGGATCAGAAGCCGGACGGGAATTGAGACCAGACATCTGGCTGTGAGAGAGACAACGACAGAAATGGCAGTGGAGGCGGCGAAGCGGGCACTTGCATCTGCACATATGGACGCGGAGGAGCTGGATCTGATCATTGCGGCGACGACCACGCCGGACCGGCTGCTCCCGAACCTTGCCTGCGAGGTGCAGAGCGCACTCGGGGCATGCCGGGCGGTCGCCTTTGACGTCAGTGCCGCCTGCTCGGGTTTTTTATACGCGATGGATATTGCACGCCACTATCTGGAAGCCGGCGGAAGCCGGCGGGCGCTGGTGATTGGTGCGGAGACATTGTCGCGGATCATGGACTGGAGCGACCGGAGTACCTGTGTGTTGTTTGGGGATGGCGCAGGTGCGGCAGTGCTGGAAGCAGATGAGGCGGAGGAGCATGCGGGCATCTTGAGCACCGTGCTTGGAACGGACGGCGCGGGCGGGATGGTATTGCGCTGTGACAACCGCAGAAATCACAATCCGTATGTGAAGGGCGACACCGCGCTCTCGTACGTGTCCATGAACGGGCAGGAGGTCTATAAGTTTGCGGTGCGCACGGTGCCGAAAGTAATTGCCGGGGCGGTGGAAGCGGCAGGGCTTTCGATGGATGAAATCGATTTTTTCCTGCTGCACCAGGCGAACCTTAGAATCATCGAGGCAGTGGCGAAACGCCTGCATCAGCCGATGGAAAAATTTCCCACAAATCTGCAGAAGTATGGAAATATTTCCTCGGCGAGCGTGCCGATTTTACTTGATAATGTCAATAATCATGGTATGATAGGAGAAGGCAGTAAAATAGTACTGGCAGGCTTTGGAGCCGGTCTTACGTGGGGCGCAGCAGTGCTCCGCTGGCAGGCGGTGTAGGCGGTGTGGTCGGGAACAGATACTGCTATGAACAGGAGTATGATACATGACCACGGATGAGACATTGAACGAATTACTGGTAAGGCTATTCAAGGATATTATGGAGATTGAGGCGAGATGTCTGGTGAATGAGGAATTTAAGGACATCAGCTACAACGATTTTCATATTATAGAAGCCATCGGATTAAAGGAGCCGAAAAGCATGACGGCGGTGGCAAAGCTGATGGATGTCACGACCGGTACGCTGACGAAGGCGATGGATGGCCTGACTGAGAAGGGGTATGCCGTAAGAGAACGCAGCAAGCAGGACAAACGCGTGGTGTGGGTGTACCTGACGGACAAAGGAAAAGCGGCATATGCGCATCACGAAGAGTTTCACCGCAAAATGATCGCCAACATCAAGGGACAGCTGAATGAGCAGGAGACGCCGATTTTGATCTATACGCTGGCAAAGCTCGTGGACTATTTTCAAGAGGAATATGGATTGGAGGAGGAATAGACATATGAGCAGAGGAGCGTTGGGCAAGAATAACTGGGCGCTGTTTTTAATGCTTCTGGCAGGAATTATGCTGGGCGGTTTTATCGGAAATGCTGCTGCAGGTGTTTCGGGACTTAGCTGGCTGAATTATGGGCAGAGCTTCGGCTTCGCCAGCCCGATTGTGCTGGATCTGGGCATTCTGGTGATCACATTCGGATTATCGATCAAGATTACCGTCGCCAGCATTATCGGCGTGCTGATTGCGATTATTATTTATCGCTTGATTTAAGTTCACAAGAAATAGAAAAGCCTCGGGCAGGGGAAAACTCCTGCCCGAGGCTTTTTGCGTATGTCTGATGCGGGGACATAAATCGTTCCGGGGACACTATCCTGCGCCAAAGCTTTAACAATTTAGCGGAATAAAGAAAAAAAGATTGCACATGAAAACATTTTATACTAAAATGTATCTGATGAAAATATTGCAGTGTATACACGCACAATATACTAAGAGTAAGGAGACAAAAAAAATGGGATATGTAGATGAAGTTCTTGCAAAAGTAAAAGAGAAAAATGCTTCCGAGCCAGAGTTCCTTCAGGCAGTTGAAGAGGTGCTGGAGTCTTTAAGACCGGTGATTGAGGCAAATGAGGAACTGTATAAAAAGAATGCGATTTTAGAGCGCATTACAGAGCCGGATCGTCAGATCATGTTCCGTGTTCCGTGGGTGGATGACAATGGACAGGTTCAGGTAAACAGAGGTTTCCGTGTACAGTTCAACAATGCCATTGGACCATACAAGGGAGGATTAAGACTTCATCCTTCTGTAAACTTAAGCATCATCAAATTCTTGGGATTTGAGCAGGTATTTAAGAATTCACTTACAACACTTCCGATCGGCGGCGGCAAGGGTGGTTCCGATTTTGACCCGAAGGGCAAGTCTGACAGAGAGATCATGGCATTCTGCCAGAGCTTCATGACAGAGCTTTACAAATATATCGGTGCAGATACCGACGTACCTGCCGGAGATATCGGAACAGGTGCAAGAGAGATCGGTTTCTTATTCGGCCAGTACAAGAGAATCCGCGGATTATACGAGGGAGTTCTCACGGGTAAGGGACTTACATACGGCGGTTCTCTCGCACGTACACAGGCAACCGGATACGGTCTGTTATACCTGACCAACGCATTGCTGAAGGATCACGGCATCGACATCGCAGGCAAGACCTGTGCAGTTTCCGGTTCCGGTAATGTTGCAATCTATGCGATTGAAAAAGCACATCAGTTAGGAGCAAAGGTTGTGACCTGCTCTGACTCTACCGGGTGGATCTATGATCCGGAAGGAATCGATGTTGCATTATTAAAAGAAGTAAAAGAGGTAAAACGTGCGCGTCTTACCGAGTACGCGGCAGCAAGACCTTCTGCAGAATATCATGCAAAGCAGAATGGTGAGCACGGTGTATGGCAGTACAAGGTAGATCTGGCACTTCCGTGTGCAACACAGAACGAGCTTGACATCGAGGATGCGAAGATGCTGGTTGCAAACGGCGTTACATCTGTTACAGAGGGTGCGAACATGCCTACCACACTGGAAGCTACCAAATATCTTCAGGCAAACGGCGTATTATTCGTAGGCGGTAAAGCTGCCAATGCCGGTGGTGTTGCTACTTCTGCACTGGAGATGAGCCAGAACTCCGAGAGACTTTCCTGGACATTCGAGGAAGTGGATGGAAAGCTCAAGGGCATCATGGAGACCATCTACGCAAACATTTCAGATGCTGCAAAGAGATACAATGCAACCGTTGGCGGACAGACAGACTACGTTGCAGGTGCAAATATTGCCGGATTTGAGAAGGTTGTAGATGCTATGCTCGCTCAGGGTGTTTGCTAATCGAGAATTTCTAAGATAATATAAGATATGGTTAAGTCCTGTAAACAAATCAAATCTTCGATTTGACTGGTGTTTATGGGACTTTTCTTTATGCATATATAAGACATGTGAATGGTGAGAATATTGATAAATGGAAGGGATATTATTAAAAAATTTGAAGCTGTAGAATTTTACGTTGAATTTTACAGCTTAATTTCGTATAATATATGTAAATAAAGAAACGATATCCAGGAAAGGAAGTTGATTTTATGCCGAATATATTACCTGTATCAGATTTAAGAAATTATAATGAAGTGTTGAAAAAATGCCAAGTCGGAGAACCTGTGTTTTTGACCAAAAATGGCAGGGGCAAGTTTGTGGTTATGGATATGGAGGATTATGAACGTGAAAAGGCAGAGAAAAAGCTGGTGATGAAGCTACAGGAAGCAGAAGAAGCAGTTAAGGATGAAAGTGCCTGGATGAGCTTGGATGAACTTAAGAAATCTGTAGGGATATAGCTTATGATGAAATTACGGATTAACCCTATTGTGTCAGAGGACTTAAAGAAAATGAAAGAGTATATTGCCGAAGACAATGAAGAAATGGCTGTAAAAACCATTCGGGAGATATATGCCCGATTTGAGAATATACAGCAATTTCCGTATATGGGAGCTGATCTTGCCAAGAGAGTCAGCTTCCGGACGGATTATAAATATGTGATTTGTGGGAATTATGTTGTGCTGTATAAGATTGGAAAAGAGTATGTGGAGATTTACCGGGTGGTGAATCGGCATCAGGACATTACGAAGATATTTTAAATTAAACGGAAGAAAATGATGGAATAACAAGCAAAAGTAAAAATAAAAATGCCTACCTTCGTACCTGACTGGTGGAAGGTAGGCATTTAATTACCATAGTAATTATGCGTAATATACAAAACGCTATGAAAGCTTTATTTTTAGGTGGTTCTTCTATCCTTATGCCATCTCTTTTTCCCCGATCTTATTTACGATCGTCCTAAAAATCCGGAACATGAAGAGGATTGTCATGATAATGGAGATCAGCTCTGCGATCGGGAACGCCCACCAGATCAGGTTGACATTGCCGAACTGCGCCAGAAAGTAAGCAACCGGCAGCAGTGCAACCAGCTGTCTTGCGATCGAGACAAACATACTGTAGACTGCTTTGCCGAGCGCCTGGAAAATGCTGCTGCAGGAGATGCCGAATCCTGCAAGGATAAAGCTTAAGCTGATAATCCGGAGCGCCGGGACGCCGAGAGAAAGCATGGTGTCGGAAGCGCTGAACATTTTAAGCAGCTGCGTTGGGAAGAGCTGGAAGATCAGAAGTCCGACCGCCATGATGCAGACGGCATAGGTGACCGTGTGGCGTAAGGTCTTGACCACGCGCTCGCGGCTGCCGGCGCCGTAGTTGTATGCCATGACCGGGATGACACCGTTGTTCAGACCAAACGCAGGCATAAACACGAAGCTCTGTAATTTAAAGTAAACGCCGAACACTGCCGTTGCCGTGGAGGAGAAACTGATCAGAATACGGTTCATACCGTAATTCATGACCGAACCGATCGCCTGCATGACAATGGAAGGCACGCCGATGGCATAGATCTGACCGATGATGGTGCCGTCCGGGCGAAAGCTTTTTAAGCTCAGCTGAATCTCTTTATTTCTGGTCTGGTTAATGACGACAGCGAGAACCGCAGCGATCATCTGACCGATGACGGTGGCTGCTGCAGCACCGGTGATGCCCATTTTCGGAAAACCAAACAGACCAAAGATCAGGATCGGATCTAAGATGATGTTGATGACCGCTCCGGTGGTCTGGGTAATCATGGTGTAGACGGTTTTTCCGGTTGCCTGCAGCATACGCTCGAACATCAGCTGGGTAAAGCAGCCGAAGGACAGGCAGCAGCATACGGTGAGATACTGCTTTCCGTAGAGAACAATTTCCTCAATATCCGTCTGGCTGCGGAAAAAAGGTTCCGCGAAAAACAGACCGATGATAAGGAACAGCAGATAGCTGAGCAATACCAGAAAAACAGCGTTTTCCGCAATCTTGTTGACTTTGTCGAAATCCCGCTCTCCGAGTGAGCGGGCGAGGAGCGCATTGACGCCGACCGCAGTACCTACACCTACGGCAATCATCAGATTTTGGATCGGGAAAGCCATGGATACGGCAGTGAGTGCGTTTTCACTGATCTGAGCCACGAAAATACTGTCCACGATGTTATAGAGAGCCTGTACCAGCATGGAGATCATGATTGGCAGAGACATGGATATGATCAATTTATCGATAGGCATTGTGCCCATTTTATTTTCCTGCATGGGAAACCTCCTTTGTTGAATGGTATAACGTTAAAACGACCTTTCTATACTACCATTTTGCGGTAGCGATTACAAGGCATGGTGCAAGGATTGGGGAATCTTTTGTGAAACGGTGGCACTGTGCCGCAATTTTTGGTAAAATAGATGAGAAAAAAAGAACAACAGGAGATTATACAGATCATGAATATATTATTTTTTCTGACCCCGAAGGAAGATGTGGCGCATGTAGATGAGGACGATACCATGCGTCAGGTTCTGGAGAAGATGGAGCATCACGGCTATACGGCAATCCCGCTGCTTAGCCGCGAGGGAAAATATATCGGAACGATCACGGAGGGCGATTTGCTCTGGTTTTTAAAGGACCGCAATTTTCCGGATTTGAAGTTGCTTGAGGATATGCCGATCACCTCCATCCAGCGCCGCAGGGACAATGAGGCAGTCAAGATTGACGAGTCGATGGAAGACCTCTTCGGCAAGGTGATGAACCAGAACTTCGTTCCCGTCGTGGACGACAAGCGTGTGTTTATCGGTATTGTGACGAGAAAAGATATTCTGGCATACCTTGGGAAGAAGGCCGCTGCGCAGGAGAATGGCGTGCGGGGCATGGATCAGGCATAGTGATGGTAAGCCATACGGATTATGTGACAGAGCTTTCTGTCAGAATTATCAGCAAATAAGCGAGACAGAACAAAAGAATTTCTTAAATTTGTTATTTTTTTCACAAAACAGAATGGTAATCCGCTATAATATGAAGGAGAGACAAGGCATAACATTTATACAAAAGAAAGGGGAATTTACAAATGAATTCAATTTTATCAGCGACAGTATTGATTCCACTGATTGTGATCGTGCTGCTCATCGTACTGCTGTGCGTCGGATACGTGAAAGCGCCGCCGGATATGGCGTACATTATTTCCGGTGTCAAGAAGAAGTCCAAGGTGGTCATCGGAAAAGCGAGCATCCGCATTCCGTTTTTTGAGCGTCTGGATAAGCTGAACCTGCGGCTGATTCCGATCGATGTCAAGACGAGCAATGCCGTGCCGACAGCGGATTACATCAATATCAATGTCGATGCGACCGTCAACATCAAGATCAGCAACGATCCGGAGAAGCTGCGGCTTGCGGCAGAGAACTTCTTAAATAAAAACACCGAGTATATTGCCGGGGTGGCAAGAGAGGTCCTTGAGGGTAATGTGCGTGAGATCGTCGGTAAGATGAAGCTCGAGGAGATGGTATCCGACCGCCAGAAGTTTGCCAATCTGGTCAAGGAAAATGCGGAGCCGGATCTTGCGGCGATGGGACTCGACATTATCAGCTTTAATGTCCAGAATTTCGTGGACGGCAATGAGGTCATTGAAAATCTGGGTATTGACAACATCGTAAAGATTAAAAAGAGTGCGGCGATTGCCCGCGCCGAGAGTGAGCGAGACATCAAAGTCGCACAGGCAGCGGCGGATAAGGAGTCCAATGATGCAGCGGTTGCGGCGCAGACGGAGATCGCGAAGAAGCAGAATGAGCTTGCCATCAAGAAGTCGGAACTTCAGATGGAGGCGGACACGAAGAAGGCTATGGCCGATGCGGCTTACGAGATCCAGAAAGAGGAGCAGCGTAAGACGATCGAGGTGACAACCGCCAACGCGGATATTGCAAAGCAGGAGCGTGAGATCGAGCTGAAGCAGAAAGAGGTTGCAGTCAAGGAGCAGTCTCTGGAGGCGGAGATCAAGAAACAGGCGGAAGCGGATAAGTATGCGGCGCAGCAGCGCGCGGAGGCAGAACTTTACCAGCGTCAGAAGGACGCGGAGGCGAGACAGTTCGAGGCACAGCGCGAGGCGGAGGCGAGAAAAGCGCAGGCAGAGGCAGAGCGTTACGCCAAGGAACAGGAGGCTGCCGGTATCCGTGCGGTCGGTGAGGCAGAGGCATCTGCGATCCAGGCCAAAGGTATTGCAGAGGCGGAAGCGATGGAGAAGAAAGCGGAGGCGTACGCAAAGTACAATAAAGCGGCAGTGGCAGAGATGATGATCAAGGTACTTCCGGACATTGCAGCCAAAGTGGCAGAGCCGCTCGGCCAGATCGACAAGATCACGATTATCGGCGGCGGAGAAGGCGGAAACGGTGTGGATCAGGTTGCCGGTAATGTGCCGGTTGTCATGGCAAAAGTATTTGAGAGCATGAAAGAGGCTACCGGTATTGATCTGGCAGACATCATCAACGCAGAGTCCTACGATGCACAGGTGAACCGCAACATCAATGTGTCGGGACTGGATTCTGTCAATCTTGTGGTAAAAGATGAAAAGAAAGGCGCAGAACAGCCGGATGCGCAGGACGGGGCAACGACAGAGTGATGACGGTGGAAGTTGGCGTCAACCGCAGAGCGGGAACGGGACAGTCTGTTACGGCGGCAGTTTTTATCGTGATGGCGGCAGGATCGATAGCGGTGATCCCGCTGCTTGCAGCAAACCTTGACCGTAGAGCACTCGGGATTGCGGCGTGTGTTCTCACATTAGTTTTCTGGGTCGGGTTTATCGGGGCAATCTGCTGCGTGGGGGAGATTGTAAATACGCCGACCAGGGCGTTCCTTCTCACCAGTGACTGGCAGTTGTATTATGTTCATTTTGCAGCCCGCGACTACGGATCTGCACCGGTGACAAAAGCCGGGGAGATCGTACATAATTACAAGGTGCTTTCCGAGGAGAAAAAGGGGCGGAAATGGCGCCGGGAGTATCTGGGCAGCGAGGAGTTCCACAGTATGGTGCAGCAGTACCTTGAGGGAGTGCAGACGGATACGATGGGATGCGTGATCGAGCATCTTCAGACACCTTCCATCTGTTCCGAAGGCATCGACGGAAGTGTGCTGCGCTACTGGGATGACACCCGGAAAAAGTGGGCAACGATCCGGCTTTTAAGAACAAATACCGGATATGAGAAAATCTGCCGTACGGTAAAGCTCCGACAGGAGCTCGGACGCTAAGAATATCTATAAAAAAACGGGGCTGACGCATTTAGCGGACAGCTCCGTTTGACGTGATAAGTAATATAAGGAGGAAGAGCATCCTATCGATTTCAGATGGAAATGTAGATGGAACATTCGTTGAAAAAAATGCGCGCATTTCTTCCTGCCGGATTTTTGCATCGAATTCCGTGTCTCTTCCACGTTTTGACAATCCATGGAATGTGTCCGACAAACCGCAGACAATGAGCGGATTCCCTAGTGTCCCTAGCGGCACTGCTTCACAGACAATATAAAACCGCGCGAACCGAACTCGCCGTCATCTGCTATTGAAGTTAAGGCAGATGACGGCTCAAACAGCGGCTTCGCGCGGTTATGTTTTATTCAGCAGTGCCACAAGGGACACACGAGAATCCTAAAATTGTCTGCGGGTTGCGGACACGCCCGTGGAGTGTTCAAAACTTGGAAAAACACGGATCATCGGAGATGCAAAAACCGGCTGGTTAGAAATGCCACATTTTTGATCCGAATTTCCAGATGCATTCCATCTGAAATCGAAGGACATGGTCATTCTTCATACTACTTACCACATCAAACAGGACTGGCTGTTTGATGCGACAGTCCCGTTTTGTATGGAAGAGAAAAGATTACTGTGTATTTTTCTGCAGTTCATTGGCATTTTCCTGAAGCTGCTGCATGATCAGGGCAATGTCGTCCACGCTTTGCAGATTGGTGCGGCAGCCGGCAAGGGTCGTACCAGCGCTTGCGGTAACTTCCTGTGTCAGGGCGGATACATTTTCGATGCTCTGGATGATCTGGCTGTTGGAATCAGATACCGCATCCACACCCTGCTTTAACTCGGACATGCCGGAGGTAATGCTTGCGGTATTTTTCTCAATGAGATCAAAATATCCGGCAGCGGAAGTAATGTATTCACTCTGGTGCCTGTTGCTGTCGAACAGTTCAGTGACGGAGTCGGTAACGGAGGAAATGGACTGCGAGATGTGCTCAATCAACTGATTGATGTCTCCCGTAGCACCATTGGTCTGACCGGCAAGGCTGGAAATCTCCTCGGCGACAACGGCAAAACCGCGTCCGGCTTCACCGGCGCGTGCTGCCTCAATGCTTGCATTGAGCGCTAAAAGGCTTGTCTGGGAAGCAACACTGCTGATTAAGGCAACGATGCTCTGCATTTTGTCAGCATATTCCTTCAGCTCTTCCATAGAATCCGCGACGCGTGTACTGGAAGCCTCTGAGACCTGTACCTGCTGCACAAGATTCTTCATAACATCTTTGCTTGCCGTCAGATTGGCTGAGGTCTCTGCGGTAGAGGAGAGAAGTTCGGCAGTGACGGATGATACATTCTGTACCTGCTGGTCAATGTTTTCTGTCTGCTGTTGCTGCACCTGGATAGCAGCGGCGGTCTCGGAAGTGCCGCTGGTAAGATCCTCCATTGCGGTCTGTGTGCCGGCGATGGAATCACGAAGCTGTGAGGTGCTGTGTGAAACCTGATCGATATTTCCTGCCATATCTCCGGCTACCTTTAAGGTCAGCTTGAGAAGATCATCGGACTGGGTGCGGTCGGAGTCCGCCTTTTTGATGTTGGCATCGTTGATCTGCGCAATCTTTGTGACAGACATCAATACAAAAATATAGGAAAGGATAATGCAGGCGATTATAATCTCGGCATTGGTAATCTGGGCAGCGGTGAAACCATGTGTAACGGCACGAAAGACCAGAACAAGGATATTGATCACCAGTGCATAAGTACACAGCAGGGAAACGAGCTTTTTATCTGCATACACCAGAAGAATTAACAGCATTACGATTACATAGCAGAACGTCAGATCTGTTGATGAGGTAAACATCACATAGGCATACAGAAGGGCAAAGCCGCCGCCGCAGAGATAGCGCACACTAGAGGTATCCTTTTGCTTTGTGTAGGCAAGAATGGATGTGACACAGGGCAGCAGACAGAGCAGAAGAAAAATCAGATACGACGGAAGACTGCGCACGCCTTTTAAGACTTCTGCGATGTAGGCCGCCGCAAGTACCGTATTCATTGTGCAGGTGCCGGCAATGGCTGTCTTATTGCGGCTTTGTGCTGCAACTGCCGGATGGGAAAGATCGGTCAAACGATTATCCATAGAAAGAATCCTACTTTGTAAATACCGTATTACTCTAAATGTAAAAAAGGCACCGGTGCATCTTGTGCACCGATGCCTTTTTCCTGCTATTATTGTAGCAGTTTGGCGGATGTTCATCAAGCAGATGTAAGAGGAACAGGACTATTTTGCCAGATTTTCTGCATAATCCAGAGCTTCTACGATATTTGCATGGAAATTTTCGGCTCCGACGTATTCGGTAAAGCCGTCTTTGGTCATCACGGACATCGGCTGTTCGTTGACGTGGGAGAAAATCAGTGTAATCTTTTTCTTCTTTGCACGGTCGGCCAGCTCACGCAGTGATTTCATGGCACTGGCGTCGATGGCAGGAACGCTGCGCATGCGGATGACGATGACGCGGGTAGCCTTATCACTGCTGATCTGTAAGATCTGGTCGGCAGCAGCGAAAAACAGTGGACCACTGATCTCGAAGACACGGATCGTGTGCGGAATATCGCGCAGCTTTTCTGCTTCTCCCGGGGTTACATCCGGCTCATCCGGGTATTTCCATGCGGTCACATCGGCGGTTTCTGCCATACGCTTCATGAAAAGCATGGCGGCGAGCACAACGCCGACTTCAATCGCGATCACAAGATCGAAAAATACGGTGAGCAGGAAAGTTGCCACCAGCACAATGACATCGCTTTTTGGCGCTGTTTTGCAGAGACGGAAAAAGGAAGTCCAGTCTGCCATGTTGGCAGCCACAATCAGAAGAACAGCGGCAAGCGTTGTCATCGGGATCAAAGCGGCAAGCGGCATGAGCACCAGAAGGATAATGGTTAAGGTAATACAGTGCACGATGCCGGCGACCGGGGTGCGGCCGCCGTTGCGGACGTTGGCTGCGGTACGGGCGATCGCACCGGTTGCCGGGATACCGCCGAAAATACCGGAAAAAATATTTCCGAGTCCCTGACCGACCAGCTCGGCGTTGGATTTGTGGGTATCACCGATCATTCCGTCCGAGACGACAGCGGACAGCAGGGATTCGATGCCTGCCAGCAGCGCGATGGTAAATGCCGGTGAGAGCATTTCCTGCACCAGTTTCATGGACAGTGCCGGAACATGCGGTGTCGGGAAGGAGGAAGAAAGCTCTCCGTAGACACTGCCGATGGTGTTGACCGGGAGATCCGCGAAGTAGACAACGGCGGTCGTGACAATAATCGCAATCAGAGATCCCGGAATCTTGTCGGTGACTTTCGGCCAGAGCAGCATGATGACAATAGCTGCGGCGCCCACAGCGGTGGCAGTCCAGTTGATGGTGGAAATATTTGTGGCGTAGGCAATGACCTTATCCACGAACCCGGACGGCACGGATGCGATGGAGAGTCCGAAGAAATCCTTGAGCTGGCCGACAAACAGGGTCACAGCGATACCGCAGGTAAAACCGGTTGTGATGGTATAAGGAATATATTTAATGAGAGAACCAAAGTGGCAGATTCCCATTACGATCAGAAAAATGCCGGCAAGAATGGTTGCGACAGTAAGGCCTGCCGTGCCATAATCCGTGACAATGCCATAGATGATGACTACAAAGGCTGCCGTAGGACCACCGATCTGCACACGGCTGCCGCCGAAAAACGAGATAAAAAATCCAGCGATGATGGCAGTATAGAGCCCCTGCTCCGGCCCGACGCCGGATGCGATGGCAAGCGCGATCGACAGTGGCAGGGCAATGATGGCAACGATGATACCGGAGATCACGTCGCGCATGGCCTGTTCTTTGCTGTAGTCCTTTAAGACGTCAAATAGTTTTGGTTTCAATTCATTCATTTTCATTTCCTCAGTCTGTAATTATTAAATTTTTATAAACACAAGTCAGAATTTTAGCACTTTACAAACGCGAACGCAAGAACGCACGGGAAAAAATACAAGCACATGGAAAGGTGAGCAAAACTGGGAAAAATGGAAGACATTTTACAGGAAAAAGAAGATGTGAAAAGCCGGATTGTATGCTAAGATAGATGATAATAAATGATATAGGAAGAAAGGCGGCAATCATGGCGGAGTCGGGCAATTCTTATCAGAAGATCTATGAAATCGTAAAGCAGATTCCAAAGGGATGTGTGGCATCTTACGGACAGGTGGCGGCGCTTGCAGGGAATCCCAGATGGGCAAGAGTGGTTGGCTACGCGCTTCACGTGAACCCGGATCCCGCGCATATTCCCTGTTACCGTGTGGTGAACCGGGAAGGCAGACTTTCGGATGCCTTTGCATTCGGCGGTGTGAATGAGCAGAAGCTGCTGCTGGAGGCAGAGGGCGTCGAAGTAACTGACGGCTATGTGGATATGGAACTGTATCAGTGGAAGAAGTTCCGGATCTGAGAGACGGAAACGGAACCGATACAGGAAGAGAAAGCAGAGACAGAAACAGAAAGCAAAGACAGAAACGGAAAAACGAGATAGAAACGGAAAGCAGAGACGGAAACGGAACCGAAACAGGAACGGAGGAGAAATATGCGGAAAAAGGAACTGGCACTTCAGGTGATAGAGCGCTTGAAAAAGGAGTATCCGGACACGGGATGTTCACTGGATTATGACGATGCATGGAAGCTTCTGGTCAGTGTGAGACTGGCGGCACAGTGCACCGATGCGAGAGTCAATGTGGTTGTGCAGGATCTGTACCGGGAATTCCCGGATGTGGATGCGCTTGCGGATGCGGATGTGGAGGAGATTGAGCGCATTGTAAAACCGTGCGGGCTGGGACACAGCAAGGCGCGCGACATCTCCGCCTGCATGAAGATGTTGAAGGAAAAGTACCAGGGAAAGGTACCGGAAGATTTTGATGCGCTGTTAGAACTTCCGGGAGTCGGCAGAAAGAGTGCCAATCTGGTGATGGGGGACGTCTTTGGACAGCCGGCGATCGTCACCGATACGCACTGTATCCGCCTGGTGAACCGCATTGGGCTTGTGGACGGGATCAAGGAACCAAAGAAAGTGGAGATGGCACTCTGGAAGCTGATTCCGCCGGAGGAGAGCAATGATTTCTGCCACAGGCTCGTGGATCACGGGCGCGCGGTCTGTACCGCACGGACAGCGCCATACTGCGACCGCTGCTGTCTCAATGACATCTGCAAAAAGGCCGGAATTTAGAAAAAGATAAAATAAATCAATATATTTGATTAAAAACGCACCTTGCGGAAGCATAAGGGGTATGATAGTATATACGAAATGAATAACAGAAATCAACTTTCTTGAATTATTTTGTATGGAGGAAAGATATGAATATTGCAGCAAAATACGGAAAATCATACTTTATGCCGCCGGAGGTGACATATGACTGGGTGAAGAAGGACAGCATTGAGAAGCCGCCCATCTGGTGCAGCGTGGATCTGCGGGATGGTAATCAGGCGCTGATTGAGCCGATGGGACTGGAGGAAAAGCTTGAATTTTTCCGGATGCTGGTCGACATCGGATTTAAGGAGATCGAGGTCGGATTCCCGGCAGCTTCGGACACGGAATACAACTTCATGCGTGCGTTAATCGAGCGCGACATGATCCCGAAGGATGTGACGGTGCAGGTTTTAACCCAGGCAAGAGAACATATTATAAGGAAGACATTTGAGGCGGTCAAGGGAGCGCCTCACGCAGTCATTCATCTGTACAATTCCACTTCGGTGGCACAGCGGGAACAGGTGTTTAAGAAGAGCAAGGAAGAAGTCAGGCAGCTGGCAGTGGACGGGGCAGAATTGTTAAAGACACTCGCGGCGGAGACGGACGGCAATTTTACGTTTGAGTACAGTCCGGAAAGCTTCCCGGGCACAGAGGTGGACTATGCGGTGGAGGTCTGCAATGCAGTGCTCGATGTCTGGAAGCCGGATGCAGAGCACAAGGCGATCATCAACATTCCGACCACGGTACAGATTGCGATGCCGCATGTATTTGCCTGCCAGATCGAGTATATTCACAAGCATTTGAAATACAGGGATAATGTGGTGTTGAGCGTTCACCCGCACAATGACAGAGGATGCGGCATCAGCGATGCGGAGTTCGGTATTCTTGCCGGTGCGGACCGCGTGGAGGGCACTCTTTTCGGAAACGGAGAGCGCACCGGAAACGTTGATATTGTGACGCTGGCGATGAATATGGTGTGCCACGGTGTCGATCCGAAGCTTGATTTTTCCAATATCAGCGAGATCCGCGAGAAATACGAGCGCTTTACCGGTATGCGGGTTTACGAGCGTACACCGTATGCCGGAGATCTGGTATTTACCGCATTTTCCGGTTCCCATCAGGATGCCATCTCCAAGGGTATGGCGTGGAGAGAAGCGGGCAAGAGCGGCGACCGCTGGGATGTGCCGTACCTGCCGCTGGATCCGAAGGATGTCGGAAGGGAATACGAGTCGGATGTCATCCGCATCAACAGCCAGTCCGGCAAGGGCGGAGTCGCATTCGTATTAAAGCAGAACTTCGGTATGGATCTGCCGGATAAGATGAAGGAAGAAGTCGGTTATCTGGTCAAGGGTGTATCGGATCGCAGACATCAGGAACTCTCCCCGGAAGCAATTTACCGGATTTTTGAAGAACATTATGTCAACCTGTGCGATGTTTTTCAGATTTCAGAGTGTCATTTCGAGCAGAAGGACGGCATCACATCACGCTTGGTGATCGAGCACAACAAGGAGCGCCGCACGATTGAGACGACAGGAAACGGTCGTCTGGACGCGGTAAGCAACGCAATCAAGATGTATTTCGGCATCAGTTACGAGCTTGCCGTATACGAGGAGCACGCCATTTCAGAAGGATCATCATCCAAGGCGGCGGCGTATGTGGAGATCATCTGCAAGGGCAAGAATTACTGGGGCGTCGGAATTGACGAAGATATCATCACCAGCTCGATCGCGGCATTGGTATCCGCTGCCAACAAGATGTTAAAGAGTGAGAACATTGTGGAGGGACGCGAGGAGCGGATCGTCGACATCATGAATTACATACAGAATCACTATGCGGATGTGACGCTGGATGTGCTGGCAGATCAGTTTAACCTCTCCAAACCGTACCTTTCCAAATACATTAAGGAAAAGTCCGGGATGACCTTCCAGGATGCGGTGAAGAAAGCACGCATGAAAAAAGCACGCACTATGTTAAAGGAGACGAACCAGACGGTAGAGTCGATTGCCGCCTACGTGGGTTACGAGAATGTGGAGCATTTTAACCGGCTGTTCAAAAAAGCGTATGAGATGACGCCGGTGCAGTTTCGCAGAAAATATCAGTAATTCTCAAAAAATAGAATGACAACTGGGAACAGGGGAAAAGTATTGTGGTACTTTTTCCCTGTTTTTTACTGACAGACAGAAACAATAATGGTATAATAGGAGAATCTTAGGTAAGGGGGATGCATGATGGAAGAGTTTAAACAGCTTGAAATCTACCTGTTTCCTATAGTGATGCTCCTTGCCATCGGAATGAATAACTGGAAGCGGGAGGAACGGACGCAGGGAGACCGGATTTTCGGGTTTCTTCCGTTTCTGATTATCTGCATGATGGGCAGCGATGTGACGTACCATGCACTGCAGCTTTATGTACATCGGTTTACGGTGCTGTATGCCGGGTATCTGGTGTACTGCTTCTTCCTGACAGCAGTACCGTATGCCTGGCTTTTGTATGTGAACGGAAAGCTTTCTGTGCGGCATAACCGGCGGTGGACGGCTGCGGTATGCCATGTTATGACAGGAACCGCTATTGCTGTGGTGCTGCTTACGGTGATCATTCCCTGGAGCCTGAGCACGGAAGGATGGGGCGTGCATGCGGTGTCCTACAGCTTAAATCACGGCAGTCTGCCGGCAAAGCTGGTAAGTATTGCGATGTATCTGATGGGACTTATTCTGACAGCGACGGCGTATCCGAAGGAGGTTACCAAGGAAGGGCAGAAAGAGACGCGCTATCTGCTTGAGGCAGGCGTGTTCAGCCTTGTGGGCGGAATCGTGCAGAGCTTTGCGGAGAGCTGGCGCACGGGAGGACCTTTTGTGGCACTGGCAGTGCTGTTTATTTATCTGAATGCGCAGAACCGGCAGATCACGACAGACGGGCTGACCGGACTGAATAATCGCAGGGAGTTTGATGCACATCTGCAGCGGAAGATCGAACTGTGCCCGGAGCACGAGTGGGGACTTCTGATGATTGATGTGGATGATTTCAAGCGGATCAACGATGAACTGGGACATGCGGTGGGCGATGAGGCGCTCTGGCATACAGCGGATATTCTGCGGGGGGTGTTCGGCAAAGATCCGGTATTTCTCGCACGCTATGGAGGGGATGAGTTTGCGGTGCTCGGAGACTGGTTTGGGCAGGAACAGATTGAGGAAGCGATCGCGCGGATCCAGGAAGGTATCGACCGGTTTAACAAAGAGGGACAGCTTCCGCTGCAGCTGTCCATGAGTATCGGCTACGCGTTCTGGCATGAAGCCGGAAGGCGCGGGGAGAACCTGATACAGCAGGCGGATGAGCGGATGTATGAGGAGAAACAGAAAAAGAAACGTATGCGCGCATAGAGCGCGGTGCATGGGGAGGCGGACTGCGTGAGTACGGCAGCATTTTTACAGATCAATTTCATACCGGCGATTGCGCTGCTCATGATGCGCCATAATACCAGGCAGACGCTGTCTTTTTCGTGGAGGACACGCGTGCTGCGCACGGAGATGCTGCTGTTTGTACTGCTTTTACTGTGCCGCACAGCGATTTTGTGCAATCTCGGAAAAGGCGGATTTGGTCCAAGGATTTTGTTAAAGGGGCTGGGGGTGTGGTATGCGTTCGGCCTTCTGGCATGCGCCTACCTGTGCTTTTTGTATGTGCTGGATGTGGCGCAGGACGGAAACGGACAGAGAGGGATAAAATGCTGGATTCTGGCGATACCGGCACTGATCGGCAGTGCTGTGCTGCTCTCAAACCCGTGGACGAAGGCGGTCTATTTTATCAATATGGTGAATTACTATAAAAAGGGACCAGCGGCATATCTGATACCTGCTGTGGGCATGTTATACCTTGTGGTGGCATTTCTTCTTGCCGCGTTTGGTGCGCTCCGTGCCGGAAGTGCGCAGCGCAGGGGAGAACTGGGGAAGCTTGCCGCCGCTTTTTTGTTCCCGGCTGCGGGCATTCTGGTAGAAAAAATATTTTCCATGGATGCCGCGTGGGCGTTTACGGTTGCTGCATTGCTGTGGGTGTATCTTGGTATTCAGAAAGGTCAGGTAACGCAGGATGGTCTGACCGGTCTTAACAACAGACGCAGACTGGATCAGTACATGTGGGAACTTGACGAGCGCAGCGGAGAGCGGGAGACCTGCTGCTATCTGCTGATGGATGTGAACAAGTTCAAGAAAGTAAACGATACCTACGGTCACGTGACCGGCGACGAGGTGCTCAGGCTGGTGGCGGAGCAGTTAAAGCGCACCTTTGGCAATATGCAGGCGTTTCTGGCACGCTACGGCGGGGATGAATTCGTTGTGATTGTAAAAGGTAAGACGCAGGACGAGATGGACGTGATTATTCATCAGACACAGGAGAATGTAAATGCAATTGCCTGGGGAGCGGATACCCCGTGGCAGCTGTCGATCAGTATCGGCTGCGCGATGCGGGGAGAGCAGGGAAAGCAAAAAAGCCATGAACTGCTGGCGCTTGCGGATGAGCGCATGTACCGCCAGAAAAAAGGTATACAGGACAGATAATCCGGGCATACTCTCTTCATACGTTCCGATGGGAGCAGAAGACGGAGGGTTAGTGCAATGAAGGATGGAGAAGTGAGAGACTTTGGCAGGCGGGATAAGATCGGCTACATGTTCGGTGACTTTGGCAACGATTTTACCTTTATTTTTGCCAGCTCGTTTCTGATGGTATTCTATACCAAGGTACTCGGTATCAGCGGTGGAATGGTGGGGACACTGTTTCTGGTCGCACGATTTGTGGATGCATTCACGGATGTGACGATGGGACGCATCGTCGACGCAGCGCCGCCGGCGCGGGATGGAAAGTTCCGATGCTGGATCCGCAGGATGTGCGGACCGGTGGCGCTGTCGAGTTTTTTGATGTACCAGACTGCCATGGCGCAGGCATCTATGCCGTGGAAGATTGTCTACATGTATGTTACTTATCTTTTGTGGGGAAGTATTTTTTATACATCGATCAACATTCCGTATGGTTCGATGGCATCTGCGATCACGACGGAGGCATCGGAGCGGACGGCGTTATCTACCTCCCGGTCGATTGGGGCGACACTGGCGGGGCTTGTGATCGGCATCGTGACGCCGCTTTTTCTGTACACGACCGATGCAGACGGCAATCAGGTCGTGCGCGGCGGCGGAACATTTACGGTGGTTGCGGGCATTTTCTCGATTCTCGCGTTACTCTGCTATCTGGTCTGTTACCGCATGACTACGGAGCGGGTGGCGGTGGAGCGTGACGTGGACGCGGAATCTGTGAGTTTTGCGGCAACGCTCGGTGCGATTGCGAGGAGCCGTGCGCTTCTCGGAATGATTGGAGCCGCGGTATTTCTGCTGCTCTCCCAGCTGTTAATCAGCACGATGAACAATTATATTTATCCGGATTACTTCGGGGATGCCCGCGGCATCTCGCTGTTCACGCTGCTGTCCACACTGGTGATTCTGCTGGTGGCAGCGCCGCTCGGTGTGCCTGTTTCCAGACGATTTGGGAAAAAGGAGGCGTCCGTGGCGGGGATGCTGTTCTCCGGTGTTGTATTTGCAGTCATGTATGTGCTGAAATTACAGAATATGTGGCTGTTTCTGTGGCTCGGGGCAATCGGATATCTCGGGCTTGGCTTTTTTAATACAGTGATCTGGGCGAATATCACGGATGTCATCGATGATCAGGAAGTGCAGACCGGGCACCGGGATGACGGAACCGTCTATGCGGTATATTCGTTTGCCAGAAAGGTCGGACAGGCGCTGGCAGGCGGCATCGGAGGATGGGCGCTGCAGGTGATCGGGTATGAGCCGGCTGCGGCGGCGCAGACGGATGTGGTGCGGCGTGGATTGTACACCACAGCAACGCTGGTGCCTGCGATCGGATTTTTTATTGTGGCAGCGATTCTGTGGTTTGTGTACCCGCTGGATAAGCGGCGCGTGGAGAAAAACGTGGAGGAACTCAAGAAAAAACATCTGCCCGCTGAGCACTGACTGGTGCGGCGGGCAGATGTTTTTTCTCTGCCGGGGGTTACTCGATTTCGATGACGCTCACCGGGCAGCCGTCAGCGGCTTCCTGCGTGGCATCTTCCTGTTCCGGCGTCGGCTGATGATAGACCTCCGATACATTTTCATCGTTCATCCGGAAGACCTCCGGACATACACTGGCACACAGCCCGCAGCTGATACAGCCTTCGATCACATTTGCTTTCATAGGGCATCCTTTCTGTGAACCTCCCGGGGGAGGTGAATGATGGTTACCTGTTTAGGGTTGCCGGTGTAAACGCGTCATATACGAAAAAGCCGCTAAGAAACCGCTAAGAAATTAAGAAAAAGATGATTTTACAAATACAAGTTTGATATAAAAAGAATATATGTTACAATAATTAGCAAATGCGGAAAGGATGGTGGGAGAAATGGCGAACAGCAAAAGACATAAGTTGGTATGCTGTCTGATGGCGATGGCTCTCCTGCTGTCTTTTTTTTATGTGGTACCGGATCCGGCGGGCAGGGCGGAGCGCGGAAACGCTGCAGTCTGCGTGGCAGACGGGCAGGCTGCTCTGACGGGAGAGATGAGGCACGAAGGTTCCTGGCAGAATATGATGTCTGCACAGACGCTGCTGGAAGCAAGGGACGCAAATCCGGATGCCTGCACAGATATGTTCACGATGATTCATTCCGTGCTGGATGAAGTTGTCATGCGGGAGCAGGCGGGCATGCGCAGCCTGCTGTCCAAACTGCTGGCGGTGGTTATGTGGGTGATGCTTCTGGTATGCGTTGTCTGCCGGATTCTAAGCCGCCGTTACGGATGCCGCATGATTTACCATTGGGAGAATATCTACTATATACACCAGACAGATGGAAAGAAAGGAGATTGCCTTCTGAACTACTTACATATATAGAAAAACGTAATGACAGGAGGCAGTTTCAGTGAACCATAAAAATCAAATAAGTGACAGAGTAAAGATTTTGCTGATTGATGAGGATGAAAGTATTTTTTATCTGATCCGCAGGGTGCTGCAGCGGGAGAATTATAGGCTTTATACTTCCACCAGCGGACGCTCCGGCATGGAGATGAGCACCAGTATCTGCCCGGATCTGATTCTGATGGATACCCAGCTTTCCGATATGGATGGGATTGGTCTGATCCAGTGGTTCAGAGAGTGGACGGATTGTCCGATTCTCGTTGTATCCGGACAGACGGGATATATGGATAAAGTCAACGCCCTGTATGCGGGAGCGGACGACTACATTGTCAAGCCGTTTCATGAGCAGGAGCTTGCGGCGAGAATTTACACTGCGCTGCGCAGAAGGATTCCGGGAGGACAGGGAAGCTTTTATCAGGCAGGAGATCTGAAGATTGATTTTTCAAGACGGCAGGTAAGCCTTGCCGGGGAGGAGATTCATTTTTCGCCAGTGGAATACCGGATTCTGGAGTGTCTTGCCCTCAATTCGGGAACTGTGGTGACGTATCAGATGTTGTTAGAGAAGATATGGGGACCGTATGCAAGCAGCGGCAGCCGTATTCTGCGGGTCAATATGACAAATATCCGCAAGAAGATAGAGAAGATCCCGATGGATCCGACGTACATTACCACGATCCCGCGTGTGGGCTACCGCATGCTTGAGAGTCAGACGGCATCGGTTGTCTGAGCTGAGGTTGAAGCGGAAGCTTTGGATGATGAAGTGCCTTTGCCTTCAAAATAGGAATCATAGATTCCGTAGATAAAACCTCCGATAATGATAAGAATACCGATCACAGAAAAAATGTGTTCAAAGATTGTCATATAAAATCCCCCTTTGGTTTCAGTTGTCATCAAGTATAACAGCCAGGAAAACGGAGGGGGATTTTGCCGCTTTTTTTTAATTTTTTCATAGTGTACCAGGAAGAGACTTAACACTTTTTTAGCAGCGGGAGCCGTGCAGAGGCAATATTGTATGTTTTTTGAACAAAATGGCTATATTTTGTTAAATAAAGCACTTTTTCGTAGAAATATATGGCAATATTTGTGTTTTTTGCTATAATAAGGGTAATATGTTAAGAAACAGGGAGAAGGTTATCAATATGAAAAAGGGGAAGAAGCAGGCAAAGCGAAGAAACGCGAATGTTACGATGGCATTTGGAATCCGGGAGAAGATCGTGCTGTGTTTTCTTGTGCCGGTTCTGTTTATGATTGTGCTTGGAATTATTTCCTACCGCAAGGCGGCGGACGGAATGAGCAGTTCCTATCGCGATTCCACGCAGCAGACGATCGAGATGGCGTTGCAGAATATCGATACGAGCAACTCGTTCATCAGTGCAGAGGCATTAAAATACGTGGTGGATTCGGATCTTGGAAAGTATTTTGTGGGGATTTACGACAATGATCCGACGTCCAAGCGGACGTTGATTGACCAGGTGAAGACAAGAATTCTTGCTTCCCAGGTTGGCAACTCCTATATCAGCAACATCTATATTATTCCTTCCGGCGATCTGCAGATGATCTCGACGAAGAACAAGGCGCAGAAGGGCATTTACCAGGAGTACATGGATGAGATGGCGGTTGATGGCAAGCTGGGACAGTGGGATGACCATCACAATGCGCTGGATGAGTATCTGAGCATCGACTCGTCCAGATACATTATGGTATATCAGGCAGCCGCGCAGAACGGTAAGGCGGTTATCGTAATCGACATCAAGGCGGAGGCAGTCACAGAGTTCATGCAGGGACTGAATCTGGGAGACGGAAGCATTGTGGGATTCGTGACGGCAGGCGGCAGAGAGCTTGCAGTGAAGCGCAATGCGGGAGACGAACAGGGAACGCCGGTCGAGGGAGAGACGATTTTTGCAGACAAGGATTTTTATCTGCAGGCGAGTGAGACGGACGGCGTAAGACAGGTGCAGTACAACGGAACAGAGTATCTGTTTTTCCACAGCAAGAGTGAGGATACCGGGGCAACGATGTGTGCGCTGGTGCCGTTGAAGGTCATTACCGGACAGGCAGAGTCCATTAAGCAGATCACGATAGCGGGAGTTCTGATCTCCAGTATCATTGCACTTTTGATCGGAACTGCAGTGACAAGCGGAATCCGCAAGAATATGAAGCGTATTTCCGGAAGTCTTGAGGTTGTGGCGGAAGGTAATCTGGCAACGACCGTGTCCGTGAAGGGACGCGACGAGTTCCGCGGACTTGCTGCTGCGGCAAATGACATGATCGCACACAACAAGCAGCTGGTGCAGAAGGTCAGTCAGGCGACGGATAAGCTGGCGGCATCTGCCGGTGAAGTGACGAATGCATCTGGTATTATTCAGGAGTATTCGCAGGATATAGCAAACGCGATCGGTGAGATCAACGAGGGCATGGAGCGGCAGTCCACACATGCGCAGGAGTGCGTGAGCAAGACGGGAACGCTTTCCGAGGAGATTCAGGAAGTCAACCGTGTGGCGCGCGAGGTAGAGACGCTTGTGTCTGAGGCGGAGGAGATGATCCGCAAAGGTATGGACCGGATCGAACAGCTGGGACAGCGCGCGAATGAGACGACAGCTGTGACCGCGAAGGTGGAAGAAAGCATCGAAGACTTGAAGCGCGAATCGGAGACGATCAATCAGTTTGTTTCTGTCATTACAGATATTTCGGAGCAGACGAACCTGTTATCGCTCAATGCATCGATTGAGGCGGCAAGAGCCGGAGAGGCAGGACGCGGATTTGCGGTTGTAGCCGAGGAGATCCGTAAGCTTGCAGACAATTCGGCGGAGGCTGCCGGAGAGATCCGCAATAATGTGGAGAATATCAGTGCGCAGACCGGCGTGAGCGTCGAGAGCGCAAAGCAGGCGGGCGAGATGGTTGCACAGCAGACCGAAGCAGTGCGTGAGGTTATCGGTGTATTCCAGGATATGAGCGACGCCATGGATAAGCTGTTTGACGGATTAAAGGAGATTCTTGCCGGAACGGAGCGTGCCGATAAGGAGCGCGAGGATACGCTTGAGGCAGTACATAATATTTCTTCTATCATTGAGGAGACGGCAGCAAGCGCCGAAGTGGTGAAGAAGGTTGCCGCAAGTCTGGAGCAGAATGTAGAGAACTTAAACGGCACGGCGGAGAGCCTGGGAGATAATATGACAGGTCTTAAGACCGAGATCGCCGTATTTAAGACAGAATAGGCGAAGAACATTTAGAGAATATAATAGAAGATAAAAAAGCGGCAGCCAGTCGATCATGAGATCGGTTGGCTGCCGCTTTCTGACCGCAAAATGCATTTTATGAAGCAAACGCACTTCGCAGGGGTTACACTGCGTCAGAACGCGCAATCAGCGGTTCAGGCAGGAAAGATTAAGCAGAAACTGCCGGTGCAGCAATTCTCTGGAGAGTGCTGCAGACTGAAAGGAGTCAAGCGCAAGCTGATAGACATTCGCATACTGTACATAGTGCCAGTGAAGTTCCGTCTGCCAGTTGTCGAGTGTGATCAGGCGGTCTTCATCCAGATGAAAATCAAACAGATGGCTGCGCAGCTCGTAAAGGGCGGCATAGCGGAACAGGTTGGCGAGCATATGGCATGCCTTATCTGTGTCAGCTATGGCAGGCAGACGCACGATGCCATAGCGCTTAAGCCCTGCAAACCGGGAGCCGGTTCCGGAAAGGTTCTGGGCGATCTCGGTCTCGAGAAGTGTGCCAAAATCGGTGTTGTAGTAGTTTAAGGTGGCAGCGACCAGGGTATCCGTCAACTGGACAAAGGACGGATGGTGCAGACAGTCATGCTGCTCAAAATACTCGTCCATAAAGTCATAGAGAACAAAAGACTCGCAGCTGAAGTGATATTCCGGACGGTATGCATTTAAAAACTGCGGCAGCAAAGCAGCCAGTGCGTCCGTGTGATGCATCAGGCACAGGCAGAGTGCTGCGTAGAAGTTCCGGCAGTCCACGAGCAGGGCATCCAGCGGCAGATTTCCGTCTGCGTAAGGCAGGCTGGCAGCCTCTGGCGCATGATCTTCTATCAGAGAGTCGATAACCGGTGTGGTGGTGCCGAAAGGAACCCCTGCAGTCAGCACAATGGCGGCATACAGATAAAACGGTTCAAAGCCGTCCGCTGCGATGGAAGGCGAGAAATAGTCGTCTGCAGAGAGATAATCCTCCAGTATCTCAAAGCTGTCCTCGGCCGACGGGCAGGAAACCTGATCTGCGAGGAATTGTGCGAGATCCGGATGCTCTTCTGACACGCAGGATAGAAAACGAAAGAGCGAGTAGGTGAGAACACGCTGTCTGCCGGCAGGCTCCTTCGTGTAGTTTACAAGAAATGCGGGGGGAAATAATTGATCGTTATAAGTTTCCATGAAGAACTCCTTTTCCAAAAGTAATCCGTATGTGTGTGCGGACGGATGCCCGCAGCGCATACCGACATCATAGCACATTTTAGAATTAGATGCCATCATGCGTTTTCATTTTCCGTCAGGTGTGTTACAATAACAAGCAGACATAGAAAGCAGACAGAGGGAAAAAGATGCCAAAACAGAATCAACCAAAGGAAGAGAAAAGAGAAAAGGGGACAGCACAAGCGGTCATCCGTGAGATTTTAAGCTGGGTGATACCGTTTGTGATCGCGCTTGCCGTTGCGATGTTTTTGAAAAATTATATTATCATCAATGTCGATGTGCCGACCGGGTCGATGGAGAACACCATCATGCCGGGGGATCGTCTGATCGGAAACCGTCTGGCATACCGGAGCAAGTCGCCGGAGCGCGGTGATATTGTCATTTTCCGTTATCCGGACAACGAGGAAGAACTGTATGTGAAGCGTGTGATCGGGCTTCCGGGCGAGACCGTGGATATCCGGGACGGATACATTTATATTGACGGAGCGGATACGCCGCTGGACGAGGATTATCTCAAAGAGGACTGGACGGTGGCGACGGGGAATTATCATTTTGAGGTGCCGGAAGACTCTTATCTGATGCTAGGGGATAATCGGAACGATTCGTGGGACGCACGATACTGGACGAATCCGTATGTGAGGGAGGATAAGATTCTGGGCAAGGCGGCAGTGATCTACTGGCCGGTGCATGATATTGGAAAGCTTGAGTAGGGGAGAAGCGATCGAGGGGGTAGTTTTATGGTTACATTATTGGCGAAGATATTCATTCAGGAGAAGAACGATCAGGCGAAGATTCGTGAAGAATATGGTGTGCTGTGCGGTGTGGTAGGTATTCTGTTCAATGTACTGCTCTTTGCGGGAAAATTTCTTGCGGGTACCATCAGCCATTCCATTGCCATCACGGCAGATGCGGTCAACAACCTGTCGGATGCGGGATCTTCGATCGTGACGCTGGCGGGCTTCAAGCTGGCAGGCACAAAGCCGGACCCGGAGCATCCGTTCGGACATGGCAGGATTGAGTATATCTCGGGGCTGGTGGTGGCAGCAGCGATTCTTCTGATGGCATATGAATTGATCCGGGATTCGGTGGGCAAGATCGTACATCCGGAGGAGACAGAGTTCTCCGGACTGATTGTTGTGATTCTGGTGTTGTCGATTCTGGTGAAGCTGTATATGTATTTTTACAATCACAGGATCGGGAAAAAGCTTGATTCTGCGGCAATGCAGGCAACGGCGATCGACAGCCTGAGTGATACCTGCGCGACAACGGCAGTTCTTGCGGCAACACTGATCGGACATTTTACAGGACTTCACATCGACGGATGGTGCGGTGTGCTGGTTGGTGTATTCATCCTGTATGCGGGGATCAGCGCGGCGAAGGAGACACTCAATCCGCTGTTGGGACAGCCGCCGGCAGAGGATTTTGTCATGCAGATCGACCGGATTGTCATGTCGCATCCGGAGATCTGCGGGATCCATGATCTGATCGTGCACGATTACGGCCCGGGGCGCAAGATGGTGACGCTGCATGCGGAAGTGCCGGCAGACGGCGATATTCTGGAAGTACATGATGTGATTGACAACGTAGAGAATGAACTGCGGGAGAAGCTGGGGTGTGAGGCGACGATACATATGGACCCGATTGTGACCTCCGATGAGCACGTCAGTGAACTGAAAGCCGCTGTCGTATCGATCACAAAGGGAATAGATGATGTGATTACGATCCATGATTTCAGGGTAGTCAGCGGTCCGACCCATTCCAACCTGATCTTCGATGTGCTGGTGCCGTTCCAGTTCAAGATGAGCGATGAGGAACTGGTTGCGGCGATCTGCGGAAGAGTCACGGAATGCCTGGGGGATAATTACTACCCGAAGATTAAGGTTGACCATGCCTATGTAAAATAAAACGAAGAAGATTGCGGATGTAAAGGAATTGCCGCAATAAGCAGAGTCCTCTTTGGAGTGATAAGTAATATTATGAGAAGCATGCCCCTGCGATTTCGGGTGGAATGCCTATGGAACATTCTGTTCAAAAAATGCGGCATTTCTAACCAGCCGGT